>Ga0210044_10006153_pt1 | contig 15940 bp, 18 predicted proteins | sample CryGey13umfilter_2_FD_183959 | JGI IMG/M metagenome (GOLD analysis project Ga0210044, IMG submission 183959) | Groundwater microbial communities from aquifer in Utah, USA - Crystal Geyser 4/9/14 3 um filter (SPAdes) (version 2) | ecosystem: Environmental > Aquatic > Deep subsurface >...
ATAATTCTCTCCTTCATATTGGGTAAAAAGTAACTATTAAAGTTGAACCTTAATAGTACTTCTACCCGTAATCAGGGGTATGACATTTTCACGTGGTTAACTATGACATTATCATATGGGTGTAATAATTTTATCACAATCCTTGACTTTTTAATTATCATGTTATAACATTGTTATAACAATAATTATGAGAGTTCAAAAAATAATCAAAATTGGAAATTCAGCCGGTATAATTTTGCCCATAGACTTTATAAGGTCTGCTAAACTGAAAGTTGGGGATGAAGTGGAAATGGAGCTAGATAAAGTTACTAAATCAATTTTAATAACACCTAAAAAATTTAGAAGTAAAATAATGAAAAAATTTGAATTTTATACTTGGCTTAATGAATATACAGAAAAAAATAAAGAACTAATTAAGGCTTTGGCAAAATATTAGAATATCAACTTGTCATTCCCGCGGAGGCGGGAATCCAGGACGACTTGGATCCCCTCCTGCGAGGGGATGACAATTCAAAAAAGCACGCAAAAAGGATGAGGCGCTAAGATATAATTCATTAATATATGACGGAAAAGATAGAAGATGTTATAAAAACGAGTAGTATCTTAATTCATCCAGGCAGATATATTTATTTAAAAACAACAGATAAGAATCTTGCTAATCATTTTTTTGTATCCCAGGATAAAGATGAGACTTCAATCGTAACTGAAGAAAAAAATCTAAACTCTGTAAAGTATTCAGATTCTGTTGGTTGGTTTAAACTCATCGAAATTAAACTCTCAGTTCCATTTCTTCAAGGATTTTTATCAAGGGTAATTAAGCCAATAGCCGATGCAGGTTTTAATACTCTAATAGTATCGACCTTCTCTAAAGATTATATCCTGATAAAAGAGAATAATATTAAGGAGGTTACAATAATCTTGAAACAAATGGGTTTTAAGGAGGTCATCGAACAGTGAAACTTACAGAAAAACAAAAAGACGTTTTTATTTAGCGTAATTCAGATGAATAAGTTAGAGCAGACTTAATTAACAAGATTAATAGGTTTGCCTTTTATTACAGAGATAATGTTATCAACCCAAATTTCCATTTTTTTGTCAATTGTTTCTTTGGTATACCAATTATTCGGCAGCATGACAAACACGTTTCCCTCAAACTTCTTCATAACTGTTTTTTCATCATCCTCAAAGGCACAGCCATATAACTTTTTACTTTTGACTTTCTTAAGAAGATAATTCATGTCAACAATTTCTTTATTAAGAGTAGTGATTATTGATGAGGTTGGTTTCATTAAGTCAATCAGTTTTGAAGAAACAAATTTATTAGTTTCATCATTTAAAACTAATGCGGGAAATATATAATCGGCAGTTTTAAATAATTTTTCTATTTCCATATATTTATATTCACATTTTTTCTTATTTCTTGACCAGTAAATAACATTCATTCCGAGTTTTTTCCCCAACTCAGCAATTCGGGAGCCTATTCTTCCTAGACCAACAATTCCTATAGTTTTATTGGTGACTTCCTGTAAAAAATTACATGGTTCATATACAAATTTTTCCCCCTTGGAAGTAACAGAAAATCTTCTTGCGACAGCAAACATCGCAAAGATGGCTGCCTCAGCCACTCCATTTGGAGGATTAGGAACATTAGTTAGGTGAATACCAAGACTTCTGGCTAATTTACCGTCAATCCAACTAAAACTAGTCGTCGAAAGACAGATGGCTTTTAAATCAGGAATTTCTTTAATAAATTTATTAGGAAAATTCCAAGCCATTGGCTCAGGAAACGGACAAAGAATTTTATTGCCTTTTTCCTTGAGCATCTTAATATTTCTAATGTCGATCGGAGATTCTTCAAAAAAATAAACTTCGGCATATTCTTTAAGTTTTTTTATCAATTCATTTGAAATATTTATTTTAGGAGCAACGAAAATTACTTTCATGTACTTATTATATAAGTTTTTTTTGTTAGAATAATCATTATCATGAAAATAAAAATAAAAGAACTAAAAAAGCTTGTAAAAAAAGTTCTTTTAACCCAATATAAAGAAGAATATGCGGAAATGATGAAAGAAGTTGTTATGTTTGGTGAATTAACCGGTCGACCGTCTCACGGCATCCTTCGTTTGGTTAAAGGAAATTACGGAGTTTTCGTGGAAAAACCCGTCCAAGGAGAGCCAGAATTTATTAAGAAAACGAAAATTTCAACCTTAGTTGACGGGAAAGGAAATCCTGGTATGTTGATTGGCCCCTTAGCATTAAAAGAAGTTATCAGATTAGCCTTAGAAAACGGAGTCGGCATTGTTGGAACGAAAAATAGTTTTAATTCTACCGGTTCACTTTCTTATTATGTCGAAAAAATTGCCTTGAATAATCTTATTGGTATAGTTTTTTGTTCATCTGCGGTTACGATTGCTCCTTTTAATATAACAAAAGCCTTATTCGGCACTAATCCAATTGCTTTTGGTATTCCTTCAAAACCACACCCTTTTATTTTTGATATGTCAACTTCATCGATCACATATGGTACCATTATGAAAGCAAAATCTGAAAAAAAGCCGATTCCTCCAAATGTTGCCATTGATAAAGAAGGAAATATAACAACAGACCCGGAAAAAGCCGCTGTCGGAGCTACTCTTCCGTTTGATAATTCATATAAAGGTTCCGGTTTAGCTATGATAGTAGAAATTTTAGCTTCGGTTTGGCCAGGAGCGAGTTTTGCAAATCTAAATTACGAAAAAGATGGGTGGGGAAATTTATATGTGGCTTTTTCATCAGATCTATTAAGTAACACAGAAGTTTTCAAAGAAAGAATGGAAAAATTAATCCTAACATTAAAAAACTCAAAAACTAAAGATAATCAAACCGTTCGTATACCAGGAGAACACACTTTCAAACTAATAGATGAAAATCTAAAAAAAGGGGAAATTGAAGTAGACGAAAATATTATTAAGGCAATAAAAACTTATTTAGAATAATTCACGACTAAAAAACCCTCTTGACAAGGCTTCCTTACTTGTTTATACTTTCCTTACTATGTTACAAACAGTAAGGATAACTAGTAAAAGACAGATAACGATTCCAGTTAAAATATTCAATGAGCTTGGTTTTTCTCAAGGAGATCGTTTATTGGTTAAAAAAAAAGACAATTCCATCATGTTAACTCCGGCTGAAGATTTGGTTAAAAGTTTGGCTGGAGTAATTAAGGTTCCAAAAGTTTTGGAAGATAAGGATGTGGAAACTATGATTCACGACGCAAAAGTCGAATATTTTAAACAAAAATATAAAAGTAAAAAATGATATTTGTCGACACTAACTATTTCCTCCGGTATTTTTTGGATGACGGAAGCGACCAACACAAAAAGGCCACTTTATTATTGATATCTGCCAGTAAAGGAGAGAAAAATCTAACTACTTCTACTCTGGTTATTTTCGAAATTTTCTGGGTGTTGGGAAGTGTATATAAGTTGGGGAAAGAAAAAAAGACAGAGATAATAGAAAATCTTGTCAACATGACCTTTGTTGAGTTAAAGGAAAGGGATTTACTGCAAAAAGCTTTAAGAATATACAAACTAACTAAACTACAATTAGAAGATTGTTACAATTTGGTTTTTTTCCAGGAAAACAAAATTGACAAATTCGCTACTTTTGATAAAAAACTAAAAAAATTAATCGGAAAATTTTCTTGTTCTAAACCAATATAATGTTAAAACGACTAACAATCTTGTTTTTAATTTTTTTGCTCGCACTACCTTTTCTTTTTTACCTCTTCCAATATATCTCCAGAGCCGCTCCGAGAAAAGCCAATATTGTCGTTGATGTTGTTAAAACTTCCGGGCCATTTCCTGACCGTTGGAAAGCTCTAGCTCAAGGAGGGGAGGAAACAGGAGTCCGGATGCTGGGCAACGTCGTCCCCCAGATTTCCGAACTCTATCCCCGATTCATCAGACTCGATCATATCTATGATTTTTATGACATTGTTTCCCGCGACTCAACAGGCAGTTTAAATTTTAACTTTTCCAAATTAGACGAAACTGTTTGCGATATCTATCACGCCGGCGCCAAACCGTTTTTTTCCCTAGGATATATGCCGCCTGTTATCTCAAAAGACGGTTCCTTAATCGGAAGACCGAATAATTGGAATGAATGGAGCCTATTAGTACAAAAAACAATCGAACACTATAGCGGTAAAAATACTATTTTACCCTGCGGGTCAATGTATGATTTTTGGAAAACCGATATTTATTATGAAGTCTGGAATGAGCCGGATCTTGAGACCTTTGGCAAATGGAAGTATCTTGGAGGCAAGAGTTATTCTGAGCTATACTCTTATTCGGTAAAAGGCGCGGCCGCTTCCAAGAATGTTTTTTCCTATAAACTCGGTGGGCCGGTGACGACAGCGCTTTACAAAAACTGGATTCAGAAATTTTTAGACTATGTGGCGGTCAATAATTTAAAACTTGACTTTATCAGCTGGCACCACTATTCAAAAAAAACCGACGACTACACCGACGATATTATCAAATTAAACAAATGGCTAGGGGAAAGCCCGCGCTACGACCGGTTTGAAAAATTACCAAGAATTATTTCAGAGTGGGGTTATGACAGCGAGAAAAACCCGATTGCCGATACTGAAGTCGGCGCCGCTCACACCTTGGCTTCAATCAGGAACTTTATCAACGCCAATCTTGAAGCAGCATTTTTATTTGAAATTAAAGACGGCCCCTCTTTGTCTTGGGGAATCCTCAACCACGACGCTAGCAAAAAACCCCGCTGGTATGCTCTACAAATGCTAAATTCTTTAGGTGGAAACCAGATAATTATTGATGGTGAAGGCACCTATGTGACGGCCCTATCCAGTAAGAACGACGATAGAATCAGTTTAATTTTAACAAACTATGACGGTAGTGGTCGAAACACCGAAGCCGTGCCGGTGGTTTTCAAAAATCTGGCTCCGGGAAAATATAATCTAACCAAAATCTATATTGACGGAAGAAAAGAAACTAGCTTAAATCTTAGACCAATAAACGGAGAGATTAGTTTAAAAGGAGATAAATCAATTATTATGCCAGCTAATTCGATAGTGGCGATAGAACTTACTTCTTTATGACGATTGACGGTACCAGGCCTGGTTTGGTTGCCTCTTTCATCTGCATAAAGCCCTCAGAGACAATTTTATTGATATACATGATCTTGTGGTAGAGCATAAACTCGCCCAAAAACAAGACCAAGAAACCGGTCAAAACCACAATCATCATCGTCATCATATGACTCTTGATGTAGTGGTTAATTTTATGTTCCATAAAATCAGTTTATCAAGTTTTTCAACTTCGTCAAGTTGCAAAAAAAATATCGCATAAGATAGAAGAAGATAAGAAGATTGATTAAAGAAATACTGAAAATAAAAAACATGCTGTTAAAAAGATTAATGATCGGCATGATCGCCGGCACCGACCAGCTGCGGTAATGATTGAATAAGCTCGTAATTGAAATTATGATAAATAAACCGATCAGTTTCGGCTTTTTTAATGATGCCAGAAGTAAAAAACTCAAGGGAAGCAAGCTGTAGCGTTCGTGTATTTTGGTTAAAAACAGAAAGGCCGTCAATGCGCTTATAGACAAAGCCGTGAAAAGCGTTTCTTTTTTATTTTTGCTCTTAAAAATACGGAAGACAACAAAAAGATTGATAAGCCCGACGATTACGTATCCAAACAATCTGTAAGAAATACCGAGAAGAAAAGGAGCGGTATCTTTTATTCCTTTAAGGCCGGTCACAAACACCCAGAAATTAAAGGCGCCGTTTGTCACATATGGCAGGCTTTGAGCCGCCAGAACTCCCTTGCTGTAAACGGTGTACGGATAGAGAAATATATTCCTTCCTTTTATAAATGGAAGGAAAGCCAAACAAAAAACAATATTGGCGACAAACAGATTAATAATTGATTTCTTAAGGCCAAAAATTTTAATAAATAAAACCGCATAAACCGGCAGAAAAACCAAGGCGGTTGGTTTGATAAGAAGAGCCAGCGTAAACAAAACCGCCGAAAGAACAGCCTTTTTAAAATAAAAAAGCAGATAAACGGAAAATAGGACAAAAAAAACCGGAATGGAATCGATCTGGCCCCAAAGACTGCTATTATAAATAAAGACAGGATTGAAAAGAATTAGGCTGACAGCGATAAATTTGCCTTTTTTAGTCAAAAGAAAAACAAGGTAAGCAATACCGAGATCGGCAACGACCCCTGGAATCTTCATCAGTCCGGCGAGAAACTCGGTTTTTTCCAGAAAAAAAATAACGTTTGAGGGAACAAGCTGGACATGGAGATTAAGCCACCAATAGAGATTATGAATCAGGGGCTGAAGGAATCGCATAACAACAAAGATAAAAATTGCCAGAGGAGGATAGTTAGGAGTTGCCGAGGCAAAGACATTTGAAGACTGAGTTTCGTAAAAGTTTTGCGGGCCTCTGACAAGAAAGTCTTTTGCCCAAACCATATGATTGTTGACATCCCAGCTATAGTTGACAAAAATTAGAGAAAAACGGATTAAAAATCCAAGCAGAAAAAGAAAAAATAATAGATGTTTTTTTATAAAACCCACTTTTTCATTATAATATAAAGGACTATGCAGAAAAAACAGTCTTTATTTTTGCTTTTACTGATTGTTATTTTGGGAATGGTTCTTCGCTTTTACCGGATAAGTGATCTGGCGGTGTTTTTGGCCGATCAAGCCTCGGATTCGCAAAAAGTCTTAGAGATGTTACGGGGAAAACTTACTCTTCTTGGACCGATCACTTCAGTTGGCGGATTTTATAATGGTCCGATTGTCTATTATCTAATGCTTCCTTTCTATTTTTTCCTCAAAGGCGATCCGATTGCCGGAACGGTTTTCCAATCAACTTTGTCCGTCGCCACCATTCCCATCATTTATCTTATCGGAAGAAAGATAAAGAATGAAAAAGTCGGACCGTTAGCCGGATTTTTATTTGCCATTTCGCCCCTGATGATTGAATATTCAAGATCCGCGTTTAATTCTTCACCGGCTATATTTTTTTCCAGTCTGATTATCTACTTTTTTATTTTGATTACAGAAGAATACAGAAAATGGATGGCGCTATTATTGGGAATTATGATTGGTTGGATTGTTCAGATGCACTATTTTACAATAGCTTTTTTATTTTTGACGGGATTATACCCCATCTTTTTTAAGAAAACCCGACTGACTTTTTCTTACTATTTTTTTCTGTTTTTAGGATTTATAATCGGCCTGGCCCCATTTCTCCTTTTTGAAATCCGCCACCAATTTTTGAACACCCACTTATTTATTAAATATCTTGTCTCAAAAAAAACAGGCGGAGGAAGATCTATCAATAATAGTTTTTATGTCTGGTCCCAAGCAACCGGTATGATTCTGTTTGGTAATCGATTTGCGGCGGGGATAATAGGATTTATCACTATTATGATTTCAACATTAATGATAAAAATTAAAAAAAAGGCCAAACATCTTTCAGTCTTTCTCCTGCTTTTTATTCTTGTTTTTTTAATTGGAGCCGTTTATAACCGGACAATGCACGACCACTATATTATCTCTTTTCATACCTCGCTTATTATTTTACTGGCTCTTTTTTTAGTCATTTTTTTCAAAGAAAAAACTCTTCCAATTGTCGTTTGTTGTTTAATTTTGATGATTTTTAACTTTTCTGGTTGGAATCTGACCCAAGAAAAACACCCGCTGCAAAAAGGACTCAATATCCTTGATTTTAAAAAAGCAGGGGCAATTATAAAAGAAGACAAAAAAGGAGTTTATAACATTGCCATGCATAGCCAGGGCGACAACCGGGCGATGCCTCTTCGCTATATGCTTTCTTTGGCAAACGAGCATCCGCTTGATTATGAGCATTACGGCGAGGCACAATTTTTATATTTTATCCTTCCTAAAAACGAAAGTCTGGAAAAGCAGACGATGTGGGAATATACCTCTTTTGGGCCATCAAAAGTAGTTAAAAAATGGAATTTGAATAAAGATTATTTGATCTATCTTTTAGCGAAGGACAATGTTCAATAAAAAACAACCGTAGATTATATAATTGCTATGGGTCTAGATTACTTTAGCATCTAACATTTGCTAAGATAGATTATCTAGACGATGAAAAACAAATATTTTGTTAAGTCGCATATTAGAGAACCAAAATTCAGAGAAATATTAAGGTATTTTTCTTGCGATTTTGATGCTTCTCAATGTGCTCAACTAACTAAACTAACTAGAAAAACAATTAACAAATTGTATCATAAATTTAGAGTGAGGATTTATCAAATAGAAGAAAATCAATCTGACAAGATCCACGGAGAGATTGAGGTTGATGAGTCATATTTTGGAGCAAGAAGAGTCAGAGGTAAAAGAGGACGAGGAGCACTGGGTAAAGTACCTGTTATTGGACTGTTAAAGCGAAATGGTAAAGTGTTTACCCAGATTATTGAAAACTGTAAAAGAAGAGAGCTTATGCCTGTTATTAAGGGTAAAGTAATTGAAGAGTCAACAATTTATACTGATGGTTGGAAGAGTTATGACGGATTGGTTCTTAACGGTTACAAACATTACCTGATTCACCATCACGAGAATGAATTTGCCAGAGGAAAAAATCATGTTAATGGAATTGAAAGTTTTTGGAGTTATACTAAAAGAAGATTATTAAAATTTAACGGGATCAGAAAAGATAAGTTTTTATTACATTTAAAAGAATCACAATTTAGATGGAACAACAGAAAAAATATTTACAAATTATTACTAGAAAACTTTAGAGAAAAACCCCTCTAAAGTATCCTAGACCCTATATTAATATAATGTAGTAAATTGCGTTTGTTTATGAAAAGCCAGTTTTTAAAAGTAAAAGACCATAATATTCATTATCTAGCTGAAGGCTACGGAGAACGCCTTATTATTCTTCCCTCACTTTGGTTAACAAGCAAATCTTATCAAGAAATTGGAAAAGAGCTTTCAAAATATTTTACTGTCATAATTCCTGATATATATAAAGGTAAGTCAATATTTCAAAAACCCGCTTATGAAATTAAAGATTATGTTATTTTATTAAAAGCTTTCGTCGACAAATTAAAAATATCTAAAACTTACCTTTTGGGAGTTTCTCTCAGTGGAATTCTTGCGACAGAATTTTCTAATAAATTCCCAGAGACGGTTAATAAATTACTATTGATAAGTACTTCTGCAACAATTATAAAAATGAAATATAAACTACTTAAACTTATTTCTGGTTATATTAGACTCATATTTAATAATCTATTTTCTATAAAAGGTTTTAAAGCAAATTTAATGTGGTTTATCGATTCTATTTACTACTTTTGTCATCATCCAAAACAGTATTTATTAGAAGGATTAATTGCTATCAAAAACTATGAAAAACCGACTTTGAAAATGAAGGTTACCAGTAAGCTAATTTTTGCGAAGAAAGACGAATTTATCCCTTTGGAAATTGCTAATATTAATTCTAAGATAAAAAACCTCGAAATTGAGATTATTGATAAAACTCATGCTTGGATGTTTATTGAACAAGAAGAGATGGTAAGAATAATAAAAAATTATTTTAAGTAAGAACTTGCGTTCTTTTCCCCATAGATGTTACAATTAATCTATCTTTATCTTCATTTCCCGTAGTTTTAAAACATTCTAAAAGAATAATCTTACTATGAAACGTAAACGGTGGATTTGCATTGGGAAAATCTTCAACTACTTCTTCTATTATTCCTTGTGTAGAAGAACTTCCAACTAGTTCCTGAAGGTAAGATCTGGCATCAGCTATAGAATAATTCGGCTCATCACCAAAAGTAATTAAAGAGCCATCTCTTCCAATTCTTTTTATTTCAGTAGGAAATTCGAGAATTAGTCTTCCTCCTGGTTTAAGAATTCTTAGCATCTCTTTTGAAATTTTTTCTAAAACTGGTCTAGAAAAAAGATGTAATATACCGGTGCAAAAAATTCCATTAAAACTACCATCTTTTAACGGAAAATCACCATTTAAATTAAAGGCGACTGTAGTCAATTTGTCTCTATATTTTTTTGGAGTATGTCTTTGTAATTTAGAAAGAGCCTCAGCATCAATGTCGCTGGCCACAACGGAATCACCATATTTTAAAAGTTGATTATTATAACGTCCGTCTCCAGCAGCTAAATTAAGCCATCTGCCTCCTTTGATAGGATCCAGTTTGAAAAGCTCTAAAGTTTTTTCGTATCCCTTTCCCCAGATCGATTTTTTTTCAGTTTTTCTATAATCAATATCTTCAGTAAATATATTATGTCGTTCATCTGGCCGAACACGAGAAATATAAGGTTCTGTTCTGTCTTGTATTTATGATTATTTTATTATCAATTTACTTTGTTTATTACTTTACCTTTAATAAAGTTTTCCACATTGCTGACAAAAATTTCTTTTTTCAGCTCAGTTGCCTCTAGAGTAGTAAATCCTATTGGTGGATAAATGACACAGTTTTTAAATTCCTTTAATCTTTTGATATCTTCTAAAGTCATTTCATCGGAATGGTCTAAGATGAAAGTAATATCTTTTTTTTTCAATCTCGATTCAAGAGCTTCCAAATCAATAAGTTCCATCGGCGCCGTATTGACAACAATCGCTCCTGGTTTTATGGAATTTATTAATTTTTTATTAATTATTTTTTCAGTCTGGTTGTTTAAACTTAAATGAAGCGAAATAATATCTGACTCTTTTATAACTTTTTCTAAAGGTTTATATGTAGCTCCCCCCATTCCGTTTTTTTTCTGACGAGACCAATAAATTGTTTTTGCTTCGAATCCTTTCTGAGCAATTTCTGCTACTCTTTGCCCAATTCGACCTAAACCAATCACGCCAAATAATTTGTCTTTTATTTGCGTGCCTGTAAAATCCGCTTCCGAATAAATACTCTTCGCCACTTGCTTTTTAGCTCTTTCAATTTCTCTCAAATGTTCCAACAACATAGCAAAAACAAATTCCGCCACAGATTCAGTCGCATAAGCGGGAACGTTACAGACGGTTATTCCTTTTGAGGACGCATATTGAGTGTCGATCCGACCATAACCAGTAGCGCATATGCCGACGTATTTAAAATTACGCGCGGTATCCATCATTTTTTTATCAACAGTCATTCCTTGGTTTACCAAAAGACAATCGGTATCTTTTAATTCTTTATAAATATTTTCGCTATCCTTAGGAAGAAACACTATTTTTTCTGCAATTTTATTTAGTCGTTGTAAGAAAGAAGAATCTAAAGTTTCTTTTAAATTAAGAAGCAATATTTTTCCGAATTTATTTTTCATTAGCTATAGAATACTACTGTGTATTTTATTTTGCAACCTACCCTTGCTCTTTTTCTTTTATAATATTAAAAGCAGTTACGCTTAGGGAATCTAGACTCATTGGATTACTTTAATTAATTAAAGTAATAATTTTTGAAGTTTATCAACAGAATCCGTTACATTCTTTTCATTAAACCAAAATGTTTTCCAACCAACCACTTTTGCTCCTTCGATAAAATCTAATCTATCATCGATCAAAAGTATTTCTTCTGGTTTAACTCTGGTTTTTTTAGTGCCAATTTCATAAATTTCTTTTTCAGGTTTTTTCAAACCGACATCACATGAAAGAATAATCGCTGAATAATTAATATTAGGAACTATTTTTGTTTCAATAAGTATTGGAAACATGTCTTTATAAAGATTCGAAATTATTCCTATTTTATATTGATCAATCAATCGATTAATTAATTGATGAACTTCAATCCTTTGTTTATAATCACCAACCCAACTTCTTAAGAAATCAAAATTATTGGCATTTTTTAGATCAAATTTTTTAATCGCCTTACTCCAGAACTCTTTAGGGGTGATTTTACCACGAGTTATATCATCATCGTTTTCGCGCCAATGATTTAAAAAATCTTTAAACGGAATATTAAATTTATTAGTTACTGTTTTGAAGGCATCTGACCAATCGTTCAACACGCCACCGATGTCAAAGTAAATAAATTTTATTTTTAACATGAGAAAATTATATCAATTATTTCCTCTTGATTTTCTAAAATTTATCTTTTATCATAAATGGTGAACAATTGTTTACATATGAAAAAGCCTGCGTATGCTTTCATTGATGCTTCTAATCTTTTTTACGGTGGAGAGAAAAGTCTGGGTTGGAAAATTGACTACAAGAAACTGATTAAATACATCAAAAGAAAATATCTTCTCAAAAAAGTATTTTATTATGGCGGAGTCGAACTTAACGGATTCCCCTATTCAATTTTAGACAAACAACTAATTAATCTAAATAAACTAATAAGTTACCTTAATGGAAAGAAACCTATTGATAAAAAACCTATTCAACGAATCAAATTCTACTTAAAATTAGCCGAATTTGGCTATTTGTTAAAGCTTAAACCTGTTAAAATCTTTCACGAACCAGATGGTAGAATTTCCAAAAAGGCCAACTGCGACGTTGATATGACTTTTGATTTAATGCGTTATATTAATGAATATTCAGAAGTTCTAATTCTTTCCGGCGACGGTGATTTTGCTATTGTTCTAAAGTATCTAATGAACATAGGTAAAAAAGTAACGATTCTAGCTCGTGGAGAAAGAACAGCCCGAGACATTCGTCAGTTAGCTGGAAAAAATTTCAGGGATTTTAATTATCTTAGAGAGTTAATAAAATTTAAACCATAAAAAACGGAGGGGACTCGTTTAGAATACCCTCCATGTTTAGTGATTAAATTATAACATATACATAAAAAAATATGTCAATAGGCAATCAAGTCCCGCTTGCCGAAAGAATGCGACCACAATCACTTGATGATTTTGTCGGTCAGGAGCATCTGGTTGGAAAAGGAAAACCAATTAGGCGGATGATTGAAAATAAAAAAGTCATTTCCATGGTTCTCTGGGGTCCGCCGGGCACCGGGAAAACCACCCTTGCCAGAATTATTGCTCGATATATCGAGGCTAACTTTGTTTCCTTTTCAACCGTAGCTGGCGGCGGAGTACCCGAGGTTAGAAAAATTATCGCTCAAGCAAAAAAAGATTACGGTCTTTTCCAGAAAACTACTGTCCTATTTGTCGATGAAATCCACCGCTTCAACAAAGCCCAGCAAGATGCATTTCTTCCTTATGTTGAAGACGGAACTATTACTTTGATTGGAGCAACGACCGAGAATCCTGGCTTTGAAGTCATCGCTCCCCTAGTTTCCCGCAGTCAAATTTATGTTTTAAACGCACTGACTGAGAAAGAAATTGAAATAATAACAAAACGGGCAATCAAATTTTACCCAAAACATACTTTTGAAAAATCAGCTGTCGAACACATCATTAAAAACGCTAATGGTGACGGCCGGACGGCCATTAATGCGGTTGAGCTGGCAACTTCACTTTCTAAAAAAGTCACCCTAAGGGTGTCTGAGGAAGCGGTCCAGCGAAAAGCCATTTATTACGACAAAAAGGGTGACTGGCATTATGACACGATTTCCGCTTTCATAAAATCGATGCGAGGCAGCGATCCTGATGCGACATTGCACTATCTAGCCCGAATGATCAAGGCCGGCGAAGACCCGATCTTTATTGCCCGCCGGATGGTTATTTTTGCCTCTGAAGATATTGGTAATGTTCAGCCAACCGCCTTGGTTTTAGCCACATCGGCCATGCAGGCCTGTCACATGATTGGCTGGCCCGAAGCATCATTAATTTTGGCTCAGACCGCCACTTATTTAGCAACTGCTAAGAAATCAATTGCGTCAACTTCTGGCATTCAACAAGCTTTATCAGATATTGATGAAGAAAATCTTGATCCTATTCCACTTCATCTTCGCAATGCATCAAATAAAGTGATGAAATCTTTAGGTTACGGCCAAGGACATGTCCGCTATCCCTGGCTGGTTGAAAAACAAACAGGAAAAAAAGTTATCCAGGAATATTTACCAAAAAACTTACAAGGCAAAAAATATTATGTAGTTGATTGGAAGTAGATTATAATTTCTTTCATTAACTCAGTTAATTTTTTATTTGGAAAATGACGATTGAGTTTGTTCTTTATTTTATTTGATCCATTAATTATTTCTTCTTTTATTTCATCATATATTTTATATCTAACCAACGTTTTCTTATACCAAATCAATTCTTCTTTTTTGAAATTTTGTTTGCCAAAAAAAGAGTAAAAATGTTCTTTTTCCTTATTATTCGATTTCTTCAGGAATTTTTCAATAATTAAGGTACTTTTCCTCTCTTTGATATCTGAATCGGTTGGTTTCTCAAGGGTTTTTTCATCAGCGAAGGTTCCTTCCAAATCATCTTTTATTTGAAATAAAATACCTGTTTCCTTTAAGATTTCTTCCCATTTTTTCACATCTTTTTTATCAATGTTAACCAGATTCAAGGCAATTATCGCTGGTTTAATAAAAGAATATCTGGCGGTCTTAAGTTCCATAATTTTATTAATATCATCTATTTTTGCCGTATCTAAATATTCTCCTATTAAAAGTTCTTGTTTTAATTCATTAAATAAATCAGTTACCTCGAGTTTGTTTATTTCCTGAGAAAATATTTCATCAGCCAGCATCAGTGCCAAGTCACCAGCTAAAATTGCCGTCGATAGACTATATTTTTTATGAACAGTCGGTTTTCCTCTTCTTAAATCGCTCTTATCAATAATGTCATCATGGATCAAAGCAAAACTATGAAACAGTTCAAAGATGAAAGAAAGTTTTAAAACCGCTGTTAAATTTTGAGAAGAATAACTTGAAAAAGCATAATAAAAAATTGCCGGCCGCAATCGCTTGCCGCCATTATTTATAAACTCTTTTATTACTTCAAATAAATCTTTTCCTTTTTCATCTATTTTTTCGGTTAATTTGATTTTTTTATCTAGATAGATGTTTATTTCCTTATCAAATTGTTTTTTAAAATTCAGAAGTAAATTCATTTGCCAAATCGTCTTTGACGTTCTCCATAATTTTTAACAGCTTTTTTTAATTCTTCTGCGGTAAAGTCGGGAAAATAAAGATTAGAAAAATAAAGTTCGCTGTATTCGCTCTGCCAAAGCATAAAACCGGAAAGTCTTTTTTCACCGCCGGTTCTGATAATCAAATCCGGGTCAGGAATGCCTGAAGTATCCAAATATTCTGAAAAACTTTCTTTAGTTATTTTTGAATTTTGCTTGCCCGCCGAAGCTTCAGCGAAGGAGGGAATTTTTTTTATTGCCCTAATTATCTCGTCTCTTCCTCCATAATTTAATCCCAAAATTATAGTCAATTTTTCATTATCTAATGATTCTTTTGAAATCTTTGGAATTTCTCTTTGAAGGTCTTCCGGCAGTTTGTTTAAATCTCCGATTACTTTAATTCTTATTTTCTTTTCTTTAAATTCTTTGTATTTACTTTTTAAAAAATATCTCATCAAACTAAATAGATTATTTAATTCTATCTTACTCCGGGTAGTTAAATTTTCAGTTGATAGTGCCCAAAAAGAAAAATATTTTATGCCTAGTCTGATGAATTCATCAACCAAATTTGGAAGAGTCGTCTGGGCGGCATATCGATGTCCTTCAAAAGCTTGTTGTCTTTTTTCCTTGGCCCAGCGGCGATTACCGTCTGGAATAATCGCTATATGGTTAGGAAGATAATTTTTTTTATTCATATTAAATCTTATCAGAATAACCTTTTTCTATCAAAACCTTTTTTATCTCTTCAATAAATATTGGTAATACGTCTTTTTCCTGGACAACTTTGACTATTTTTCCTTTTTTGAAAATAACCGCCTGATTTTTTCCGCCGCAAATTCCAATGTCTGCAAAACTCGCCTCTCCTGGGCCATTGACAACACAGCCCATGACCGCAACTTTTATTGGAGCATCAACATTTGCTAATATTTTTTCAACTTTTTTTGCCAAACCAATTAA
>Ga0210044_10006154_pt1 | contig 15939 bp, 18 predicted proteins | sample CryGey13umfilter_2_FD_183959 | JGI IMG/M metagenome (GOLD analysis project Ga0210044, IMG submission 183959) | Groundwater microbial communities from aquifer in Utah, USA - Crystal Geyser 4/9/14 3 um filter (SPAdes) (version 2) | ecosystem: Environmental > Aquatic > Deep subsurface >...
GTGATACCAACCATTTTTAAGTTTTACGATTCCATTAGTTGCATTAAACTCTTTTAATGTTGGTAAAAAGTTGATGGTTCTGTTAGTCCAAAAAACAAGTTTCTCCTGTTCGATAATAAACAAAGAAATACCTTTATTTTTAGTGAGTTGTTCCAGTTTTTTTGAATAAGAAAATTGATTATTAGAGGTGTTAAGAGCAATTAACTTTTCCAGTTGTTGTTCGGCACTATTTTCTTTTTCTAATAAGGAATTTTTAAAATGAGTATAATCTGTTTCGTTGGTTGAGAAATAAGAAGAACTAGTGTAAATAAAAATTGCAGCAATAACACCAATAAAAAGGTGTGCTAATGGATTTTTTAATAGTTGCTTCATTTAAAAACTTCTTGGGGTGAAGTTATGAAATCTAAGTTTATCCTCAACTAATTTAAACTTTTAGTCAAAAAAAAAGAGGTTGTCTTAGAAAAGACATATTAGCCGAGCGAGAGATTAAAACTTTTGTTATTCCTCAAAATCAAACAAGTGCTTTGGGTTTATTTTTAATGCTTTTGAAATTTTATAAATGGTACTTAAGGAAGTTTTAATCTCTGCTCGTTCAATTCTACCAATTTGATTAATAGGTATTTCAGCATCGTTGGCTAACTCCTCTTGTGAAATCTGTGGCATTATGAGTATTAACGGACAATCAATTTAGAATTAATAGATATTTATGGAAAAGTTATTTTTAAAGAAAACAATACCAAACAAAACTATACCTTTGATTTAAGTAAATACACAAAAGGAATTTACCTGCTTAAAATAACCAATAACTCCAATACAACAGTACATAAAATTATTTACCAGTAAATTATAAATTTATGAAACCTCTTTATGCTATCGCTTGTTTTTTAACCTTATTTTGTTGTGTTTGTAAGGCCCAAACAGCACAAGAACAAAAACCTGAGAAAAAAACATTGGCACAATTTGGGATAACATTGATAAATGGGCTAACATCTTTCCATGGAACATCTGATGATAGAGGACTTGCTATTACTTCTATTGGGAATTTTGGAGATTTGAAATATTCAATACCCACCCAAATAGGAGCAACTTTTTCTGCTGAAATGCCGATTTATAAGAACATCCATTTTTTTACCAGTACTACATTTTTAAAATATGATGGAGATAACTATCATAAATTTGATGATAGACCAGGAGCTTTTTAGAATCGATTGAGTGCTCATACTATTAAACAATATCACATTCCAATACAGGTCTTATATAATTTTGAACTTAGAAAATCTACTATATTTGTTACTCCAAAAATTGGGATAACCTATACTTACCACATAGAAACTATTAATTTTGTATATCCTTCCCAAGGAGAAACATGGGAAATAGGTTCTTATAATCCCTATACCCCCGCTACTCTAGTAAATTACTATTATAACGATGTGTCAATAGAGTCTGGCACTGCTGTAAAAAAAATAATTCCTAGTTTAAGTGGTGGCTTGTCATTTAAGTTTATAAGTCCTAAATTAGGAACCTTAGAATTGGGGTTAAATGCCATTTACAAGATCAAAAACCCAACCCATAATTATACCATACACCAAGTTAAGTATGATGCTACCAATAATTCATTACTATCAGAAGAGACCGAATACATAAGCAGAACTACTAAAAATACTGTTGTTCAGTTTTACATTACGTGGTATCCCAATTTTTTAAGAATTACAAAAAATAAGTAATACCGATTACATATTCGATACAGATACGATTGTTGACAATAATAATGTAATAAAAATATTTCCGAACCCCAACAGTGGGCAATTTAATATAATGCTTACTGATTTTAGTGGAGAGGCGACATTAGAATTAATAGATATTTATGGAAAAGTACTTTTTAATGGAGCTTCCTGTACTTTTCACTATTAAAATTTCGTTTTTCTGACACATACTCGTCACAGCCGAGCGAGTGATAAAAAAAAGAGGTTGTCTTTTTTAAGACAACCTCTTTTGAAAACTATTTTTCGAATATTATTTTAACGCTTCAGCACCTGCAACAATTTCTAATATTTCATTAGTAATGGCTGCTTGTCGTGCTTTGTTGTAAACCAATTTAAGTTCGTGTATTAAATCAGAAGCATTATCAGTTGCTTTGTGCATGGCTGTCATTCTTGCACCATGTTCCGATGCTCGAGAATCTAACAATGCTTTGTACAATTGAGTTTTTAATGATTTAGGAATTAATTCTTGCACAATAAATTCTTTGCTAGGCTCAAAAATATAATCGGTTGAGTTAACTGAATCTCCTTTTTGTATTTTTTGGGCAAGAACTGGTAAAAACTGTTCTTCTTGTATCAGCTGAACGGCAGCATTTTTAAATTGATTGTAAACGAAAACAATTTTATCTACATTACCATTGGCAAATTGCTCCATTAAAACAGTTGCAATTTTAGAAGAATTTTCGAATGTTAATTCGTCCCATATTTTTTCGGTATGGCGAGGTAATTCAGAACCAATAATCCCCCATTTGGTATTTTTAAAAGCGTCGTGACTTTTTTTGCCAATCGATAAAATGGTAACATTACAATTTGCATACTCGTTTTGAGCCAATTTTCTGGCGGCTTTTATCACATTGTTATTAAATCCACCACACAATCCTCTGTTAGAAGTAATGCTCACCAACAATACATTTTTTAATTCACGTTCAGTAGTGTAAACTCCATCAATACTATCTAAACTAGCACTTAAGTTAGAAAGAATTTCTTGTAGTTTATTGGAATAGGGTCGCATTTGCACTATTGCCTCTTGAGCCTTACGCAATTTAGCAGCAGAAACCATTTTCATAGCAGATGTAATTTGCATCGTAGATGATATGGAAGTAATCCTATTTCGTATTTCTTTTAAATTAGCCATTTGTTAGTTTCCAATTTATAGTTTCTTCTGACTTCCGTCTTCTGACTTCCAACTATTTATATTTCGCTGTTAATTCTGTTGCAACATTTTCAAGAGTAGAAGTACTATTATCATCTAACTTTCCTGCTCTTAATAAATCTAAAATATCTTGGTGTTTATTAATCATAAAAGCCAAAAATTCAGTTTCAAATGCTCTCACTTCACTAACAGGAACAGAATTAATCAATCCTTTTGTTCCTAAATAAATAATCGCCACTTGTTGTTCTACTGGTAATGGAGCATTTTGCCCTTGTTTAAGGATTTCAACATTACGTTTCCCTTTATCCAACACAGACATCGTTGCAGCATCTAAATCTGACCCAAACTTAGCAAATGCTTCTAATTCTCTATATTGAGCTTGGTCTAATTTTAAAGTTCCTGCCACTTTTTTCATCGATTTAATTTGTGCATTACCTCCAACTCGTGATACGGAAATACCTACGTTAATTGCAGGACGAACACCTTGATTAAATAAATCAGACTCTAAGAAAATTTGTCCATCAGTAATAGAAATTACATTGGTTGGAATATATGCAGAAACGTCACCTGCTTGGGTTTCTATAATTGGTAAAGCAGTTAATGAACCACCGCCTTTTACCATACTTTTTATAGATTCAGGTAAATCGTTCATTGCCTGAGCAATACTATCAACATTAATAATTTTTGCAGCTCTTTCCAATAATCTGGAGTGTAAGTAAAATACATCGCCAGGGTAAGCCTCACGTCCTGGAGGTCTTCTTAATAATAAAGAAACTTCACGGTAAGCAACAGCTTGTTTTGATAAATCATCATAAACAATTAATGCTGGACGACCAGTATCTCTAAAAAATTCACCAATTGCAGCACCTGCAAATGGAGAGAAAAATTGCATTGGAGCAGGGTCGGAAGCATTTGCAGCAACAACTACTGAATAAGCCATTGCACCATTTTCTTCTAATGTTTTAACAATACCAGCAACTGTAGAACCTTTTTGACCAGTTGCTACATAGATACAGTAAACAGGTTCTCCTCTATCGTAAAATTCTTTTTGATTAATAATAGTATCGATAGCAACAGTAGTTTTTCCAGTTTGTCGATCTCCAATTATCAATTCTCGTTGACCTCTTCCAACAGGAATCATGGCATCTATTGCTTTAATACCTGATTGAAGTGGCTCAGAAACGGGTTGTCTAAAAATAACTCCTGGGGCTTTTCTTTCTAAAGGCATTTCGTAAAGTTCTCCTGTTATAGGACCTTTTCCATCGATAGGTGCTCCAAGTGTATTCACGACTCTTCCTAATAATCCTTCACCAACTTTAAGAGAAGCAATTTTTTTGGTTCGTTTCACAGTATCACCTTCTTTAATTCCTTTTGAGGAACCTAACAATACAGCACCTACATTGTCTTCTTCAAGATTAAGAACGATTGCTGCTAAACCATTTTCAAATTCAATTAACTCCCCAGCTTGTACTTCTGATAATCCATAAATACGTGCAATACCATCTCCTACTTGAAGAACAGTTCCAACTTCTTCTAATTGTGCTTCCGTGTTATAACCAGCTAATTGTTGTCTTAATATAGCTGATACTTCTGCGGGTTTTACTTCGGCCATTTTTTTTTAGTTTAATGTTTGAGGTTTGAGGTTTCGGGTTGCTGCAAACTTTGAACTCGGAACTTTGAACCTGGAATTTATTATTTATTTTAATTGTATTCGTTATTTTTTTATTACTGCAAAGACGCTAAGTTGCTAAGTTTTTTCCCTTTCACATTTCACATTTCACATTTCATCTTTCACATTTCACATTTCACATTTCATCTTTCACATTTCATCTTTCACATTTCATCTTTCACATTTCATCTTTCACATTTCATCTTTCACATTTCATCTTTCACATTTCATCTTTCACATTTCATCTTTCACATTTCATCTTTCACATTTCACATTTCACATTTCACATTTCACATTTCACATTTCACATTTCACATTTCATATTTCATATTTCACATTTCATATTTCACATTTCATATTTCACATTTCATATTTCACATTTCACATTTCACATTTCATATTTCACATTTCACATTTCACATTTCACATTTCACATTTCATCTTTCACATTTCACATTTCACATTTCATATTTCACATTTCATCTTTCACATTTCACATTTCACATTTCATATTGCTTTTACATAAGGATTTTTATCAAACTCCATTTCAAGGTTGGTTAGTTTTCTTCTAATACTTTCATCAACTTGTTTGTCGCCAATTTTAATAATCATTCCTCCAATAAGGTCTGAATTTATTTTTTCAATTAATTCAATAGTATCGTTGCCTTGATTTTTAACAAGAGTTATGATTTTTAATTTTTGATCTTCCGATAGTGGAATAGCAGTGGTAACTAGTGCTGAAGTTATTTTTTTATGTGTTTTATACACATCAATAAACGAATTGGCAATGTCAGGTAAAAGGCTTTCTCTTTTTTTAACCAAGATGATGGATATAAATGTATAGGAGAGAATGGAAATGTTTTTACCAAAAATTTCGGTAAGAATAGCTTCTTTTTTATCTCGTTTTACAATGGGGCTTTGAAGCAATAACACTAAGTCTTTATTTTGGGCACAAACATTATTTATCAGTTGCATATCGTGATATACAGCCTCTAACGTGTTTTGCTCTAAAGCAATTCCTAAAAGAGATTTGGCGTATCGTGATGCTACTTTAATGTCTCTCATTAAGGATTAGTTTAAGTGAATGTCTTTCACAATGTTGTCAATTATTGTTTTTTGCTTATCAGCGGATGATAATTCGTTTTTTAAAATCTTCTCAGCAATTTCGATAGACAAAACCGCTACTTGATTTTTTAATTCAGTGATTGCAGCCATTTTTTCGTGTTGAATACTTTCTCTTGCTGCAGCAACAATTTTTTCTGCCTCTACTTTAGCAGTAGTTTTTGCATTGGCAACAATGTTATCTTTTATTCCTCGTGCTTCTTTTAACATTTCGTCTCTTTCAGCCCTTGCTTGGTTCAATAAGTCTTCGTTGGAGGATTTTAGTTTAGCCATTTCTCGCTTTGCATCTTCGGCAGCATTTAAAGCTTCTTTAATAGAATCTTCTCTTTCGTTAACTGCATTTAAGATAGGTTTCCAAGCAAATTTTCTAAGTAAAAATAACAACACAATAAATAAAAGTGTTTGCCAAAAAAATAATCCAACCGAAAAATCATTTAATAATTTTTCCATAATCTATAATAATTTTTTAAATCTTCTAATTTTAAAAAAGATAGCTGTAACCAACCGTTACAGCTATCTTAAGTTTGGTTTAAACTGCAAATAATGCAGCAAATCCGATACCTTCAATAAGTGCTGCTGCAATCAACATCGCTGTTTGAATTTTGTTAGTTGCTTCTGGTTGACGAGCTATAGCGTCCATTGCTGAACCACCTATTCTACCGATACCGATACCTGCTCCGATTACTACCAATCCTGCTCCTACAATTGCTGGAATTTCCATAATATAAAATTTAATAGTTAATAAATTACTTTTTAATGTTCATCGTGTTCTGCAACTGCTCCTCCAAAATAAAGTGCTGTTAACATGGTAAATATGTATGCCTGTAAAAAGGCAACTAATAGTTCTATGATAGATAAAAACAAAGTTAACCCAAGAAATGCTCCTTTGGCAAACCAATTTGTAAAAACATACAATAGACCAATTAAACTCATTAAAACAATATGACCTGCAGTCATGTTTGCATACAATCGAATCATTAATGCAAAAGGTTTAATAAAAACTCCTAATAATTCGATTGGAGCTAAAATAAATTTCATAGGAACAGGAACGCCTGGCATCCAAAAAATATGTTTCCAATAATTTTTATTGGAGGTAAATTGGGTAATAAAAAAAGTAAACATGGCTAAAGCAAATGTTACTGCAATGTTATTGGTAACGCCAATTCCAAGCGGAGTCATACCTGCTAAGTTTAAGAACCAAATAAAAAAGAAGATGGTTAATAAATAGCTCATGTATTTTTTATAATGTTTTTTACCAATATTAGGAATAGCTATTTCATCTCTAACAAATAGAATTAATGGTTCAAAAAATTTACCGCCTTTTTTTGGCACTAAGTTATTTTGGTAAGTTTTTGCAAATCTCATGAAAAGGAAAAAGATAAATATTGAGATTAATAAGATGGTAAATACGTTTTTTGTAATTGAAAAATCTAATGGTTTTGTGTTGGTTGCATGTTGATGTTCATCTAAATTGATTGTTCCTAGTTCATCTGTTTTATAAATTTTATTATGAAATAATTTATAAAAATTACCATTAGATATTGCTACTGCTTCACCATGATGAAATTTTGAAGACGAAAAAACTTGTAGTCCGTTATCCCATAATATTACTGGTAAAGGAAATTCTATGCCTTTTTCATGCCATATTGTAAAATCATAGGCATCTTTTAAGTGATGGTTGATGTATTCTTTTCTTTCAAAACTTTTAGTGGCTTCCTCCGATAGTTCTTCAGAAATTATTTCTTTTTCATCAATTTTATTTTCATTTTCATGTTGTGCAAATAGTACGATTGGACTTATTAAAAGCAACAATGATAATGTTTTTACTAAAATTTTCACTCGCATATTACGCTATCTAAAAAGGTGCTTTAAAATTCGCTGCAAACGTAAGTATTTATATTAAATAGCGAAAACATTTTTTACATTAATTCTATCTATTTTTTAACAGCTTTTTGCAGAATGTTTTTTATCTATTTATTCAGAATTTTTAGGAGAGACATCACTTCAATAATTAAACAAAATGCATAGGGGATAAAAAATGAGGTAAATTCTAACTTTGTAATATCACCATCTAGCTTATAGGTCGGGTATAGAAAAATCAAAAAGATGATAACTTTTAGAGTACTTCCTCCAAAAAAAATAAAGCCCAATGTTTCGGCATATTTTTCTTTTAGTGTAATTAATAGAATAAAAATTGCTAACGCAAGAAAATAATTAATCAAATAGGAAAGAATAATTTTATTTTCAAAAATAGGGGAAGAAACGTAGTTTAAAGTTATTAGATGAAGTGCTAATATACATATTAATGAGGGGGTAAGTATGAAGAAAAATTGTTGTATTGGTTTTATATACTTATTCTTCTTCATTACTTTTCAACTGTCGTAGCACTACAAAAAGTGAAAGACAAACACTAAGAATTGTTAATCCTATGGTAAACCAGTTTTTAGTGCTTGGATATTGATGATCTAACCATTTTCCAAGATAAGCTCCTAAAAAAATGGTAATTCCCATTTGAGCGGCAATTCCAGAAAATCGGGCGAAGTTCTTAAGCGGTTTGGGCTTCTTCGAAGACTTCTTGTCGTTTGTCATTTTTAATTTCTTTTACAACAGATCCCATATTGCAGGAGCCCGTAAAGTTAGCTCCTGGCTCTATAGAAAGCTTGTTGGTGTTGATATCGCTTTCGATATTTGCTGTTGCTCTTAATTGTAAAAGTTCTTTAACAACTAATTTTGCTTTGATGATACCAGAAATGTCAGCGTTTTTACAAGTAACTTTACCATCTATTACTCCACTTGTTCCAATAACAACTTTTCCTTCTGAAACCAACGTTCCAACAACTGTCCCATCAATTCTAATATCTCCAAAACAAGTAATGTCGCCATTAATTTTTGTTCCTTTCTGAATGATGTTTATTTCAGGAGTTTCTGCTACGTTATTTTTTGCCATTTTAGAAGATTTTTTAATAAACATATTGTGTTAATGTAAAAATTACATCAAATGTAATAAATTAATCGATTAAAGTGCAGGTGCAAAATTTTTCTCAAAAAAACTAATGTACCCTTTAATATCTTTATTCTGATAAAATAAAACAAAATTTTCTTGAGTTATTAGGATGTACTGATACTTTTTCTGATTCAAATCTTGTAGGTTGTCATCATTTAATATAAAAGATTTATAATAATCAATGGCAGCATTGTAATCTTTTAATTTTTTCACGATTATTATCTGATTTAAGGGGTCAATAAAAATATTGCTAACTTCAAAATTTTTGTCGCTATAGTATTTTGTGTTAAAATTAGAAATGTCAACTTTATACTGATTGGTTTTATTGTCTGTTGTAGGTATTATAGCGATAAAACTATATTCGGTGTCAAAAACATGATTATAAGGTATTGCATTTGAAGTTTTTGGTTCTATTTTAATACCATTTTTAATCATTTCTAATATTCGTTTTGCCTCAACACTCACTTCAGATTGTGGATATTTTACTACAATATCTTCTAAAGCAAGTTTAAAAGTATCTAACGTGTTAATATGTCCAATTGCCATAGCTGCTAAAAAATCGAAACGATCTTGTAAATGATTATCAGCGAAAATTGATTTTGCTTTTTCACAACGAATCAAAACATTTTCATATTCATGGTCACTGTATAAATCATAAACTATACTATAATAATTATCCACTCGTTTTCTATTTTCTCTGGTAACTTTATTATAAGTAGGATCTTGAATTATTCTGGCATATTCACTTTCGGGATAGTTATTTAAGATTAAATTCTTATACTTCTCTTTCATAGGATCATTGTTGGTAACCAAGCTTATTCGATATAAATTATACCATGATGGAAGTTTGTATTTACAAGTGTCGTAACGTTCAATAAGATTTTCAAAAGCGATGGTTGAAAGTTTATAATCTTCAAAATCTTCACGATAAATATTACCAATACTGTATAAAGCTTCAATAATTTTATGGTGAGAAGTATTCATCTTTTCTGAAGTTAATGGAATAAATTGAAGGTAATATTCTGGGCTTGTTTTTTCATTTATTTTAGCTCCCAAGCTGTCAGTATTGGAAGAATCAATTTTTTCAGAAAGATTATCCTCATCAAAAGAAGCTACGGTTTCTTTGTTGCTTCTTCTCCAATTATCTTCTAATTTTCTAGTTCCCCAAATTTTCTTAAATTCAGTAAACCCAAATCCCAACGTGGTTTGATTGTAGAAATACCATTTTCCAGAATTTGGCACATTAGTATTCGCATTATTATTGTCTAAAAAATTAAAGTTTTCGCTGTTCGCCAAATCTGCTTTTTTACTATTTTCTTCGTCAATTGCTTCTTGAACCAGCTTGTCAATAATTTTGTTTCTGTATTTTTCGTCTTTGGCTAGCAGTTGTAAACTGTCTTCTTGTTGTACAATTAAAATGTTTTCTACCAAATGAGTTAATGCTTTACTTCTTTCGTAAATTGTTTCATAGGTTGGATATTCTTGTGGCAATACAGTTAAACAACTATCGTAATAAGCTTGTGCTTGAACATATAGTGGTTTTTCATAAAACAATTCACCAAGTCTTAAGTAAGATAAAGCTTTTTGTTTATTGTTGGATACACTTAATGCAGCAGATTTCTGTAAATATTCAATACCTAAAGGTTCGTTTTTTTCTTTAAATGCGATGTCTGCTAAAGCGTAATAGATTTGATCTAAAAATTCAGCATTTTTTCCATCTTTAACCATCCTCGATAACATTTTTTTAATACTTTTTTGGTCGCCACCGTTGGTGTCAAATGATAATGCTCTGCTAATTTTAGCATTAAACATCATGTCGTATTTTGGTTTTAATTTGATCACCTCAGTAAATAATTCGGAGGCCTTGCTATATTCTTTTTTCTTTAACCATAATTGAGCAAGTACGTAAGTGTATCTTCTTTTAGCCTCTCTTTTTTTTGTTGTTTCTAATGATCTAGAAAGCTTAGTAATTGCATCATCATAATTGTGTTTTTTAATGTAAAAATTCGCATAAAGGGCATTAAATTCACTACTGTATTTTTTAGGAACACCATCTTGCTCAATCAGTGTTAAGTATGATTCTGCTTTATTTAATTTATCTAATACAATATAAGTTCTTGCCAACCAAATTAATGCCTCATATTTAACATCTTCTTTATTGTATGCTTTGGCAATGTATTCAAAAACTTCTTCACCAACAAAGTACTCTTGTTTGTAGAAGCGAGCTTGTCCCATTAACATGTAACTATCATCTATCCAACGATTGTGTTCTTCATTTTTAATAAACATAGAATGCCGATCGATAACAGTCGATGTTTTTTTGATAATCTTGTCCATATCTGGATACATCGCCTTAGACTGAGCTTCATCTGGATAAACGAAAAGTGGAATAATTTCCGAAAAGTCATCTTTATGTTCTTCATAAATTCGTTGAACATTGGCTTTTTTTATTTCTCTAGCATTAAAAAAACCATTGTATCGTGCAGTGGTGTTGTGGTATGCTCTTCTTGTAAAACCATTCTTTTTTCTAGAGCAGCCTAAAAGCCCAACAGCAATTAGTACAATTAATAGTATATTTATTTTCTTATTCAAAATGCAATTAAAGAGCTAATTAAACTATAATATAGTTAGATTATTATATAATCTGCTAAAATACTTAATATCTACTTTATGGTAAATTTTTATTAAGAATTATTAGCATTTGTAAATTGCTACATTAAATTGGGTTTAGGTATATTTGTGGCAATAATTATGAGCTATTTTAGTAAAAAACCGAAAAAATTTCAACGTTTAAAGCACAAGTATCGTTTAGTGATTTTAAATGATGATACATTTGAGGAGAAAGTTTCATTTAAACTTTCTCAATTAAATGTATTTGTTGTGGTAGGAATTAGTTCATTGGTATTGATTTCTTTGGTTATCGTGCTTATTGCTTTTACTCCACTTCGGGAGTTTATTCCTGGTTATGCCAATGTTAATGTAAGGAAACAGGGGGTTGAAAATTTTTTAAAAAGTGATTCTATTGAATTGGCGCTAGCACACAACAATCTTTACATTGACAACATTAAACAAATCATACAAGGAAAGCCAATTAAATTGGATGATAAAGCTTTTGTTGATTCCACTGTTAATTATAAAATGATTATCAATAATCCTATTGAGGAAGATTCACTATTAAGGAACACGATAGAAACCGAAGAAAAATACAATTTGTTTAGTAAGGCAGGAAGTACCCCTGGTAATATTAGCAGTTTCATTTTTCTTCAACCCCTAAAAGGAATGGTTACCAATCGTTTTAATTTTAAAAAGCAACATTTTGGTATTGATGTGGTTGCCCCTAAAAATGAAGCGATAAAAGCGACTTTAGATGGCACCGTTATTTTTGCAGAATGGACTTCAGAAACGGGTTATGTTATCCAACTACAACATGCCGATAATATTATTTCTATTTACAAGCATAATTCTGTACTTCATAAAAAAGTAGGAGACCATGTGAAAGCAGGAGAAGTGATTGCCATCATAGGTAATTCTGGTGAATTATCAACAGGACCTCATTTGCATTTTGAGTTGTGGTACAATGGAATTCCAATTAATCCTGAGGATTATATGATGTTTTAGCGTTCAGTATTCAATCTCAGTATTCCGTCTTCTAAAACTGACTTCCATCATTAGAAAAAGCAGAAATTCCAGTTACATCCATTCCAGTAATTAATAAATGAATATCATGCGTTCCTTCATAAGTAACAACAGATTCTAAATTAGCCATGTGTCGCATAATGGAATATTCACCAGTAATTCCCATAGCCCCATGCATTTGTCTGGCTTCTCTTGCAATGGTTAAAGCCATGTTCACGTTGTTTCTTTTTGCCATAGATATTTGAGCAGAAGTTGCTCTTCCTTCATTACGTAAAACACCCAAACGCCAAGTTAGCAATTGTGCTTTAGTAATTTCTGTAATCATTTCGGCTAATTTTTTTTGGGTGAGTTGAAAAGAAGCAATAGGAACGCCAAATTGAATTCTTTCTTTGGTGTATCTTAAAGCAGAATCGTAACAATCCATTGCAGCACCAATTGCACCCCAAGCAATTCCATAACGAGCAGAATCTAAACAACCTAGTGGTGCTCCTAATCCTGATTTGTTGGGTAATAAATTTTCTTTCGGAATTTTTACATTATCAAAAACCAACTCACCTGTAATGGAAGCTCTTAACGACCATTTATTATGAGTTTCAGGCGTGGTAAATCCTTCCATCCCTCTTTCCACCAACAAACCATGAATTCTACCTGCTTCATTTTTAGCCCAAACTACTGCAATATCAGCAATAGGAGCGTTAGTAATCCACATTTTAGCTCCATTTAATAAATAATGGTCACCTTTATCTTTAAAGTTGGTAACCATCCCACCAGGATTAGAACCATGGTCTGGTTCTGTTAATCCAAAGCATCCCATCATTTCACCTGTCGCTAATTTTGGCAAGTATTTTTGTCGTTGTTCTTCATTTCCATATTTCCAAATAGGATACATTACCAATGAACTTTGAACAGAAGAGGTTGAACGCAAACCAGAATCGCATCGTTCTAATTCTTGCATTATTAATCCGTAAGAAATTTGGTCTAAACCTGGTCCACCGTATTCTACAGGAATATATGGTCCAAAACCACCAATTTCAGCTATACCTGGAATTAAATGTTTGGGAAATTCTGCTCGTTGAGCATACTCTTCAATAATTGGAGAAACATTAGCTTTTACCCATGCTCTAACAGTATCTCTTATTAATTTATGTTCATCTGTCAATAGCTCATCTAACTGGTAATAATCTGGAGCTTGAAATCTATCTTCTGCCATAATAATTAGGTTGTTTTTTTAAGTCTACAAAAGTAGTTATTATCAATTAAGATAAAAGTAATTTTTCAACAACTTTTTTTTTGATTAAATTTTTTTAATTGAGAAATAATCATTATATTTGATGATATAAATCATATAAAAACAATTTTATGAAAACATTAATATTATCATTTGCTCTATTTTATGCCACTTTTATGAGTGCTCAAAACAAATTTATTGTTACGTCATCTGGAATGACTTTTTCACCATCAAGTATAACAATTACTCAGGGAGATACAGTAGAGTGGCAAAATATTTCTGGGGTACATAATGTTAATGGTAATCAAGCGACTTATCCAACTAACCCTACCTCTTTTGGAAATGGAGCAGCTAGTAGTTCTCTGTGGACTTATTCCTTTGTTTTTAATACGATTGGAAGTTATGATTACCAGTGTGATGTTCATGTAGGGAGTGGAATGGTAGGAATAATTACAGTACAAACATCATCTCAAATAAATGAAATTACTTCTAAAAGCAATATAAAGATTTTCCCTAACCCTGCTGCTGATTATTTTACGGTTAACGCTAATCAATCGTTGACAAAAATAATGCTTTATAACTCGACTGGGAAGTTGTTAAAAACATATTCTTCGGTTACTAATTATGATATTAAAGGAATGCCAAGTGGTATTTATTTTTTAAAAATTGAAATGTCAGGAGTTGAAAAAGTTGAAAAATTAATAATAAAATAAATGAAGTTATTGCTAAGTATTTTGATGAGTTTTTTACTCCTTAACTCTTGTGTTTACAACAAAGAAAAAATAGAATTACCATCACCCGAAATAACATATACTAATTATGCAAAAAATATAGTAGGTGAAAATTGTCTCGCTTGCCACATTTCTGGTTATAATACGAATGGAACACCTGCTGGTAATAGAAATTTTACAACTTATCTAGGAGTAAAACAAGCAGTTGATGACGGGCATTTTAGGCTACATGTTATTGATGGAGTAGCACCAACAATGCCTTTTGAACTTCCTCAATTGTCACAAGAAATAAAAGATACACTTACTATTTGGATTAATCAGGGAGCTAAAGAATGAAAAATTTATTTTCTTTTATACTGTTTACCCATCTTTCATTAACTCTTTTTTCACAAGAAATTTACAAGTCATCTCAAACCGAAATTTCTTTCTTTTCGGAAACTCCTGTTGAGAATATTGATGCCATAAGTAAAGAAGGCAAGGCATTATTAAATACTAAAACCAACGAGCTGGTTTTTATTACAGCTATTATTGAGTTTAAGTTTAAAAAACCGTTAATGGAAGAGCATTTTAATGAAAGTTATATGGAAAGTGATCATTATAAAACAGCTTATTTTAAAGGAAAAATTATTGAAGAGGTAGATTATTCTAAGAATGGAGAGTTTAGCGTAAAAGCAAGAGGAATTTTAAACATACATGGTGTAGATAAAGAACGAGAAATAGCAGGAACTATTGTTATAAAAAATGGGGTTATTGAACTCAATGCAAGTTTCGATGTTGATTTAAAAGACCATCAGATTAAAATCCCAAAAATTGTGGTAAAGAATATTGCCGAAAAAATTAAAGTGACAGTTCAAGCATCATTACTCCCTAAAATTATTTAACGAATGAAGTTTTTATTAATAGTCTTATCATTGAATTTATCCATCTCAATTTTTGCTCAAAACGATTTATTAAATGAGTTAACAAGTGAGATCAATAATTCAGCAGAACCAAGTAAAGTTAGCAGTACTTTTAAGGGAATTAGGTTAATTAATGCGAACACAATTGAAACGACTAAAAAGAAAACGTTAGAATTTAGAATAACACATCGCTTTGGCAATATGGAAATTGGAGAACCAATTGCTTATCATACTTATTATGGGTTGGACAATGCCTCCAACATTCGATTTTCGTTTGATTATGGATTAACCGATAAAATTAGTATTGGTTTAGGAAGAAGCAAAACACTAGAAAATATTGACGGGAACTTTAAGTTTCGATTTTTAGAACAAAAAAAAGACGGCTTACCTTTATCTGTTGCTTATTTCACCAACGCTGTTGTTTCGGCTGTAGCAGATGCTCCACAAAATAAATCTGTCAATAGATGGTCATTCACACATCAGTTGATTTTAGCCAGTAAGATAAACAGTGCTATTTCATTAGAAGTATTACCAACTTTTGTTCACCGTAATTTTGTCGATAATACTCAACTACATCCTATTAATGGCTCAATAGACGAAAACGACATTTTTGCTCTTGGTTTTGGTGGAAGATTAAAAATATCAAAACACACTTCTATAGTAGTTGACTATTTTTTACCTTTTTCGGAATTTAGAAAAAAAGGAAATACTTTTTACGAAGCTTTCGGGGTTGGAAT
>Ga0210044_10006155_pt1 | contig 15937 bp, 23 predicted proteins | sample CryGey13umfilter_2_FD_183959 | JGI IMG/M metagenome (GOLD analysis project Ga0210044, IMG submission 183959) | Groundwater microbial communities from aquifer in Utah, USA - Crystal Geyser 4/9/14 3 um filter (SPAdes) (version 2) | ecosystem: Environmental > Aquatic > Deep subsurface >...
ACAAAGCTTCATTCCAAATGATGGTGTGGGATTAGCAAGAGAGGAATTTATAATTAGTTCATACATAAAAATTCATCCAAATGCTTTAATAAATTTTGAAAATTTAAAAGATAAAAAGCTGAAAGATCAAATAGAAGGTTTAACTTTAAATTATAAAAATAAAAAACAGTTTTACGTTGATAAACTTGCAGAAGGAATAGGAACACTTGCGGCAGCATTTTACCCCAAGGATGTAATTGTTAGAACTTCAGATTTCAAAACAAATGAATATCGAAACTTAATTGGAGGAGAACTTTATGAACCAAATGAAGAAAATCCTATGATAGGATGGAGAGGTGCAAGCAGATATTACAGCAAAAACTTCATAGAAGCTTTCAAACTTGAATGTTATGCATTAAAAAAAGTTAGAAATGAATTTGGGTTAAAAAATGTTAAAATAATGATCCCTTTTTGTAGAACTGTTGAAGAAGGAAAGAAAGTTCAGAAGATAATGGAAACATGTGGGTTAAAAAGAGGAAAAGAGGGGCTAGAAATTTATGTTATGTGCGAGGTCCCTTCAAATGTATTATTAGCTGATGAATTTAGCAAAATCTTCGATGGTTTTTCAATAGGATCGAATGACTTAACTCAACTAACCCTTGGATTGGATAGAGATTCAGAGATAATAGCTTCTGTTTCGAATGAGAATGATCCCGCAGTAAAAAAGTTTGTCTCGGAAATAATAGAAAAAGCAAAAAAGAACAAACGAAAAATTGGAATTTGCGGACAAGCCCCAAGTGACTTCCCAAAATTTGCAAAGTTTCTTGTAGAAAAAGGAATTGATTCAATCTCTTTAAATCCAGATTCCGTAATAAAGACAATTTTGGAAATTTCAAAAGTTGAAAAGAAGTTAAAACGATAATCTAATCATTATTTTATATTTTTATGAGTTCTATAAGTTTATAACAAATGAAATGATTTATCTCTAATTAGTTTCTGAAAATACATGGAAAAACAAAAAGAAGTTGATAAAATTATTTCCAATGCAAGAAAATCAATTGGAAAATTTTGCATTGAAGAATGTAATGCTTATTGTTGCAGAAAAGGATATATTCTAATCAATGAAAGACAACTAAACCTTCTCGTAGAAGAAAAGGAACAAATTGAATTAAAAAAAGAAAATAAGCTAAAAGAACTTTCTTTTTCTGGGAAGTTTATGCTCGACTTTTCAAATTATCTTGGAGGTTGTCCAAAACTTAAAGGAACAAAGTGCTCAATTCATTCTAGTTTAGAAAGACCAAAAGTTTGTCAGGAATTCCCAATTTTCCTTCTTGGAAATAATTTAAGAATTTCTTCGAAATGCCCTGCACATCAAAAGAATATGTTTTTCCCTTTTATAAAACAATTAGAAGGATTAGGATGCGAATTAACCGAAGATTAAATAAGCTACTCAATACAAAGCATTATAAAGTAATTTTTCTGAATTTAATAGTAAGAGCCCAAAAATCTCTTATATAGAATAATATAGGAGGAAAAATACCCAACATGGAAGAAAGAAGAGAAAGGCCCGAAGGTTCTGGAAGAAGTTTTGGAAACAGTTCTGGTGGAAGAAGTTCAGGCGGAAGAAGCTATGGAAATTCTGGTGGAAGAAGTTTTGGAAACAGTTCTGGTGGAAGAAGTTCAGGTGGAAGAAGCTATGGAAATTCTGGTGGAAGAAGTTTTGATAGAGGAGAACCAGCTGAAAAACATAAAGCAACTTGTTCAGAATGTGGTCAGGAATGTGAAGTTCCATTCAAACCAACACCCGGAAAGTCAGTTTATTGCTTTGAATGTTTCAAAGAAAAAAATCCAAGACCTAGACCTAGAAGAAATTAGATAATCTTTTAGATTTTACAAAATTTATTTTTATTTTTTAATTAGAAAAGCTCCATAAGATTTTTATATGGAAAAGTTTGTGAATAAGTATGAAAGTCGCGATTAAAAAGTCAATACTTAAAAAAATACTTTATCCATTTTTAATTGTTCTAGCTTTGGGAATAATTATTTTTTTATTTTTACCTCAGTCAGCACAACATAAGGTTTTAATCGAAACTAATTATGGAAAAATAACTCTTCAACTTGATTCTTCTAAAGCACCCATAACTGTAAAAAATTTTGAAGATTATGTTAAATCCGGATTCTATGATGGAACAGTTTTTCATAGAATTATTAAAGGATTCATGGTCCAAGGAGGAGGTTTTGCAATTGATGGAACTCAAAAACAAACAAATGTTCCAATAGTTCTCGAATCAAATAATGGATTAAAAAATATTAGATACTCAATTGCTATGGCCCGAACTAATGACCCAAATTCCGCAACCTCTCAATTTTTCATAAACGCGGTAGACAATAGTTTTTTAGATTACAATGCGGGAAATCCGGGTTACGCAGTCTTCGGAAGAGTCATAGATGGTTTTGAGACAGTTGACAAAATTGAAAACCTTCAAACTGAAACTAAAAACGGAATGTCGGATTGGCCAACTGAAGAAGTCATAATTCAAAAGGTTAGTTTAATCTAACGAATAACTTTTAAACTTAATTTTCTTTTAGATCTCATGGCAAGAGTGAAATTAGAAACAAATTACGGGAACATTACTATAAACTTATACAGCGATATGCCCATCACTACGGGAAATTTTATTAATCTTGTTAAAAAAGGTACTTACAATGGAGTGATTTTCCACAGAATAATAGACGGATTTATGATTCAAGGAGGAGATCCGACTGGAACTGGATATGGAGATCCAAGTATCCCGAATATTCGTGATGAATTTACTCATGCTGGCGGAAATAAGAACAGTCGGGGAACAATTTCAATGGCAAATGCTGGACCAAATACTGGTTCTTCACAATTTTTTATAAATTTGGTTGACAATAATTTTTTAGATACAAAACATCCTGCATTTGGAAAAGTTGTAGAAGGAATGGATGTTATTGATAAAATTGCAAAAGTTCAAACTAACACAAATGACAAGCCAATAAAAGAGGTAAAGATCATTAAAGCAGAAATTTTGTAATTAATTTAGAACACAATAATTCTTAAAAAGAGGCATCTATAGCCAATTTAATGAAAATCAAATATTTCAAAAATTATGGTCATCTTGGAGATTGTTATGTTGGACAAAAAGAAAAAGAGCAATTCAATTTTTTTAAAATAGTTTCAATAAGCAAATCAAATTTATGCCTTCTTGCTAATGATAAAAGTTCAAATTACCAAGATGGAAGATTTGATGGACTTTACAGGATGATGAATGTTTCAAAAAAGAATTTTAATCAGTTACAAAATCTGGCAGGTGAACAGAATAGAAAAGAAGGGTTGAACCTAATTAGAAAAATGCATGAAAAAAATCCAGAGAAAGGCAACAGTTTTATTAGAATTGAGGGAAATTTAGAAAATTTTGATTGGGAAAAAAACTTAGAAGTATATCAAAACTCTAAACCTATATTAGAATAAAATGGCAATTTATTTTGTAACTACCAATATTGAAAAGTATCTCGAAATGAAAGAGCTTGTTCCAGAATTGCAAATTAAAAATTTTAATTTGGCTGAAGTTCAGGAATTGAACTATGAACTAATTGTAAAAGATAAATTAAAAAGAGCTTCAAAAAAATTTCCAGGATTGGATTTGATTGTAGAAGATACAGGATTACATTTAGACTGTCTAAACGGATTTCCAGGGCCTTTCATAAAATGGTTTTTAAAAAAACATTCTTTTGATCAAATTTATGAAATAGTCCATCAATTAGGAAATCAAAATGCAAAAGCAAAAACAGTGATAGGATATTTGGATTCATTAGGTGAAAAGCATTTATTTTATGGGGAGCTTGAGGGGAAAATAGTTCCACCACAAGGAGAAGGTTTTGGATGGGATTGTATTTTTCAACCAGAAGGTCAGGATTCTACTTTCGCAGAAATATCAAAAGAAGAAAAAAATAAAATTTCTCATAGAGGAATTGCAATGAGAAATTTAAAAGAATTTCTGGACAAATAAAAACATTTATATAACTAAACCAATTAAAACAAATATGGAAAAAGAAATTGGAAAAATTCCAAAAAACGACCAAGCAGAAATTCTTTTGAGAATTGACGATTTTGGAGGAAGAAGGGGATTTACAATAAGGGAATTTGTAACTTCTGAGAAATATACCGGATTCACAAAAGCCGGAGTAAGAATTCTTTCCAAAGATTTCCCAAAATTCAAAGAAATGATCAACTCAATTTCTGAAGAAGATATGACTGAAGAAGAAAAAGCTGGAGAAGTTGAAGAAAAACCTAAAAAAAAGACTCCTAAAAATCAAGAAGAACTTCCAGATTATTAAAATTTAATGCAGCAATTCTTAAAAAGAGCAATTTATTAAATTAATTTATGGAAGATGAAATAAAAGAAGCTTTTGATAGATTAATGTCAAATATAGAAAACAAAAGAGACTTTTTACAAGAATCTTTTAGTCCAAGTTATAAAAAGAGTAAACTTGAACTTTCAGTTTATGAACTTGCTGACCTTGCAGGGCTAAGAATATTTAATACAAATTATGATAAATTCAATTTAACGAAAAAGAAAGGACAATTAATTAGGGCATATTTTCAAGGGAATATCATTGAGAAATCAATAAATGAACTTTATGATTTATATCCAGATATTTTTTCTGGTGAACCAAGATGGAGAATAGACCCTTCTTTAATAGATTCTTATGTTCCAACTTATGATAAAACAGAAATAGAAGATTAACCTGATTATTCTATTTTATAACTAATAACCCAATTTAAATTATTTAAAATAATAATTAATTCCCTTAACCTTCTTCCACTACACTCAACGATATATTGATATTTTTCAACTTTTTCTTTTCTATTAATCTCTATAGAAATCATCTTAACCTTTCCAAATTTTTTTAGAAATTCATTAAATTCTTTTGATTTTTTTTCTTTAATTTCAAAAAATAATTTTTTGTGATAAGATCCAACCCCATTTTTTTCAAGGAATCCATCAATTAGAATAATTATCCAAACAAATAAATAAGTCATCCCTCCAATGAAATATTCTCCTACCCCTATCAAAAGCCCAAAAATTGAGAAGACCCATATACTTGCAGCTGTTGTGAATCCAAAAATCTTGTCCGTTGTTCTAATTAAAGCTCCAGCCCCTAAAAAACCAATTCCTGTTACAATACTTCCTAAAAGAGGAAGAGGATTTCCCATTCCTAGATTTACCGCAGTTATTGCAAGTCCACATGCACCAACTGCAACAAAAGTAAAAGTTCCAAATCCAATTAGCTTGTGACTTCTTTGTCTTTGAAATCCAAAGATTAACGCCGGAATAAAGGTTAGAAGCATTCTAAGTAATATTATCCAAGTTTCCATGGAATTCTCATAAATTTTAAGTATTTAAAGTTAGATGTGAAAAGATATTTAAAATTAAAAAACATTCTTTTCCAATGGATAAAAAGAAAAAAGACTTAATTTTTAACATAAGTGTTTTCATAATTTTTATAGGACTAGTTTATTTTCTTTTAATTCCAAATGGAAGCTCACAAACAAGTGAAGAAGTTGCAAAATGTATAGGAGAAAATTCAATTGTATATGTTCAGGTTGGATGCTCTCACTGTGTAGATCAAGAAGAAATGTTTGGAAACAATTCTGCACTTTTAAATAAAATAGACTGTTTTTACGAGCTTGATAGATGTCAGGATATTGATGGTACTCCGACATGGAAGATCAAAGGAAAATTGTATGTAGGAGTTCAAAGCATTAAAAAATTACAAGAACTTACTGGTTGTTAAATTTTAAATTATGATTTCTCACCCAAATAACTAGGCATTAAAGAATTATGACCAAATTGTATCATTAGATCAATTCCAAGATTGTCGAATCCCACAGGAGAATCACAAGCTCCAAAACAGCTTCCAAGGAAAATTAAAAATTCTGCGTCTGTTCGCTCAGAAAGATAATCAATAACCACTGTTGCGTATTGTTTCAGTCCATCAGGAAACTGGACCAAAACAAGCTTCGCTTTTTTATCTTTAATCTGTTTAACTGCTAAGTCTAATTCAAGAGAATATTCTTCTTCAAGATCTTCAAGAGTTCTTTCTTTTATCATGGATATTCAATAAATAAGAGGATTATAAATTTAATCCCTTCCAGCAAAAAAAATTTTGATTTCCTTAGCCAAAAACTTTAAATCCAGCGTTAAACTTTTTCTTTTATGGAACAAAAAGCAAAAGAAAAGATTCGTCAGCCAATTGTTACGGTTGCAGGGCATGTGGATCATGGAAAGACCTCAATCCTAGATTCAATTAGAAGCTCAGCCGTCCAAGAAACCGAAGCAGGAGGAATAACCCAAAAGATTTCATTCACTTCTTATCCAATTGACAAACTCAAAAAAGCCTGTCCTTTAATTGAAAAATCAGGCATAAATTTGAATATTCCAGGATTTCTATTTATTGATACCCCTGGACATGCAGCATTTACAAATTTAAGAAAAAGAGGAGGATCACTTGCCGATTTGGCAGTTTTAGTTATTGATCTAACTGAAGGAATCAAACCCCAAACTGCAGAAGTTATTCAAATTTTAAAATTAAATAAAACTCCATTTATAATTGCATTAAATAAAATTGATAAAATTACTGGATGGAGAAAATTAGATGAGAATTTAAAAAATTCGGTAGAAATGCAAGGAGAAAGGGTGAAAGAAGTTTTCGATGAGAAATTTTATACTCTTGTTGGAGCATTACAATCTTATGGTCTTGAAACTGATTTATTTTATAATATTCCTGATTTTACAAAAAAAATTGCAATGGTTCCTTGTTCGGCTTACACCAAAGAAGGAATTCCGGAATTAATTATGATGCTTTGTGGATTAAGCGAAAAATTTTTAACTAAAAGACTTGAACTTCATCCTGACCCAAAAGGAGTTATGCTTGAAGTAAAAAGAGAGAGAGGTAATGAAGCTATAGAAGCAATTCTCTATGACGGTGAATTAAACAGAACTGACGAAATAGCCGTCGCTTCAATAACTGGAGAACCAATTGTAACTAAGATAAGAATCTTAGAAGAAATCATTCCTCTTTCATCGAAATTTAAAACAACAGAAAAAGTAAACGCTTCAACTGGAATTAGAATTCAATTAACTGAAAAACAGGAGATACTTCCAGGCATGCCTTTTGTGAAATTCAAAAATAATTTAAAAGAAATAAGTGAACAATTCAAAAAAGAGTTAGGAGAATCCATAAAAACAGAAAAATTTGGAATCATTGCAAAAGCAGATTCACTTGGAAGTTTAGAAGCCTTATTAGTTTTGCTTGGCCAAAACAATATTAATGTTGTTAGAGCAGGAATAGGAGACATAAACAAGATAGATGCAATAAATGCAAAAGCAAATTTAGAGATAAATGAATTAGACTCGGTAATTGTGGGATTCAATGTAAAGATAAGTGAAGATGCAAGAGAAATTTCTTCAAAAATAAAGATGATTACTGGAGAAGTTGTTTACAAAATTATTGAAGATTTAGTTGAATGGAGAAAGAAAAAACAAACTGAAATCGAAAAAGAAAGATTAATGGGACTTTCAACAATTTGTAAATTAGAAATTTTACCTCAATATGTATTCAGAAATACCAAGCCTGCAATTTTTGGAGTTAGAGTTGTAGGAGGAAAATTAATTAAAAATCTTTCTATAATTGATGAGAACGACGAGAAAATAGGAAATATAAAAAATATCCAACATGACAAAAAGTCAGTTAAAGAATCCAAAGAAGGAGATGAAGTCGCAATATCCATTTCAAATTTAAATTATGAAAGACAACTTAAGGAGAAAAGATTTCTTTTTACCAATCTTGGGGAAAACCAGTTTAAAGAATTTAAAAAAAATAAAGATTTACTAAGCGGGAACGAAATAAGTATAATAAAAGAAATTGCAGATATAAAAAGAAAAACAAAAGAAAACTGGGGAGTTTAAATGACAAAAACCATTGAGGTGTATAGTGCAATAATTCTAGAACCCATAAAAAATGGTAAAGATTACACTTGTTATATTGTCTTCAATAGATTAGAAGGAAACGAAAAAAAATTTCTAAGCGAGGCAATTAATATTGAAGGATTAGTAACTATTATTGAAAAAGAAATAAAATCAATAAACCAAGGGTCTTTTAAAAATCTCAATATTGAATATCCATTAAATAAAGGTCATTATTTCCATGAAGCAACTAATAGAACTTATGAATACTCCGAAATATGGAAAGAAAGCATAAAAAAAATCTCTAAAAAACTAATTCATTTTAACAAAAAATAATTACTTAAGCTTCCTTCTTTCAGCCATCAATTTTTTGTTTCTTTTTCTTTTATAATACCAATAACCAAGTCCTACAACAATTACAAGAAGAATTATCCAAGTCGTTGCTGAGCTTCCATTTTTACTTGAAAATCTATCTTGGAAATATTTTGATTCATAAAGAACTTGTTTATTCAAAGTTCTTCTAACGTTTGATTTATCTGTATATGAAAGTTCTATAGAGATGTTTCCATCTTTTGGAACTGCCTCAAAGTCTGCAGTGGTATATTCATTAGAGTCTAAATCTCCTACAATATTAAATTTAGCTCCTTTAATCTGAACATTTTCTTGATCTGGAACCTCGACAGTTAAAGCTTTTACATCAACTTTTGCAACATTCAAAATTTCAAAAGTTAATGTTCTGGTAGTAGAATCATAATTTTTAACATGAACCTCAAAGTTCGCTCTCGAGTCCTGAATATTCACACTAAATTTCTGTGAAAACATATCAGTAGCAGGAGTATTAACTCCAGACGCATAATAAACTTGAACTTCAGCATCTCCGTCCAATGCACCAGAATTTACTTTAAGTGTATAAGGAATCAACCAATCATTTTTGTAGCTTTGAGCATAAGTACTCCCAGAAAGAATCTTTGTATCTGCATCAACTCCATCAGCAAATGAAAATGAATATTCCGGATCTAATCTAAAAATGGTTCCTTTACATTCTGGATTTTGAACTCCACTCACTTGGAACAAAAGTTTAACACTATCTCCTTAAACTGCAGGATAAGGATCTTGATTAACCAGAGAAATTTTTAAATTACAAGCATCAGCAAGAACTCCAGTTAAACTCAAAACAAAAAAGAATCCAAATAAAATTCCGAACACCACGCCATTTTTCATAACTCAATTAGTTAAATTTTATTTTTAAATCTTTTTAATTAAGAATAAAAAATCTTTATCTCATTTATGTCAACGTTTTCAGAATTATCATAATTTTTTAAATTTCCTAGTTCATAATTCAAAAAAAGATCCCAAGGAGTATTTCCAACTAAAGTAACTTCAGTAATATTAACAAGAATATCTTTTGAATTGGGATCTATAACCCCTGTTTCAAATAAATCATCCTTATTTAATTTAAAATAAATTTTATGACTAAGATCATAAATTTGAGAAATAATTCTATCTTCCATAAGAGAAGAAAAATCCTTTTGATTTAATCTCACTTCAAGATTCTTTTTCTTTTTATCAAATTTTGTCTCAACCATTTTATTCTCCAAATATTTTAACTAATTCCTCAATAGGTGCAGTGTAAAGTTCATTTATATCTCTTCTATTTCCATTGAATTTTTTTCTAAGAGTTTCTTCCCATGAGAAATAATCTGAAGGTATTACCCAACTAGAAGGTATTAAAGGAAATCTTAACAAATTCATTTTGGCATTTTTAAAATATTTGTCTGAAAGTTCTTGTTCAATCAAGCTAGCATCTCCTTCAATAAGCTTTGTTAAAGAAGATACTGTTGAATGGTTTTCTTTCCAAATTCGATTAACAACTTCAAGAGTATTACAAAATTCCGGAAATGAATTGTCTTGTGCACTGTGAACCAACTCATGTCCTAAAAGAAGTTTGGTAAATTCTTCATTTCCTAAGAATCTATTTCCTATTGAAAAATTATTCTTGCTTCTATATGACGCAACTCCAGGGGTAATCTTTTTTAATTTATTCTTGGGTAGAATTATTAAATTTAAATCAGTTAAATCGCATTCCAGTCCACTTATTTCTTCAACTAAAGGTGCTACTTCTTCAATACAATTTGTTATATATTCTTTTGTTAATTTCATAAAAAAGAGATGGTCTTTCTATTTTTAAAACTTTTTATGTGTTACTTTTTAAAAATGGTTACTAAAAATTTATTCATATCTCAAAGCATCAACTGTATTTATTTTTGAAGCTCTGATTGCAGGGATAACTCCAGAAATTGCTCCGGTAATTCCAGCAAATAAAATACATCCTGAAAAAAGCCAGAATGAATAATAAGGCGCTAAGAAAGACCATCCTAAACTAGCTAAAACGCTTTCAGCAACGCTTGTAAAGAGAAACCCCAGTAAAACCCCCAGAACTCCTGCTAAAATTCCTAGGAAAGCAGATTCAAACAAAAAGATTCCAAAAATTTCCCTATTCCTTGCACCAATTGCTTTCAAAACTCCAATCTCCTTAAATCTTTCAAGAACTGAAGTAATCATAGTATTTGTAGTATTTATTCCTGAAACAAAAACTGAGATTAAGGCAATTAAAATCACAAATCCAATTATAATATTCAAAGCAGAGGTATATGACTCTACTAAATCTTGAAATGATTGAACGTAGAAATCTTCTTCACCTTTATTGACGTTTCTTTCACTTCTTAATCCCCTTTCAATATTCTGAACAACCCAATCTATATTCCGGATGTCTACTCTTGCAACAATTTCGGCATAAGAATCTTTAGATGGAAAAAGATTTTCAAAATAATCATTAGTCACATAAATATTTGAATCATCTTGAGGGTTTCCAACTGATTTCAAAAATCCTACTATGTTCAAGTTAGTTCCATTTATTGTAATTTGTTCATTTATATCTAATCCTTTTTTGAAAATTTTATTATCTACCATATAATTATATCCAAGTAAAACTTTTTTTGTGTCTCCAGATTGTAAAAGCCTTCCTTTTTCAACTTGGGCATTAAATATATCTAATATTAAAGGAATCTTGGGATCATAAGAAGTAACAAAAGTATATTTTTTTTCATCTCTTTTTTCAACTTGAACAACTTGAAAATACAGACTTGTTGCTTCGTAAACTCCCGCTGCACGATTAATTGATTTTAAATCATCATTAGTTAATTTGAAAGTATCATCTATTCCAGGAGCTCCAGTTCCTTTTGCTAGGATTAAAACCTTGTCAGCTGAACCTCCACTGGTTAACTCTTGGGTGTAATTATAAAGACCTAATCCAAAACTAATAAAAATAAAGATAGTAGTTATTCCGACAAGGATTGAAAACACGGTTAGAAAGCTTCTCCCTTTTCTATGTCTTAAATTTCTTAAAGAGTATTTTACTGATTCCAGATTTATCATATTTTCACCCCAAATTTATTCAAATCTTTTTTTAATTGTGCAGCATTTTTAAAAAGAATAGTTTTCACACCAAAATTTTTTGGGACCTCTAAGTTAATTTTCATATCATCAATAAAAACAATTTCTTCTGGTTTATGTCCCAATTTTTTCAAAAGTATCTTATATATCTTTTTCAAAGGTTTTCTTGTATTTAAATTAATAGATTTTATATTTGATTTGAAAAAATCATACACTCCTAAACTTTTTCTTATCAGATCATGAGAGTAGTTAACATCTGTTAAACTCCAGATTAAATATCTTTTTTTATCAAGTTTTTGTATTATTTCCAATATCTCTTTATTAATCTTAAAATTTCTTTTCTTTAATTCCTGCCAATGATTAATAAACTCCTTGGGGTCTAATTCAAATTTTTTAGCAATTTTTTTTTCAAACCAGAAATCTTCTTTCTTTCTAATCAGAGATTTGTTCAAATATTTAAATTTTGTTTCTCTAAATCTATCTCTATTTAAACTAAATTTTTTAACTAACTTATTTTCAATTTTTCTATTTTTTTCAATCAACAAAACTTCTCCAATATCAAAAATAATTGCCTTTATCATTTTAAAATTTTCTCCCAAAAAATTTCACCTTTTTCTTCTTTAATTTTTTTATAACCTAATTTTATAACAAGTTTTATCGAAGCCAAATTATTTAGATCATTTATCCCAGAAATTTTTTTAACTTTTTTCTTTTTTGCAAAAACAAATAATTTTCTAATTGCTTTTTCAGCAATTCCTTGATTACGGTATTCCTTGAAAATAAATGCACCAACATTAAAATTCCTTCCTGAAAGTTGAGTCAAGTCCAAACCCCCAACTATTTTTCCATCAGACAAAATCATAAAAAGATATGACTCTTTTTTATCTTTTTTTCGCAAGAAAATGTTTTTAAAAAAATTATTAACAAATCTTTTATTAAAAATTCCCATACTCTTCAAAGTTTTAAAATTTAGTAAATTATAGATATACTTAAGAAAATATTTTTTATCATAAAGTTTTATTTTTATTTTCATTCTCGTAAAGCCTCCACAGAATTTTGTTTTGCAGCACTAAGAGCAGGAACAATGCCAGCAATTCCTCCAATCAAAAAACTTCCTAAAAGAGCACTGAGAAATAAACCAAAATTTAATGTAATTGGCAAATTTCCATTTATGAAACTATTTATTCCAATGGTTCCAAAAATTCCTATAAGTTCTCCGAATAAAGCCCCAATTAATCCCCCTACAAGACCAAGAAGACTTGATTCAATAAAAAATTGCAAAAATATTTGGTTATTTGTTGCACCAATAGATTTCATTATTCCAATATCTTTTTTTCTCTCGAGAACTGACGTAGTCATTGTATTTACTATTCCCAATGATCCAATAAAGATTGAAATTGAAGCTACAATAACAATAAAAATTTTCACCCCCTCCAGAACTTGATTTATTAATTCTAAAGAAGCCTCGGGAGTAGAAACTTGAAAATTTTCTTCACCAACTTTTACATTTCTTATTCTTCTCAATGTTTTTTCTACATCTTCTTTTGTTTTTTTAATTGAATCCTTACTAATTGCTTGAACCGCAATTATATCCACTTTATTCCCATAATTACTAATTTGATCAAGATCTTGTTCATTCATATAGACTACACTATCAAAAACAAAACTTCCTTTTTTTTCTAATATTCCAATTACTTGAAATGTTTTATTTTGAATCACAACTATATTTCCAACTCTTACAACTTTTTCAAGTCCAACAGAATCAGTATAAAAATTGTAACCCAACATAACCTTTCCCACATCTCCATCTTTCAAAAGTCGACCAGAGATTGTCTTTGCCTCAATTTGATTATATATAAATTTTCTATTCTCTCCTGATGGAATATTTGTTGCATATCCAAAAATTGCTTTTTTATTGTATTCAAGTTTTCCAGAAACAATATTCCTTCCAATTGCTCGTTTAACGCTGCTTAATTTTTTTATTGCATCTAGCTCTTTTGTTGTTAAAGGCTCAACTACTCCTGTCCCAGGAGGACCCATTCCAGAAACTCCTCCCGCCTGAACAGTCAAAAGTTCAGTATTACTAATCCCAAATTGACCTGCAACTGCAGCTTGTAACCCATTACCTAAAGAGATTAATGAAACAACCGCTGCAACTCCAATAAATATTCCTAACAAGGTTAACCACGAACGAAGTCCTCTATGCCTCAAATTTTTCAAAGACAAAATAAAAGCGCCGCGAATCATTTTTCACCTTAAAACATAAAATGAATATTAAGTTATAAATTTGATTGTTATTTCAAGTTTAGAAAAAAGTGGGATTTATCTCAACCGGATTTTCAAAAACTTCTTTAAAAAATCTCTCAAGATCCTTAGATTCATGAACAAAACTATTCGGAACTTCTCTTAATGTATGCAAGTTTGAAAAAGCAGAATCATCCTCTTTACTTGGATACAAATTTTTGCCGTTTCCCCAATCAGTTTCATATATCCATTCCTCTCCAAGAGATACAAAAATATTATTTTTTGGAGCAACCTTTTTATTATGAAATAATTGGTCGGAAGTAGAATCAATAATTAAAAATCCTCGCTGTTGAGTAGAATCTAATAAAAAAGGTAATCCCAAATATGCATGATTCCCCTTCCAATTTCCAAAAATTGAAGAATTTGGATATCCCCTTTTTAACAAACTAAAAAAAAGATCTATTGAAGAAGTATAACAACAATAAGAAGGAAATCCAAATTCTTGTTCCAATTTTAAAAGATAATGATTATAGCTAAGTTCATGAAGATTTTTTATATGTTTTTCAAGATCTTTCTTATTTTTTATTTTCATAGAGCAAAATCCAGGAATAGATTTATATTTTTTTAAAATTTTTTTATTTATTTCTGAAATAGGATTATAATAACCCCCATTAAAGGGAATATTCCTTTCAAATGTTCTAATTAATCCTGTTTCTATTCCATTTTCTAATTTTTCAATTTCTACTCCATATTTTTTATCAAGTTCTTTTTCATACATCCAAGGAACTATTGAAAAAGGAGCTATTTCTTGCACCGCTTGAGATCCTTCTGTCATAACAAAATAGTAACTATTTGAATTTTTAAAACTTTTCTTATTAGAAAATAAGATCTTACTTCCATCCAGGAACTAACTTTTTCAATTCACCATCAACATGCTTTTTACCAAATTTCTTCTTTATAATCCGTTCAAGTTTCCCATCTCTAAGCCAATATACAACTTCTGCATGATGTTCAGCCAGTTCAGGCTCGTGAGTAATCATAATTATTGTTTTTCCTTGCTTGTGGAGTTTATCCAAAAAATGCATTACAATATCCCCTGTTTTAGTATCAAGATTTCCAGTTGGTTCATCAGCAAGAATTACCTCCGGATCATTTGCCAAACTTCTTGCAATTGCAACTCTCTGCTTTTGGCCTCCAGAAAGTTCATTAGGATAGTGATCCATTCTATTTCCTAAATCAACCAAAGTAAGAAGTTCTTCAGCTTTTATTTCTCTATCTTCCAAAGGAATATTTTGAAAAGTCATTGGAAGCATGACATTTTCTTTAGCAGTCAAATTTGAAATCAGATTAAAAGATTGGAAAATAAATCCAATTTTTTGTCCTCTAAGTTGAGCAAGATCGGACTCTGAAAAAGTTGAAATGTCTTCCCCATCTAAAAAAATATGGCCTTTAGTTGGAACATCTAAACTTCCGACAAGATTCATAGAAGTTGATTTTCCTGAACCTGACGGCCCCATAATTGCAACAAATTCACCTTCTTTTACTTTCAAAGAAATTCCATCAACTGCTTTCACGATATTCTCGCCCATGTAATAATATTTGAAAACATCTTTAAGTTCAATTAATGCTGAGTCTTTATCACTTCTTTTCATAAACTAAAAATGCTAAATAGTTATTTAAATGTTTTATCTAAATGAGTTAAGTTTCTGCCAGTCAAAGATTTCCCAACTAGCAAAAGGAAAAAGTGAAACAAATCTTTTGAGATTATCTTCTTTGTCCGAAGAAAAAACTAATTTTTCAAGGATCAAATTATATCTTTCACTGGTTAATTTTGAATCTTCAAACCAATCAGGTCCAAATTCTTTTGATGCAGATCCCCTCATTTCCATAAAGTCAAGAATTGATTTAACAAATTTTTGTTTTTCTTCTATCTTGTAACAAATATCTGCTTCTTCGAGATCCGTATTGTGAACTGTTCCTTTCAACTCCTTATCTCTTTCTTCAGATGTCAAAACAGAAATTTTTTCTTCTAAATTATATGACCTCCCCTCCACACTAAAGTGTGGAGTTTCCATAAGTTGAGTGATGTTCACTTTGGTTCTTCACATAATTTCTAACCACATCCAGTTGAACAAATCCAACAGAAGAAGCAAATTTACCTCTTCCCCATAAATGTCCCCTTGGATATCTAAGTCTTGCCTTTTCATGAAATTGAAAAAACAATCTTGAAGAGCCACCCTTCAAAAGTTGAAAAACTTTCGAAACTGAAA
>Ga0210044_10006162_pt1 | contig 15925 bp, 9 predicted proteins | sample CryGey13umfilter_2_FD_183959 | JGI IMG/M metagenome (GOLD analysis project Ga0210044, IMG submission 183959) | Groundwater microbial communities from aquifer in Utah, USA - Crystal Geyser 4/9/14 3 um filter (SPAdes) (version 2) | ecosystem: Environmental > Aquatic > Deep subsurface > Groundwater...
ATTATTGATAAATTAAGGGATAGAATGAATGATTCGTATAAAAAAATATCAAAAGATAATAAAAAATATAATGATGATAGAGATGAATATTTAGATTCTGATTCAGAAACTAAAGATAAGAAAAGGACAAATAATAGAAAAATAGAAAAAACAATGTCATATCTTGAGCATTTCAACGGGTTCTTTCATGATATTGATTCAGGTATTCTTGAATCTGATATTATTAAAAATATTGTCGGTCATTTTTTTTTGTTTTTACCGTTTTTTAGCGATTTTTTGGTCAAATTTGGCGAAAAAGTAGTAAAAAATGGTCAAAATTTGGTCAAAAAATGGTAAAAATTATTGATGGTAACAAGGATACTATATTTTTTTTTGCAAAATCAGACACTTATCGCATGAAGTGTATATATAGGCTAATAAAAAATGCGATATTTGTCGCATTTAAAAAATAAAATTAATATATAAATATAATATTATAATAAAAATATGGTAAAATATGAGTGCAAATTATGCAATGTTTATACCAATAATAAATATGATTTTAGTAAACATATAAAAACAAAGAAGCATATTTCAATGAATGAAATGCATGATAAATTGAATAAAGAATGTGAATTTAAATTTTTAAAAGAAAAAGTTAAACTTCTCGAAAAAAGCAATAAGCAATAAGCAATATGAAAAAAGTAATGAATGTTTATCCACTATCGCAACTACATCTACAAAAACCGCCCAATCTGCTATGTCTTTTATTATGAACAACTATGCAGATGCACCCAATATTGAAGCAAACAATAACTTTAAATTCCTTAAAGAAAAAGATCATTATAAAATAGCTAACTGTATTCTCTATAAATATAAACATAATACATTGGTTGATTATATATCTAAGTTACTCATCGAAGAATATAAAAAAGATAAACCTAATGAACAATCTTTCTGGAATACCGATGTTGCTAGATTGTCTTATGTTGTTAAAGATAAAGTAAAAAACAATAGTAAATGGATCTCTGATAAAAAAGGTATAATGCTTTCATCATATGCTGTCAAACCTATTATCAACAAATTAAAAGAGAGAATGACCAAGTCACATAAAAAAATTATAAAGGATAATAATAAATATATTGATGAACAGGATGATTACTTAGATTCCGATTCTAAAACCAAAGATAAAAGAGAACTAATAATAAAAAAATAGAGAGGACTTTGTCGTACCTGGAACATTTTGGCGGATTTTTTAATAATATTGATTCTGGTAATCTTGAGACTGATATCGTTAAGAATATCGCTGGACATTTCTTTATGAATGAAAAGGTATAATATTTTTACATGTTTAATTAGATATTTAATTTTTTATTCATACGTTTATAAATGAAATATATTTGTTTTCAATCTTATTATTTGAATATGTAGAGTATTTGATTATATATTGACACTGCTTTGGTTATTTAATCATGCCATACTATATTAAAAAAGATCTCTTTTTTGTTTACTTATTTTTTTTTATGTTCTAATTTTCTCTGTTTATATTTTTTTAATTCCAATTCATCTTTTTCTATCTTTTCTTCTTCCATGATACGTAACTCTCTAACTTTTTTATTAAATTCATCTTTAGGTATGTCATTATGTTTTCTAATTTTTTTTAATTTATCTTTGTCATCAATGTATTTCTTTATTTTTTCTAATATTTTATCATTCCATTTGAATTCTTCTTCTTCTTCTTCTTCTTCTTCATATATTTTTTTTAAATTTTTTTTTTCTTTTTTTATTTCATTTTTTTTTCTTCTTTTTCTTCTTTTTTTTCATCTTTTTTTTTATTGTTGTTTTTTTTATTTATACCTAATATATTATTAATATGATTAATATGTTTTTCTGTTAAATTATATAAATTATATATTTCATTTTCATTTTTAATACCTTTCAAATCTTTTTTATTAATTGTTTTTATAATATCTATTGAATCAAAACCATTTTTTGAATATTGAAACAATAGATATTTAACTATATTAGATTCAAAAAATAATTTAATTTGTTCTATATTATCATCAATAATATATTTAAAATTATCAGAATATGTATAAGATTTTGTTTTATCAACATATGGCATTAAATATCCTTTTTTTGATAATATTAATTTATTTTTTTCAAAATCGTTGTCTTTTAAATTATAATAATAATATTTCCCTGGGAATGGTGTTGTTTTATTAATTGTGTCAATAATTTTAATTTTATTTTTATCAGTTTCTTTAATAGATACAATATTTTTTTCTATATGTTGTTTTCGTATTCTTTGTGTTTTTTTATCAAACATAAAATCATGTAGTGTATAATTATTTGTTTTTGATGTTATTTTTGATAATATTTCTATATCTAATTTAGTTAATACTCTTGGAATTTTAAATCCTATTTTTAACTTTATTTCTATTGTTTCAATTTTATTACAAAACATATATTCAATAATTGTTGGTTCAGCATATGTTTTTTTTTCTATCAAAAAATAAGCAAATGTTGAACCAACTTTTGGGAAATGTTTATTACTTGTTTCAATTGCTAAATATTTTAATTGATAAAAATTATCAATATATTTACGATTTTTTTCTACAAGTAATAAATATTCTATAATATTTCTTGGTGTTATGAATAATAATAATCCATTATTTATTAATATATTTAAAGATTTTTTTGTAAAATCTAAATATAACTTGTTATCACCTGTTGCATTTGAATCTTGATATGGTGGATTACCTATAATAACATCAAACTGTTTCACTCCAAATTCTTTATTATAATCTATCTTCAAACTATCACCTTGATATATATTTAATTTATATTCATTATTTATATCAAATATCTGATTACATACTAATACATTTTTTTTATTTAATTCACACATATATAACATATTTTCTAATATATGTTTTTTTCGCTTTTTTTCATTAACTATTTCTTCTTTTAATGTTTCCATTAATCTTAAATATACAGCAATTGGAAAATTACCCATTCCAGCTGCTGGATCTAACCATTTTAAATTTTTGTTTTTCCATATTTCTTTTGGTAATTTATCTAACATTTCATTTATTAAAATCATTGGTGTAAAGACTTCTCCAAATTGTTTTTTCTCTATATCTTTTGGTTTTAAGCATTCATTTATTAATTCTAATAACTCTTTTGGTTTATCTATTAAACTTTGCAATGACATCTTAAATTGAACTGAGATATTATATGTATTGGATTTTTTATCAAAATATTTACTAACTATATCTTTTATTAAATATATTAAATCTTTTTTATTCCACCATATTAAACATTGGTCATCAAATGTATTCAATAATTCTGGATTATCTTTTATATAATTCAACATCTTTACAAAATCCATGTTATTATTTTTTACCGTTAATATACATGCTAAAGGTATTATGTAAGGTAAAACATCTTTTGTAAATGATATTCGTGTTTCTTCTTCTTCTTCATCTGAACTTTTATTATTAGATTCTTCATTATCACTATCATTTTTAACTTTTTCTTTACCTTTTGGCAAATCTTGTATTTCATCATCCTCATCTTTTAATTTTAATTCTAAACTTACTTTATCATTTTTAAATGATTTTGTAAATGTTTTATTTATTTCTTTTTGAGTTTTATTATCAAACTCTACATAATCATTATCTAACTTTCTTAAAAGTGTTCTAAAACTATTTATTGGATCTCCTTTCCATTTGTCCATTAATTTTTTAATTATCGTATCAGAATTTATTTTTTTATTTTCCATCATATCAACATCAATATTTATTAGATGATTTTTAATTAAATATTTCATTTTATCATCAATACTTTTTTCATTCTTATATACTGTGTAATTAACACAAGTATATAATACTCGACTAATATTTAAATCAACAACAAAACCAATTTTTTTATTTTCTCCTTCAGTCATACATCTATACATTTGTTGCAACACCTTATCGGATGACAAGGCATTATTCATAAGAATAACTAAATCACATAAGTTTAATGTTATCCCTAATGTAAGCATATTACCTGCAAAAAGAATTAAACCTAATTTATCTTTACTTTTTGCTTCAATTTCTTTTTTGTTAATTTCATCTTTCACATCTTTTACCAACTCTTTATTTTTACGATTTATACATAATACATCATATTTTTTGAGAATATTATCCCCTAGCATTAATTTTTTTAGACATTCAGATATTTCATTGATATTATTAGAAGGCAAAAACCAAATTTGAGTAAATGGTAATCTTGTTTCTTTTTCTGAACAAATATTATTTATTCTTGTAAAAATAGTTTTTTCACCATCTGTTTCTTTTTGTGAACCTGAAATATATTTTAAAATTGTTTTTACTTCATTTTCAAAACTAAATTTAGTTTTTGCTTTGTTTAATCCAAAAAGAGTATCAAAACAAAAACCCATTTTATTTTCATTATTTTTATGCAGTTTTTCTTTTATTATTTCATATCTTTGTTGGTCAAATAAGTTAGTAATTAAATGTAAATCTGGCATTTTTTCATAACACTTGAATATATCATTCAATGATAATCCTATATCAGTATAATATTTTATGTTCTTTGTAATATATTCGTCACCATGTTTTTCTTTTAACCTATCTAAATTTTTTTCCTCTAACAATATTGATTTACATATTTGTTCATCTTCAATATCCCAAAACATTTGACATTCGGGAAAAATATTCCATTCTTTTAATGGTTTATTATAAGTGGCAGTTAAATATATTTTAATAGTGTTTTTTGATGAATATGATGTTAAAATATCTTTTGATAAATCAGTTGTTCCACTAAAATGATTTTCATCAAATCCAATGATATCCAATTTTAAATTCTTAATTTCCATAATAGTTTTATTATTAATGTATTTTTGTAGTAGTTGTTTTGACATAATAAAAATATTATTATCATTTGTTTTAATATCATCTATCATTTTAGAACCTTTAATATGATGAATTTTAAATTCATCAAAATCTTTAAATTTATTGAATAAATCATTTGTAAATTGTGGTGCCGTTTCAGTTGGTGCTGGTGTTATTATCAATACGTTTAATTTATTTTTTACTTTTAATTGTTTTGTAATAATACCACCAAACATATAAGTTTTACCACTTCTACATTTACATCCCCATAGAAAAGATTTATTACCTTCTTCAATTAAATTACTTGTTTTTTGTGTAATTAATTCTTGATGAAATCGTAAATTTAAATTTTCTTTGCTATTCAAATATATTTTTTGCCAATTTTTGTTTTTATTTTTTTTTATGTCTCGTCTAAATGCTAAAAAATATTTATTTAAGTCTGTTTTATCTAAAATATTATTATCTGCCATATGTTCTGTAATATATTCACTTGATTTATTGGCATTTTTAACTTTATCTAAAACTTTTTTTTTATTTGGAACAACAAGGTAAATTTTATAATTTTTATAAATATGTTTATTTTTAGTTGCCATCGCTATAATATTTTGAATATCATAATAATCCACTGATTTTTGTTTTTTTATGTCTTCATTTGATTTTGGATATTTAGAACTAATAAATATATATGTATCATCATTTTTATTTTGTAACGTAATATCTGAACATCCTCCTGAATTACCACTTAAAACTTTTTCATTTAGATATTTATTTAGATTTTCTACAATTTTAAGTTTTGCATTATTTGAGTTACCACTTAAATGGTTATAATAAGAATTAGTAAAAACATCGCAAAAGCCAAATTTAATAACAATGTCAAATAATCTTTCAAAAATAAAACCTTTTTCAGAATGTGTTTTACAATTCTCTAAAATATCATCAACATTATCAAAAGTTATTATATAATCAATAAAATCCTTTATCTTCATATTTGTATAGTTCGCTTTTTTAGTATCCATATTTATATATACATTTAAACCTATATAATTTACATTTAATTTTATCAATTTTTTTTATTCATATGTTAATAAAATAAAAATATATTTTTTTACAATTCTTTTATTTCTACATCGTACATAATATAAATAATATCCTTTGTTGCAGATATTATTTATTCAATTATAATTAAAAATACTATTTCCTTCTTTATCGATTGTTGCACAATATTCATAAATATTATGACTCCATCTATTACACCTATTGCATTTCCCATTACTTTCACAATCACCTTGTACGTGCCATTGTAAGCCTAAATCATCATGAAAAACTTTATTGCATTTTGGACATTCAAAAATAATATATTTTTTAGTATTTCTTTGACACCATTTTTCTTCATGAAAATTTGCGCCATTTTGCGTACCAAATTTTTTATTGCAATATTGACATCTAAAACATTTTTTACATTTATCCAAATGCATTATTTTTCCTTTTTCTGAGGTAAAATCATTTCCACAAAAATCACAATAGAATCTATCTGTGATATTTTTATTCATTTTACAGTATTTTTTTTCATGATATTTCGCACCATTTCTGTCGTAAAATTTCTGCCACAATATTGACACTCTGTCATATTTTTTTTATGCCTTTACTATTTATATATATTCATTTATTCACTGATATCACAATTACTGATATCATCACTAATAAAATCATTTTTTTATTTAACAATTCCATAATTTTTTTACAAGTATTAATAAATAATATCCTTCATATTAGATATTATTTATTCGGTTTTAATTATCTTTTTCTACTCAAAACAAAAATATTATCATATTTGCCTATTACTTTTTTTATCTATTGATAATTTGTTTTTCCTCTTTCTTTTTACAAACATATTTTTTAATAATGAAATTTTATTTAATAATTCTTCATTATATATCGTTTTCATTATTGCATCATATTCTTTTTTACATTTTTCTTCATATTCTTTTTTTCTTTTTTCTAAATAAATTTTGTATTCTTCGTCATAATCTGGTGTATCTTTACATATACAACATTCGTCAATACATTCGTTACATTTATCACATTTTTTACAGATTTTACAGTTTTTACAATCCAATGGATCTTCCTCTTCTTCATCATCCGTATTATAACAAAAATTATTCATTGACATAAATATGCTTTCTTTAAAAGTCATGCGTCTTACATTTTTTACAGAACTGTTTTCTTCGGATAAATAATTAATATTATCCATGCATTTTTTATATTGCATCTTCCAATAATTTTTATCCCCATAATAAAAGTCCTTTATGATATTAATTACATCATAACATAAATTCGTTTCTGATAAAATGCAATCTTCCATAATTATATTTATTAATTTATTTGCTTTAATTTTTTGCGTTCTACAGTATTATCTATGCAATTATAAATGTGAAACCTAATAATTGCAATATTAATACAATTACACTGCAGTAGTAATGCATTCCTTATTACAATTGACTAGCAATTCCATTATTTTTAATTGCTCTGATATTGTTACTGTAAATGCATAAAGTATTTTAGTTTTATAATCACTTATAAATTGCTCTGAAAATATGTTTTCAAACTATGTATTATTTATTGATTGTAAACATATTACAATGCAAATTGACAGTGATTTGATAACTTAATTGTTATTCAATGTATACCGTACCATAACTGGAAAGTTATTACTTATGGGTTTCCGCAATGATTCTAGTGTCTAATGCGATTTCACTTTTTTTATTGTAATTTTAGTACCAAAACCTTACTGTTTTCTAAAACTTACTACGCGTAACAAAATTTCTACACACAAACTTTGTGTTGAGAATTTTTTTTCTAAGATCGACTTTGATTTTTTTACTATCAACTAGTGTTTTTGTTTTAGTGAAAGTGAATGAGATAACGAATCTGGATTTTTATTTTTTTTTTAAATCGGATAAATTTTTGCAATTTTTAACCAAATTTTAACTATTTTTCGATATTTTTAGTTATTTTAGTATTTTACAAAGTGTTCATATCGGACAAATTAATTTTATTGATTTTTATTTTATTACTGTTTTTTGGAAAAAATAATCATTTTCGCGGGGTTTAATTGATATAAAAATTGTAAAAATGGTCAAAATTTGGTCAAAAATGGCAGAAAATATATATTTTTTTAAAAAAGGATAGTATCTACTAGTTCATTTTGCAAGAAATCTTGCAATATAATTAATGCAAAAAGCAGTATAACGAGCATTTTTTTATATTGTTTTTTATTTTGCAAGAAAACTTGCAAAAGCTAAAATAAGTGCTTAACCCTACTACTTTTTTTGCAAGAAAAAATGCAAAAAAAAACGAAATATATATAAGATATAAATATATTCTATAATATATGACCAAATATGAATGTACTATGTGTAATTTTAATACAAATAATAAAAAAAACTTGAGCAACCATAACAAAACAAATAAACATATAACTATGTTAGAAATTGAAAATAAATTCCTTAAAGAAAAAATAGAATTAATTGAAAAAAGTAATAAATGTTTATCCACAATCGCAACTACCTCAACTAAAACTGCTCAATCCGCCATGTCTTTCATTGCAAATAACTATGTCGATGCACCCAGTATTAAAGCATATAATAACTTTAAATTCCTTAAAGAAAAAGATCATTATAAAATTGCCGATTCCATCCTCCATAAATATAAACATAAAACTTTAGTTGATTATATATCTAAATTACTCATTGAAGAATATAAAAAAGATAAACCTAAAGAACAATCATTCTGGAATACCGATATTGCAAGATTATCTTATGTTATCAAAGACAAAATTAATAATGATAGTAAATGGATTTCCGATAAAAAAGGTATTATTTTGTCATCATATGCAATTCAACCTCTTGTCAATAAATTAAGGGATAGAATGACTAAATCGCATAAAAAAATAATAAAAGATAATAATAAATATATTGATGAACGGGATGATTACTTAGATTCCGATTCTGAAACCAAAGATAAAAAAAGAACTAATAATACAAAAATAGAGAAAACTTTATCTTACTTAGAACATTTCGGCGGATTTTTTAATGATATTGATACTGGGATTCTCGAGTCTGATATTATTAAAAATATTGCGGGATACTTCTTTTTGAATGAGAAAGTTTAATTATTATATTTTCATATAATATGACCACCCAAACATTGTTGTCATTTTTAATTCTAATATTATTTTTTTATAAATTAACATAAATAGTGCACATCTATGTTGGAAATGTTTTTTACTCAAAAAATTATAAAAAAAATCCATTATGCAAAAATCATTATATTTTTTAAAAAATTTTTCTATTGTTTCTTTATTATAAAATTTATGTAACTTATATTTATCAATCATTTTATTGATAATTTCATATATTTTTGTATTTTTAACAAGTGTATGTTTTACTATTTTTTGATTTTTCTTGTATTCATAGTATTTTTCTTTGTCAATTGTTTCTTTTTTTGAATCATATGGTAAAAATCCATTTTTACTATACCATGTTTCCCCTGTTGATAACATTAATAATGCCCATAATTCTATATTTGATCTTGTATATTCACAATTTATGTTTGATTTATCTGTAATTTGTATTATATTTATATTTTTATTTTTTTTCATATCTTTTATAAATTGTATTGATAATTTCAATAATATTGATCCTCCACCAGGATATTCTAATCCAGTACTTACACAATCTTTATAATAGTTTATATTATGTATATATGCTATTCCTTCATTATTTATCATAATAAATATACAATTTTCTGAATTTGAATTATCTCCCCTATGTATTGAATAATTATTTGATAATTCGTCATTATCTTCATATATTATATATTTTGTATTATTATATATATATTTAATTTTTTTTTCTCCTCCTATTTTATTTCTATTGTATTTTATTTTTTCAATAAAATAATAAAATGAACGATTTTCATTTGAAATTAATCTTCCAACAACTGAACCTGGTTTTGGTATTTTAACATTATCTAATATTTTTGCTAAATTTTGCATATATATATATATATATTAAAATTTTTTTTTACTATAAACAGGTATTTTTATTTTTGAAAAAGTAAATATGTTTATGATTTCAGATTTTTATTTTTATTAAAACTGAATTTTTTTCTTCAATTTTTAACCAAATTTTGATGATTTTTTGAATTTTTAGTATTTTATAAAGTGTTCATATCGAACAAAATATTTTTTTCGATTTTTATTTTATTGCAATTCCTTGAAAATTTATTGTAAATTTAGTATCAAATACTTGTGTTTTTCTAAAACTCTTTCACGCGTGAAAAAATTTTACACACAAACTTTGTGTTGGAATTTATAATTTTAAGATTACTTATCAAAATTTTACTATCAAATGATATTTTAAATAAATCAAAAGTATATATAGCGGATAAAATCATTATTATATTTTTTAATAAATAAATATTTTTATGCTATTTTTTACTAAAATTTAATCATTTTTTCTATTTTTTAAGAATTTTAATTTTTATGTAAAGTTGATATATCAGACGAATTATTTTTTTCTGATTTTTATTTTATTGCTGTTTTTTGACAAAAATAATCATTTTCGCGGGGTTTAATTGATATAAAAATTGTAAAAATAATTGATGGTAACAAGGGTACTATAATTTTCATCATAAAATCAGACACTTATCGCATAAAGTGTATATATGGACTAATAAAAAATGCGATATTTGTCGCATTTAAAAAATAAAATTAATATATAAGTATAATATTATAATAAGAATATGGTAAAATATGAGTGCAAATTATGCAATGTTTATACCAATAATAAATATGATTTTAAACAAAAAAGCATATTTCAATAAATGAAATGCATGATAAATTGAATAAAGAATGTGAATTTAAATTTTTAAAAGAAAAAGTTAAACTTCTCGAAAAAAGCAATAAGTAATAAGCAATATGAAAAAAGCAATGAATGTCTATCTTCAATTGCTACTACCACAACAAAAACCGCACAATCTGCAATGACATTCATCACAAATAACTATACAAATGCACCCAATATTAAAGCATATAATAACTTTGAATTCCTCAAAGAAAAAGATCATTATAAAATAGCAGATACCATACTCCATAAATATAAACATAAAACTTTAGTTGATTATATATCTAAATTACTCATTGAAGAATATAAAAAAGATAAACCTAAAGAACAATCATTCTGGAATACCGATGTTGCAAGATTATCTTATGTTGTCAAAGACAAAATTAATAATGATAGTAAATGGATTTCTGATAAAAAGGGTATTATATTATCATCATATGCCATTCAACCTCTTGTCAATAAATTAAGGGATAGAATGACTAAATCCCATAAAAAAATAATAAAAGATAATAATAAATATATAGATGAACGAGATGATTACTTAGATTCTGATTCTGAAACCAAAGATAAAAAAAGAACTAATAATACAAAAATAGAGAGAACTTTATCATATCTGGAACATTTTGGTGGATTTTTTAATGATATTGATTCAGGTAATCTTGAGTCCGATATTGTTAAGAATATCGCTGGACATTTCTTTATGAATGAGAAGATGTGAAAATTATGCATGACAATCAAATTCTGATATTTTCATCTTCCATTTGTATAATATATAATATTGTTTATATATTTATTTTTCAATGTATAAACGATTATATTAATGTAAATATAAATCAAAAAATAATATTATATATAGAAATAACATTTTTTATGTTATTTTTTTATTCCTAATTTAATATATAAATGTACAATTGTGGAATTTGCAAAACAAAAAAAGATCAAATATCTCATCATAAAATGCATATCGATACGCAAAAACATAAAGATAAAAAAGAATTATTTGGATTAAAACTCGGCAAATTAAATAAACTTGAATTAAATGAACAATATAAAACAGATGATATCGCACAAATTGTTGAAAAAACAGAAACAATTAAACACGATACTAAAAAATTGAATAATAATAATTATGATGATATAAATGATAAAACATATAATATAATGAGTGAAACTATGATTATATCTAATAAAGAGGCATTGCGTGATAAGATACATGAGATACATAATTATCTTCGTAATAATGGGGCAGGTTATGGTATGAATGCATTGAAAGTATTTAATGTGTTATATGGATTGAAAAAAATAGAAGATAATAAATTAATCGATAAAATCAAATTAAAAAAACCAGACTGTGTATTTTCGCATTTGGTTAAAGTTGCAAATGAGGGGGATGATGAAAATTTAGCAAATTTTATTACAGGGACAGTGTTAGATTCAATTTGTAAAAGTACTGTACGAAATTTACTATTTTATGAAATTCCGCGAAATATAAAAAGTACTGTATTTGCACATTTAATAAAAGAAATTGATAAAATATCAAAAATAGAAAAAAAATGTAATGTTCTATTGTCAGGTAAAATTTATGAATATTTCATTGGAAGAGATGAGAGTGCAATATCAGAACTTGGTGCATATTTTACAGATCGTCATATTGTAGATTATATTTATGATAAAATAAAACCAAAATTAAATAAAGATAATAGTGTTAGGACAATGATTGATATGTTTGGGGGTTCAGGTGGATTTACAACAGGATATATAAATTATATGAATGATACATATTCAAAAAAAATAGATTGGGTAAAGGACATAAATAAAGTATTTCATTATGATATGAATGAAGATGTAATAAAGTCGGCCGGATTAGAATTTTTTTGTTTGACAGGACAAATACCAAATATGGGAGAAAATATCAAATATAAAAATTCTTTTTCTGATGAATTTGAAGATAAAAAATATGATTATGTCATAACTAATCCACCGTATGGGGGAGATAAAATAAAACAAAGTGAAACTCAAATTAAAAGAACAAAATTAAAAAAATATATAATAAACAAAAAAAAAGATCTTCAAAAAAATACAAATGAAGAAAAAGAAATTACTGCTAAAATTAAAATGATTGATAAACAGTTGAAAGAAATAGAAAATTCAGAAAAACAAGAAAAGAAAGATAACGAAAAACAAAAAGTATCATTAGATACATGTAGTAACAGAATCAATAGATTTTCAAAAAAACATAAATTAACTGCAAATGATAAAGAAGGATGTTCATTAATATTAATGATGGATATGGTAAAAGAAGATGGAACATGTGTTGGCGTTTTAAAAGAAGGTGTGTTTTTTAATAGAACATATACGGATCTTAGAAAATGTTTAATAAATAACTTTAATGTAAAGGAAGTTATCAGTGTTCCACAAGATCAATTTGAAAATACATCAACGAAAACATCAATTGTAATATTTGATAATACAAAAGAAAAAACAAAAGAAGTAAAATTTTATGATTTAATTGTTGAACGATACGCCGAAGATAAATATGAAGAAGTAGAAAATAATATATATTTGACAGAAAATAAAGGAGATATTAAAAAAGTATGTGAAAAACTGATATCGTCTGCTACATTAGATGAACTAAATGACAATACAATTTGTTCATTAAATAGTAAAGATTATAATAAAAAAGTAATTAAATGTGGAAAAGATTATGAATTAAAAAAATTAGGTGATATTTGTGAATTTTTACCAAAAAGCAAACGCAATGCATCATTTGGACAGGAAGAAGGAAAATATAATTTTTACACATCAAGTGATAAGATAAAAAAATGTGATATTGTTGATTATAAAGACGAATGTATAATTATAGGAACTGGTGGAAATAGTTGTATTCATTTAACTAATAATTTTAGTTGTTCAGCAGATACATTAATATTAAAATCAAAAACCAATAAAAATAAATTGATATACTATATTATCAAAATATTATGGAACGATTTAATAGATAATATGAATGGTTCAACAATTAAACATATTACAAAAGATATGTTAATTAATTTTATGGTACCAATTCCAAAATCAGATAAGAAACTAAAAGAATGGGTCGATAAAATCTCTAAACCATATGACGAAAAAATAGAAAAGCAGAATAAGCTTGTTGAATTAGAAAAAAATATTCGTGATAGAATTCAAGAAATAACTGATAATGAAGATTGTGAAGAAGTTGAATTAGAAAAAATATGTGAAATAAATCCTTCAACTATGAAACAAAATGAATTTAAAGAAATAAATTATATTGATATTAGTTCAGTCAAAGAAGAAAAAATAAATAATATGCAATTATTAATAAATAATTTTCCATCGAGAGCAAAAAGAATTATTAGAAAATATGATATACTATATTCAACAGTTAGACCAAATTTAAAAGGATATACTATAATTAATGATGATATAAAAAATTGTATTGCATCAACAGGATTTGCAGTTATAAGATCGAAAAATATTAATCCAATGTATCTATATATTTTACTTACAAATAATAATATAACTGAATATTTAGTAAAACACTCGACCGGAACAAATTATCCATCCGTTAATCCAATAGTTTTTAAAAAAATAAAAATAAAATTACCAAAAGATAAAAAACTAATAAGTAATATGGATAAATTATTTCAAGAAGTAGAAAAACTACAAAAAGAAATAAAAGATAATGATAATCTATATAATCAATATATAAAAGAATTATCCAATGAAGCAATTATTCAATAAATAAATTTTTATCTCCTAACAAATATATTAAGTTCATTCATTATATTTGTAAAACCATTATAGAAATATACTGGACAAATTGGTAAATCATCATATTTTTTACATAAATTATTATAATCATCCAATGATAATACATTATTTTTTTTACAAAATAATTTCCATTCATCTTTAGATCTAATAAATTTTGATGTATCAACACCCATAAAATCGTACCATTCATTCCATACCCCATTTTTTTTAAAATATTCTTCTGGATTATCAATAAAATGTTTATGTTGATCCTTCATATCATTATATTCTTTTGGTGATTGAATATTTAATTGTTTATTTAATGCTTTAACATAATTATATTCATCTTGTTCGACTGATAACTTTGAACCAATTGCTTTACTATGTATTAATCGTAACATTATTTTGGTTAATACAATAATATTATTATTAATACTTGTATTATTATTTTCAATTTTTTTTTCATCATCAATTGCAATACTTTTATTAATATTTGTTATAATAATTTTTTGTTCAATAGTTTCATCAATATTTCTCATTTTTTCTATAATCATTCGTACTTTATTAAATGCTTCATTATCATTTTTTATATCATCACTTTCCATATAAGGAATTAAAATATATGATTTTTTATTTAGATTATTTTTTTCTAATCTATTTGGTCTAAGTGCTGTTTGTATAATTCTAATATCACTCAACATATTTTCTGCAAATACAACACCATTTAATTTCGGTAAATCAAAACCTTCGCCAAAAATATAAACACTTGATATTATTCCATATTTTGATTTTTTAAATTTGTTAATTTCATTTTGTTCATCACTTAAATTTATATTGATTTTTTTATTTGAATGTAATGCTTCATTATAAATATCTTTATTATCTATTTGTATTATTTTTTTACTTAATATTATATTTATATATTCCGTTATTAACTCTGCATTATTAGTTGTATTGCAACATATTAATATATGTGTTAAATCATTATATTTTTCCATTGCTTTTAATGACATAAATGCAGACATAAATAGTTCTTTATTTTCAATTTGAATTCCTATTTTTTTAATTATTTCATCTATTTCTTTTTCTGTATTAGCTATTATTGCTATTATAAAATCAGTAATTTTTTTATTTTTTATCGCCCAATTGACTGATTTTTCATCTATCGTTTTTCCAAATATTATTTCATCCGACATTGTATATTTATTTTTTTTTAATTTAGATTCTACTTCTTTCTCCGTTGCTGTCATATAAAGTGTTTTTGTTGCTTCTATTTTATGAAAATTTAAATATCCAGTTGTTTCATCATTTTCTATTCCAGTTAAATGATGTGCTTCATCCCCAATTTTAAAATCAAATTTTATT
>Ga0210044_10006165_pt1 | contig 15921 bp, 18 predicted proteins | sample CryGey13umfilter_2_FD_183959 | JGI IMG/M metagenome (GOLD analysis project Ga0210044, IMG submission 183959) | Groundwater microbial communities from aquifer in Utah, USA - Crystal Geyser 4/9/14 3 um filter (SPAdes) (version 2) | ecosystem: Environmental > Aquatic > Deep subsurface >...
GCGGAGTTGGGTCAGTGGAGCATGAGACAACATATTTCGGATACGCTACCAAAGTTGCCTTAATCCAATTCCAAAAAAGCGCAAACATTTCACCTGCGGTTGGGTACTTTGGACTTGTCACGCGAGCGTACGTGAACAGCCATTAATAAGAATAGACCGCTATGAAACATCCCGCCCATGAAGGCGGGATGTTTCATAATATGGTATACTTGGAATAAATTATATGTCTAAAACACTCCGTATTCTTATTGTGCTTGTAATCTTGAGCGTGATTTTGATGGGAATTGCGCGGATTATTATTGAAAAACGCAATATACAAGGTCAAAATGCATTGCAGCAATCAGGAAGCGGCATAGTTGGTCCAACCGATACACCGCATGTAAAAGGTCCGACTGCGCCTCCACCCGGAATACAGTAATTGGTTATAAATGAATTAGTCATTTGTTATAAGTTATGGCAAGTTATCGTTTCAATTCTTTGGAAGATTTTATGAATGCCAACGGATACATCATTAATGGCGATTGGTATCCGCGCGTGACATCCATTATCGGGATTAAGGCAAAGCCAGCTTTGATGTATTTTTACGCGCAAGCGGAAAATTATTCCAGCGCTCTTGCCATTACGAGCAAGTCCGCAACCGAGGGAACGAAAATTCATACTGCGGTTGAACAAATTCTGAAAGGCCAAACGCCCGAGGTGGATGCAAATGCCAAACCAGCGGTTGACGCATTTCGCGATTTTTTGCAATTTCATTCACTTTCGGTTGACCCGTTGGGTATTGAAAAAAGGATTTGGAGTTCGAAACATAAGTTTGCAGGAACCATTGATGTGTTGGGTGAAGTCAACGGCGTATACGGCATTTTGGATGTCAAAACCTCGTCTGGCATTTGGCGCGATTACAATTTGCAAACAGCGGCGTATATGGGCGCGCTTGAAGAAGAAGATTCGTGGGAAACGCTTCCCAAGCGTGACATCCAAACCAGATGGATTTTGAGATTAGACCAGCAGCAAATATGTTTGGAATGCGGGGCGAAAAAACGAACCAAGGGCGGCCGCGAAAAAATAAAAAGCCAGTCGCAAACATGCGAACATAAGTGGTCCGAGGTGCGCGGCGAATGGGAACTCAAACAGCTTGACGGATTCCAAAACGATTACGAAGCGTTTCTTGCTGCTAAGCGTTTATGGGAATGGGAAAACGAATATTGGTTAAAGCAAGTGGGATATTGAGTAAATTAAAAATTAAAAATCAAAAATCAAAAACATGATACAAGCAATGAACAAAGTCGTATTTGATATTGAAACAGCAGGAGAAGATTTTGACGCGCTTGACCCGGTTTCACAAAATTTGCTGGAAACGCGATTCCGTAAATGGGCAAAAGATGAAAAAGATATTGCTGAAGCAAAACAACAGCTGTCGTTTTACGCAGAAACAGCCCAAATCGTCGCAATCGGCATGATGAATCCCGACACGCAAAAGGGCGTTGTGTACTATCAAGGAAGCGAACCGCAAGCGTTTGCGGAACAAAATATTCAGTATGTGCCGTGCGCGTGTGAAAAAGATGTGCTAGTTCATTTTTGGGACGACGCGCAGCGCTATGACGAATTTATTACTTTCAATGGCAGAGGTTTTGATATTCCGATGTTGATGGTTCGTTCCGCAGTAAACAGCATAAGGCCGTCGAAGAATTTGATGGCCAATAGATACTTGGACAAACAGTTTACGAATTGTCGTCATGTTGATTTATTTGACCAGTTGAGTTTTTACGGCGCGCGGTACGGCAATATGCTGGGGCTTCATTTTTGGGCGCGTGTGTTCGGCATCCCATCGCCAAAACAAGGGGAACTGACCGGAGACAAGGTAACCGAGTATTTCCGCGCAAACCGCGGATTGGATATTGCCAAATACTGCATACAGGATGTGTTTGCCACTGCGGCGCTGTATGAGAAATGGAACCAATTCTTGCGTTTTTCCTAAAAATAATATGTTGTAAAGTCTTCGCAAGAACTTTGTTCTTGCGAAGACAAGGTTCCGCGGGCTTGTGTGGAGCAAAATCTCTCTCAACACTTTGCGCTCGTGCGTAAGGAAAAGCACCAAATTACAAGCATCAAATAACAAATAAGCACCAATGACCAAAATTTAAATAATCAAAACGTTAAATATCATTGTTTAGAATTTTGGTTATTGGAATTTGGAATTTATTTGTGATTTGCCAGCCCGAGGCTGGTCCGCCCTGGCGGAGAATTTGTTATTTGGAATTTCGTAATTCAATGTAATCACTAAATCCTAAACAAGCACCAGATTCTAAATTCTAATGTTCAAAACAGTTTGAAGTTTGTGATTTGAGATGATTTAGAATTTGTTTAGAATTTAGAAATTAGGATTTAGGGTTTAGGAAATGGTATGCCCCGTAGTAGATTTTCAGTAGCGCAAAGCGTGAAATAAGTTGGGGACAGTGTACGAGTGGTAAAACTACGAATACATGAATCAAAATTCTATTCACAGGAGCAAACAGCGAATTAACCGAAAATTCACTACGGGGCGTAATCATTCCCCTTTATAACCGTCTTTATATATGAAGCACGATCGCTCACAACCAAGCAGCAATCCTCTAAAAGCGCAGGAAGACATTCGGTCAGTGCGCGGATTCGGGTCTGTATATGATGCCTATGCCGAGCGCATTTGGAGGCATATTTTTATCCGCGTTCGACTTCGCGAGGAAGCGAACGATTTGACATCGCAGGTTTTTTACAAAACATGGGAATATGTCAAATCCGGCAGGCGCATCACGAATGTTTCGGCATTTTTGTATCGGACTGCTGACCACGCGATTATTGATTGGTATCGGGTTCAAAAACGGCATGTGAGCCTGGAGGAATATTTGGAGCAATCCGCATCCAACGAGCCCGTGACGCATGAACGCTTTGATGAAAAAGCATTTGCGCAAACCGAAGCCCAGCGTTTTCAGCGCGCGCTTCAGCGCATGTCGGAAAAAGACCGGACGCTGCTGGTGATGCGGTTTGTTGACGAACTTGATATTGAAGAAATTGCTCGAGCGCTTGGTAAATCACGCGGAGCAGTAGCTGTTGCTTTACATCGAGCGTTGAAAATATTGCAGCAGTTTATGCGCTAAAGCATGTATGGAGCACTACTCTTCTGAACAACAAAAGATTATCAAACATTTTCATAACCTGAAATCGATTGGCGTTGATTTTGCGTATCTAAAAAATCTGCGCGCGGAGATTTTGACGCGCGTGGCAGTTGAACAGCCGCGGCATGCTGTGATTGTGTGGCAGACAGCATGGCGCGTTGCGATGCGCGCGGTGATTGCGGTTGCATGCCTCGGCATTGTCGGATTCGGCGTGGTGTTTGCGAGCCAATACGCGAATCCGCAAAGCTTTTTATATCCTATTAAACTTGCCTCGGAGCAAGCACAGCTTATTTTGGGCGGGACGCAAGACGGGGCAAAAGCGGATTTGCGCGCCAAGTTCGCCCAAATTCGTTTGAGTGAAATCCAGACATTGGACCAGGAAAACCAACTTGAAACATCAAGCGTTCAAAAAGCACTTGCACAATATGTGCAGCACTTACAAGATGCGCAAGCTGATTTGGAGTCAGTGTCATCAAGCAATGATGTTCACGTGCTTGACCAACTGCTTGCCTTGGAAAATCGTATGTTTGATTTGACAGCGCAATTGAGCAGCGTGTACGATATTATTCAAACGAAATTACAAGACCAAACAATTTTGGACCAAGCCGCTTCGGCGCGCCACATATCTGCATTGACGCAGCAGGTAATTGTAAGAACCATCATTGAATTTGAAGCAAACAGCCAAGTAGTTGCGGCAGATGCGCGTAAGGGCGACCATATTCTTACAATCGTGTTTTTGCTGCAGCAGCAGTATGATAGCGTGTGGAGCGAATTTTCAGACAAAGTGAAACAAGATACGCGCGCAGAAATGCAAATGTTGTCTGATATCAATGCGACCGTGTCTCCTGAAAAAGGCGCTGCGGATATTCCTAGCCAGGATTGGGACGCGTATGTCGCATTGCGTGATATAAAACAAAGCATTGCCCGTATGGCAGCTATGAAGCAAGAAGAGCTGCAGGTTATGTCTGACAACCAATATATGGATGTGGTGCGCGAATATAAACGCGCGAGCGGCATTCTTGCCCAACTTGAATTGAGCTTGAGAACGCATTAAAAATTAAAAGAGAAGTCTTTAGAAGAGAAGAAAAATTTCTTTTGAATTTTTTCTGCTGTATAATTTTTAACCAAACGTGTAAGAATTCCTAACGTTGTTTACCCTGTAGTGCATTTTCAACTCGTTCATATTCTACCGAAGGTGGATGTTGAAAATCTACTACGGGGTTTACTTTTCAAAATGAAGGAAATTGGTTTCATAAACACGTTGGGTCACGTTGGGGCGCGGTTCCGAGCCAACGAACTATTCCAATACTTTATCATCTGTTCACTTTTTTTGCATTTTTACCATTTTTTGCATTTTTGTTATTTTGCTATATTCGGATGGTTTATTAATAATATTCGATTTGTCCCTATTTTGAGCGATCGTCCCAAATACGGATAAATCAAATTTCTTCATATCTTACATACATGCTCATGCTATGACATGCTATGCATACATACTATTGTAATTATGTAAGAAATCCGAGTGTTTTTCCCTTTTTTGAAAAAGTGGAGCCCTCAGCCTGCGTTGTTGAAACGCACTTCGGCGTGCAGGCATGTGTTTACGCCCGTGGCACTTCTCCACATACTTCGTCGCGCGGAACCCTTGTGCCGTCGGCATAGCCTTTGGCGACGCACGGCCGAAGCGTACCATCTTTTGCTAAAGCTGCGGAGTATAACTCTCATTGCCTACTCCGCAGAAGCAGCTGCTTCTACTGCGAAGGCCAGGCATCCCATTGCCTTACAGGCGGGTTTCCTCCGCTCGTTTCGCTCGCGGAGGAGGGTAAACAACGCTGCTAATTCCCACACCAGACGATATAATACATAGTTTTTTTACGGTCTAAATGCGCAATGTAGCATAGATTCAGGCTTGTCACGTGGTATACTCAGCGTATGGACAAAGGTTTAACCGGAAAGAAAAAAATTGGTTTAGCATTAAGCGGGGGCGGAGCCCGCGGTTTTGCACATATTGGCGTGATTCAGGAAATTGAACGATTGGGTATTCCGATTCATTGTGTTGCCGGAACTAGTATGGGCGCGCTTGTGGGAGGATGGTACGCTACGGGAAAGAGTGTTGATGACATTGCGATTATTTTGGAAAAACATCCATGGAAATCGTTTTTTGAAATGAAAAAAGTTCCGTGGAATGTGCAAGGGAAAGGCGGGCTTTTCAGTATGGAGCGCGTTGAGCGTTTACTGCGAGAATATTTTGGCGTTATACGCATTGATGATTTAAAAACTCCGTATACTGCTGTGGCCGTATCGCTCAAAACAGGCAGGGAAGTTGATATCACGTCAGGAGATTTAGTTGATGCCATTATTGCAAGCGGTTCGGTGCCGATTGTGTTTACGCCGCGTAAATACGGGAATGATTTTTTGGTTGACGGGGGATTGTTGAATAATATTCCATGCGATGTATGTTTTCGTATGGGCGCGGATATCGTGATAGGTGTTGATGTGGGCAGGCCCTTTTCTGATTTGCAACTGGTCAGCGATCAAGGTCAATTGAATTTCAAGCCATGGGACGTATACCGTGTCATCAATGTATTGCTGTCAGTGGTTGGCGAGGCGCATGCGCAAGCTCGTCTTGCCAATGATAAGGTTTTCGTTATTCGTCCCTATGTGTCTCATATCGGGTCAAGCGCGTTTGACCGCGTCAATGAACTTGTGCGGCTCGGTAGGGAAGCGGCGCGTGCGCAAGAAGACGCGCTTCGAAAATTCATGGGTATGGAATCACGGGAAAAAACATTATTGGAAAAAGTTGCTGATTTTTTGAGTGAATAAGTTGTATGATCCGTATAAATCAGCTATATCAGTATCAATCAGCGCCTTATAATAAATCAGTATTTAATAACAAGCAAACAAGTCATTAGTCATTAGTCATATACATGACTCATACATTATATGTGGTTGCCACACCTATTGGCAATCTTGAAGATATGGGTATGCGGGCGCTTCGCGTATTGCGCGAGGTGCCTGTTATTATATGCGAGCGTCCGTCGCATACGCTGCGGCTGTTGAGTCATTTTGATATTCACAAGAAGCAGTTGATTTCGTACACCGAAGCGAATAAAAAACAAAGTATTCCGCGCATCATAAAAATACTTGAAACTCAAGATGCGGCATTTGTAGTTGATGCAGGAACCGCAGGTGTTTCTGACCCGGGTCCGGAATTAGTTGATGCAGCTCGTACCGCAGGTTGTAAAATTCAATGTGTGCCGGGACCGAGCGCATTGACATCCGCAATTGCTTTGAGTGGTGAGCGTTTGAATAAGTTTTTGTTCATTGGTTTCGTACCGCACAAACAAAAAGACTTCCAGGGAATAATAGAATTGTGCGAAGAAAAACAATTGCCGCTTGTCGCGTATGAGGCTCCGCACAGAATTGAAAAAACACTTGCGCGTTTGGAAAAAGGACATCCGCAATGTCGCGTCATGCTGGTAAGCGAAATATCAAAAGTATATGAAAAAGTGCTTTCTGGAAGTCCAAATGAACTTTTGGAAAGGATTAAAAATGATCCAAAGTTGGCAAAAGGAGAATTTGTAATTATTGTACAGGATTAAATAACGGGTATATCAAGCTTGTCTTTGTTGCCGCGCAGGAAATCTTGCGTTTTCATTTTGTTTTTCCCCTGGGGTTGAATTTGGTCAAACACAAGCATGCGGTTTTTTTGGACAATGCCGAATTTGTCCTTTTGCGCAATAAGTCCCTCTGGTTGTATATCGGTGTGCTCAATGTGCGCAGTAAGAATTTTTATGGTTATGGTTTGTTCGTTTTTCATACTTAGTTCAAGCCAACACCCGGGTTCAGTACTGAATGCGCGTATTTGGTTGTAGGTTTGTTCAATGGGTTGCGAAGTGTTTACTCTGCCGTCTTCGCGTGACATATCGGAGATCTTTTTGCAAAATGTCGTTTTGGTTTCGTCTTGTGGTTTCGGAATTATTTTCTTATTCAGCCACTGCGGAATCACGCATGAAAGTAAGTCCCCGCCCATATTCGCAAGCCGTTCGTAAAGTTCATAAAAATATTCATCTGGCACGATGGGAGTTTTTTCTTGTGCGAGAATCGGACCATGGTCCATATGTTCATCAAGCTGGATTATGGTAATGCCTGTTTCTGTATCGCCGTTGAGTAATGCGCTTTGGATTGGCGTAACACCGCGCCATTTGGGTAAAAGCGATGGATGCACAACCAGTACTCCGAGCGGAAACAAATCAATGATTGTTTTGTTGAAAAAACGCCCATATTCCGCGACAATACCTATGTCAGGATGGCGCAGGGCAATTGTTTGTGCTGCTGACAGGTCTTTTTTCAAAGATGTTGGCTGTGCAATGGCAATGCGCAATTCTTGCGCCATTGATTTTATAAGCGGGGGAGTGATGATTTGTTTTTTTCCAACAGGCGCGTCGGGTACGGTGATAGTGAGCGCGGGCACGAAACCGTTTTGTATAAGGCGCTTTAACACGAGGACGGAAAATTGATTTGACCCGAAAAAAATAAATTTGATGTTATGCATATGCGAATTATTATATGGATGGCGATAATGGCGATATTCTTTCGCGGATATTTTTTGCTTTATCAATGAATAATACTCCATTGAGGTGATCCAGCTCGTGTTGGAAAATACACGAGAGTAGTCCCCGCGCTTTTGTTTTCATTTTTTTTCCGTATTCGTTCAAGTAGGTGATAGTTATAGTCTTTTTCCTGGTGCTCGTACCGGTGATGTTGGGTAGGCTCAAGCATCCTTCTTCAATTTCTTCAGTTTCTTTTGATTGGGAAACGATTTCCGGATTAATGCAGGCATAAAACTGCCCCGTTTTTGTTTTGGTATAATTGATTTCCGCAACGAATAATCGTATACTCATTCCGATTTGCGGAGCAGCTAAACCAATACCCCGCGGGTGGCCTGCTTTCATAGTTTGTCGCATTTCCTGTATAAGTTTTATAGTATCCGGAGTGACAGTTTCGATTGGCTGCGCGATTTCGCGGAGGATTTTTGTATTTTTTCCTGTGATTATATTCATTATCATGATGCCAATATGCTAATTATATGCCAATTTACGAATTGCGAATGTAATTATACAAAAGCGTTTAATATCCTTTTCGGGCGCAGGTACTTATCTTGAAAATTTACGAGAATTCCGAGTTTTTACTCATCGCCTTTAGATATCGGCGTATCTGATAATATTCTTCTCGACCAATGATACGCTTTGTTTTTATCTCAAGGATAATTTTATCATCTACTATAAAATCTATTCTGTTTCTGCCGACTGATTCTTCCCCAAACGATGGCGGTAAAATTTGTTCTCGTTCATACGTAATAGCTAATTGTTTAAGCTTTGTTTCTATGGCATCGCTATATTGCTTTTCGTTTGCGTATCTTCCTAATTCATTATGAACAGCAAAAAGTATTCCACTGAGTCTGTATGATAATTCTGGGTAAACGAGTTTTGTATAGTTGGTGTCCACATTCGCAATTCGCCCGCCTGCCAAAGACTGGCACAGCCGGGCAGGCATTATTGGCATTTTATTTGTAGATTTGTATCATGCTGCTAAGATTTCCTTTCTTGTTTTGAAACTGCGTGCATCATGCGCGACCGGGTTCTTGATATTCGTTGATATTTTGGCGTGAGCTTTTTTTTGAGTTTTGATAAAAGTTTTTCGTATTTTTTTCGATTTGCTTTTGCTCGTTCTTCCTCGATTACGACTTTTACGCGTTTTGCCTTTTCTTGCTGTTTTTCTTTCAGTTCCTGATACACTACGCCGAGAAAATATGGAAGTTTGTCTGTTAAATCTTTTTTTTTCAATGTTGCGGTTACGCCTTTCAAAAGTCCGTTTTTCCCTGCCTGCTTATACAGTTTCATATATAGCCCGAAGTTCCTGGGATTTTCATCACCAAGCCGTTTTTTCACCCATTCAATAAAATCAAGCACATCTTGATTTTTACGAGGTTTTTTCTGATTTTGAGTTTTGGTTTCTGCCATATATATGCTTCATTTGTAAGATTTCCTTAATGTTGTTTACTTTTTAAAATGAAGGAAATTGGTTTCATAAACACGTTGGGTCACGTTGGGGCGCGGTTCCGAGCCAGCGAACTATTCCAATACTTTATCATCTGTTCACTTTTTTTGCATTTTTACCATTTTTTGCATTCTTGTTATATTCAGATGGTTTATTAATAATATTATTCGATTTATCCCTATTTTGAGCGATCGTCCCAAATACAGACAAATCAGATTTCTTCATATCTTACATACATGCTATGCATATATGCTATTGTAATATATAAGAAATCCAGGTGTTTTCCTTTTTTTGAAAAAGTGGAGCCTGTAGTGTCATGCCAGAGGTAGATCCGCCTTTGGTGGAAAAATGCGACTGCCTTAACTGGAGAATTTTATAGATAAGCACGAATAAAATATATAGAGCTGATTACATTGTTAATAAAATAAAATCAGAAATACGGCATAAAATTCTGTCGCATTTCTACTACGGGGTAAACAATGCTACTAATTCCTGCACTTCATTATACTTCATATTGTGATAGAATTGAAATATATGGATACACAGCGGGTTTTTCTGGCAATCCTCATTCCCGATACGGTCAAACAAAAAATTGGACGGAATGTTCAAAAAGAAATAACAACGTGTAAACAGGCGCATTGGATCCCGCAGAAAAATTGGCACGTGACTGTTTTACCTCCGCAGTATTGGAACGAGGATGATATACGGTATCGCATGGATGTGTTGCAAGACCGGATTACGCAACAGCCATTTTCCATTACGCTTTCAAAAATTGAACTGGGACCGAACAAGCGCAACCCGCGCATGGTGTGGGTTGTTGGCGAACCGTCTGTGGAATACGATTCGTGTGTAAAACAAGTTATTTCAATTTTGCGCGAATCCGAAGTTGAACCCGAGCGCATTAAGCAGAACCGTGAAAACATCGTGCACATTACGCTTGCGCGTTTTCCTGCTATTTTTTCTTCGCGTATGCAATGGACAGATAAAATAATTCACGAAACATTTCCTGTTGACCACATTGAGCTTTGGCATGTTGATTTGAAACGCACCGGAGCTGAATATACTCAAATTGGCAATATCCAATTTGTAAATGACAAATAACAAATTTCAAATGTCAAATAAGGAGCTGAAAATAAAATTTTCCGTTGAATCATTTGGTATTGATTGGTCATTTCCCGCAAACGGGATCCCGCTACGCGGTGATAGATTTTGATATTTGAAATTAAAACCGTTTTTATAAAAATGGCTTTTGATTTGAATAAATATCTTAAAGAATATGTTATCCGTGGGGGAAAAGTCCAATTTCCTATGTATTTGCCTGACGCGACGCGCGCGGTTACACGCAGCGTAGATAGCTCTGATTTGGAAATTATTGGCATTGAAGCAGTAGTTATCAATACCTATCATCTTATGAGCACGCCCGGCACGACCGTCATTGAACAAGCCGGCGGCGTCAAGCAGTTCATGCATTGGAACGGACTGGCTGTTTCCGATTCTGGCGGGTTTCAGATTTTGTCGTTAATATACGAAACGAGTTTGAGCGGCCAGATTAAAGATGAAGGCGTGATATTTTATCAAAAAGGCAAAAAACGAAAAAAAGAAATTTTTACGCCCGAGAAATCAATTCAAATTCAATTTGCGTTGAACCCCGATATTATGATTTGCCTTGACGATTGCCCGCACATGAAAGCAACGCGGGGCGAGGTGGAAATAAGTGTCAAGCGTACGATTGAGTGGGCAAAGCGATGCAAAGAAGAATTTGACAAACAAGTTGAGCAGCGCAAAATGAACGCGCTTCTGCGGCCGCTTTTGTTTGCGGTCATCCAAGGTGGAAGCCACAAAGATTTGCGCGAGCAATGCGGTCAAGCGCTGCAGGACATCGGATTTGACGGATATGGATTTGGCGGATGGCCTATGCACCCGCAAACGGGAAAACTTGATAAGGACATTTTGCAATTTACTGCCCAGTTAATGCCGCATAACAAACCGAAATTCGCTCTTGGAGTTGGAACACCGCAGGATATTGTGGATGGATTTTTCATGGGATATACGATTTTTGATTGCGTTTTGCCCACGCGCGACGCGCGTCATCAGCGTATGTATGTACTGTCAAAAAGCATGAACGACTTGGATATTACAAAAGACAGGGTGTTTGAATATCTGGATTTGGAAAAGGAAAAATACACGCGCGATTTTCGCCCCATAAGCGAGTTCTGCGATTGCCCGACGTGCAAAAACTACAGCCGCGCGTATGTGCATCATTTATTTAAAATTGAAGAAACCTTAGCGTACCGTTTGGCTACCATGCATAACTTGCGCACGTATACGCAGACAATAGAATTGTTGAGAAAATATGTTTGTGGGGACGGGTAATTTTTGTTTTTCTCTTGTATATGATATACTTTTGTATTCATCTTAACTCTTGATATTTAATTTTTGATTTATTTTCTATGCAACTTCATATTCCATTTCACAATCCATTGAAAAACGAACGATTCATAAAAATAAGCGAAGCTGTTTTGCTTATTGCGTTTGGTCTTGGCATAGGCATTGCGGCTACATGGCTGTATTTTATTAAAATTCATGCAAGCCAGCCGCAAGTTGGCGTGGAGTTTACGCAATCGTATATTAAGGGAGTTATAAATGCCCAAAACGCCAAGGGCGTTGATTTTTCTCCATTTTGGGATGTTTGGGCTGCCATTCAGGAAAAGTATGTGGGCAGAAAAAATTTGGATGTTCAGAAAATGGTGAATGGAGCGATTGAAGGATTGGTAAATTCTCTCGGTGACGATTATTCTGTATTTTTTGAGCCAGAACAAAATCAGGAGTTTGAAAACGAAGTATCAGGAAAATTTGAAGGAATTGGCATTGAGATCGGGTTGAAAAATAAGATATTGACTGTTATTGCGCCGCTTGAAGGAACTCCTGCAAAACAAGCCGGGCTTGAACCCAATGACGCAATTCTCAAAATCAACAGCACCTCAACCATAGGAATGTCGCTTGACCAAGCGATTAGGTATATTCGCGGGCCAAAAGGAAGCACCGTGACATTATCTATTTTACGTGATACATGGGATAATCCCAGGCCTATTGTTATTACGCGCGATGTGATTGCCGTACCATCCGCGACCATTGAAAAAATCGGCGATGATGTAATTCATTTGCGTTTGTATAATTTTTATGCGCCATTGACATGGGAGTTTCGCAAACGCGCGTTGGAAATCCTTTTGTCAGGCAGAAAAAAGATTGTGTTGGATGTACGCGGCAATCCCGGCGGGTATTTGAACGGCGCGATTGAAACAGCGGGGTATTTTTTGCCGAGTGGCAGCGTTGCAGTAAAAGAAGACGACGGCGCAGGCCCATACGTGTGCGATGTATGCAAAACATCTGGTCTGGCGATATTTAAGGATTACAAAATCGTGGTGTTGATTGATGGGGGCAGCGCATCCGCGTCAGAAATCGTTGCCGGCGCGCTTCGCGATAATCGCGGCGTATTGCTTATCGGACAAACCACGTTCGGCAAGGGTTCAGTTCAGGAAGTGTATCCTATGGCAAACGGTTCGTCGCTGAAGCTTACGATTGCTAAGTGGCTTACGCCCAATGGCCATAGTATTGCAGGCGTTGGATTAAAGCCAGACATTGAAATTATACCTTTGGCTTCCAGAACCCAAGATATTCAATTGGATAAGGCAGTGGAGGTTGTAAGAAGTTTATAACAAATCCTAAGTACGAAATCCTAAATCCTAAATAATATCGAAATTTGAAACGTTTGAATTTAAAAAATGAGGATTTATTTAGAATTTAGATATTAGAATTTAGAGTTTATTATTCTATGCGCATTATTTTACTTCAAGACATCAAAGGTATTGGCAAAAAAGGCGAGTGCAAAGATGTTAAAAATGGCTACAGCCGTAATTTTTTGATTCCCAAACATTTAGCAATGGCGGCAACCAAAGAAAACCTTAAACAGTGGCACAGGCAACAACTTGACCAGCAGGTGCGCGAGCAAAAGCATCGCGCGGAGCTTGAAAGGCAGGCGCAGGATATTGCTCAGCTCACATATACGCATGAGCTTGTGACGGATAAAACCGGCGGCATATTCGGCGCAGTCAACAAACAAACCATCAAGGATTTTTTAGCGCGCCACTATATTAAAGTTTCAAGCGAGCAGATCAAACTTGAACATTCTTTGAAAGACCAAAGTGAATACAAGGTACCCATTGATTTAGGGCAGGGAATTGAAGCAGTGTTGAAAATCGTCGTGGTGCATAAACAGCAGTCCTGCTAAGCAGCGGGATTGTTTAATATTACAATTTAATATTACAATTTGTGTTGTTTTATGCTATAATGGCGCTATAAAATAAAAGTAAATAACATATTTGTATGAGCATTTTCACATTATTAGGTTTGGGTTTTGGCATTATCGCTTTGTGGCTTATTATCGCATACAACGGTTTTGTGCGCATGAAAAATCGTGTGAATGAGGCGTGGGCTGATATTGAAACGCAGTTGAAGCGCAGGTATGATTTAGTTCCAAATTTAGTTGAAACAGTCAAGGGATATATGACGCACGAGCGAAACGTATTTGAAAAAGTCACGCAAGCGCGCACATCAGCCATGTCCGCCCAGACGTTTACGGATAAAGCAAAGACCGAGGGGGAGTTTTCACAAGCGCTAAAAACGCTGTTTGCCGTTTCCGAGAATTATCCGGAATTAAAGGCAAACCAAAATTTCATAGAACTGCAAAGGGAATTGGTTGATGTGGAAGATAAAATTCAAGCAAGCCGCAGATTTTACAACGGCGTTGCGCGTGATTACGCAATTGCTCTTGAAAGCTTTCCGTCTGTTTTGATTGCGCGCGCGTTCCATTTCCAAAAGCGCGATTTGTTTGAAATAGAAAACGAAGTTGAGCGCGAACCGGTCAAAGTTTCGTTCAAATAGCTGTTGGCAAACATTATCGTATGAAAACTCGGTTACGGGAGATTTTGTTTCAATTGAAATTGCACGTGCGCATTATCGGATTATTTTTGTGCGCCCTTGCGCTTACTTTTCTGGTGCTGGGCGCGGCGTTTGTGATGCTCGCGGTATTCCAGCCCCAGCACATGCAAAGCTCGGAACCATTAGATTCCATGCCGCTTCCGAGTCATTCTGACCGCATTATGCTGGTTGTCGCGCATCCCGATGATGAATTTTTGAGTTCAGCCGGGTATATGATGTATGCCAAACAGCATGGAGCGCAGGTGATGGTTGTTATCGTGACCAGCGGCGAAGCGAGCCTGATTGCGGATACAATATCACAGCGCCGGATTCGTTTGCCAGTCCGCTATTACATTCAGGAGGGAGAGCATCGTGAAATTGAATCGCTTCAAGCGTTGCATACCTTGGGATTACAAAATAGCGACATATTTTTCTTGGGATTTCCCACGCGCGGGTTGGAATATTTGCTTTTGAAGAACTGGTCTGTAAACGACCCGTATCGGTCGCACTATACCAAAGTGACTATTCCGCCGTTTGATTCGGTATTTGACCAGACCAGCAATTACAGCGGAGAGAAACTTACTCAGGATTTGCAGCGTTTGTTTGAAATTCAAAACCCGACGATTGTTATTACACATAGTTCCTACGACCAAAACGACGACCATCGCGCGGTGTATTATTTAGTCAACAAAGCGTTGCAGCAGGCGCAAGCGAAATTACCTGCGTTTTTGCCGGAACAGTTTTATTTTTTGGTCCATTATTACCAATATTCGTTTCCTGCGCGCGCAAATTACCAATATAAACTTTTGCCGCCGCTTCGCATTGATTCAAATTCCTTTCATTGGTTCAGTTTTCCTTTAACATCAGACGAGTTTTTATTTAAAAAACAGGGCATCATGTTATATAAAAGCCAGTTTGCCAATCCGTATTTGAAATTATTGCTAAACAGTTTTGTCAAACAAAACGAATTATTTTATCAAGAGCCCCACATCTCCCGCGGCCAATAAACTATAACTCATAACTCATCACTAATTATGATTGTGTATAACCAAATTTCAGGCAATATTGCGAAAACGTGGCTGTGGCTGTTTGTGTTTTTTGCATTGGTCCTTTCTTTGGGATGGATTTTCAGCTACGTGTATGACCAGCCTGATTTCATCATCGCAGCGGCGCTGTTGAGTTCCGTGGGCGCAATTGTTTCGTATTGGTATTCTGACGCAATCGCATTGTCGCTTGCAAATGCGAAAGCCATTGAGCGCAAAACGGATTTTCCGCAACTATTTCGTATTGTGGAAAATCTATGCATCGCCGCAGGGCTTCCGATGCCGAAACTGTATGTTATCAACGATACTGCGCCGAATGCGTTTGCAACCGGACGCGATAAAAATCACGCTGCGCTTGCCGTGACTGCCGGACTTTTGGATATGATGGATGAACGTGAAGTGGAGGGCGTGATTGCGCACGAACTGTCGCATATCGGGAATCGCGATACGCTGTTGATGACTGCCGTGGTTATTCTTGCGGGTTTAGTCAGCGTGTTATCGGATTTGTTTTTGCGCATGCAATGGTTCGGCGGCCGCAGGTCGCGGGATAATGACCGCGAAGGGCAAAACATTTTATTTTTGATTGGTATTGTTGTTTCAATACTTGCACCGTTTGCCGCGATGCTTATACGGTTTGCGATTTCGCGGCGCAGGGAATTTTTAGCCGATGCCAATGCTGTATTGATTACGCGTTA
>Ga0210044_10006171_pt1 | contig 15906 bp, 14 predicted proteins | sample CryGey13umfilter_2_FD_183959 | JGI IMG/M metagenome (GOLD analysis project Ga0210044, IMG submission 183959) | Groundwater microbial communities from aquifer in Utah, USA - Crystal Geyser 4/9/14 3 um filter (SPAdes) (version 2) | ecosystem: Environmental > Aquatic > Deep subsurface >...
ATTAAAAACAAAGTGTCGGGTTTGACAAACAAGCGTATTTACACCTTCGAGGTGTAGCCGCAGGCGCAACACCACCTCGAAGGTGTTTGCAACGAAACTGTCATTTTGTTTTGCGGTTGCTATATATGGTAAATGATCAAATTTAGCCGCATGGCCCGTGTCAAAATGAATCTCCATGAGCTTGCCGTTCATGTATCTTCTTTTGCTCGCGTCCGGAGTATTTCGCTCGCAAAAAATAGACAGTTGATGGGATTTGATATTTTTCAGAGGCATTTGCTATCGCCAGACTAGCTTTCGTATAAAAATCCGACGAGCATAAGCTCGCGGTTTTTTGATTCGCCCATGTAGCGTGCTTCGCACGGGTTGTAATCGCTTCATCCACCCCGCACTGCGGGGCGGTTTTCGCTCTCTTGAAATAAAATTGATCAAATTTTCGTCTATCAAAAAGGAGGCTTTTGAAATTTTGTTTTTGATTCGGATAAAATCTTTTCAACACTTCCTCAACTTGCGTAAAATTTCCGCTACTGGTATTAAAACTTTCTGAAAAAACATGTTGCATTCCGGCTTCCTTGAATTTTTTGAATAAAGCCTCAACGTCAGTAAAAACCGGCCAAAACGGACCTAACATTGCGTTGACTTTAATCCCGTTCTTGGCTAAAATTTTGGCGGTTTCTAATCTTTCTTGAATCGAGGAAGAATGGGGCTCAACTCTGGCTTTCCACTCTTCGTCCAGAGTGTTAATCGTAAAGTTGACATCCACATCCTGCAGTTGCAAAAGCAGATCGCAATCCCGCAACACCAAAGAAGATTTGGTTAAAATACTGACTGAAACAGGATAATGCATGAGAATGTCCAGCATTCCCCGTGTCAATTGATATTTTTGTTCTAAAGGCTGGTAAGGATCAGTAACGGTTCCGATATAAATCTGGCATAACAATAAAGGCATCCATGTTCACAGCCAACGTATGGATTTATAGCCCAACCGCCGCCGGGAAAACCACATTTCCCGATTATATTCTTACACAAGACTTCTCTGACTTTTAGCGTTTGATTTTTAACTGTGGGCATTTTAGTCCATTTTAAAGAGGAGAAACTGCCAGTTTTAATATTCCATTTTTGAGGAGTGAGACCTCCTTGCTGGTTGCCGGGCGTGGATTTGAACCACGATTGACGGCTCCAAAGGCCGCTGTCCTACCATTAGACGACCCGGCAAAAAATAGATTTCCACGGCTTGCGCCGTGGTACTATATATTTCACTTCGCGACCGCGCCGAATCGGCGGATTCTCACTCGCGAATTATGGAGCGAGGGACGGGACTTGAACCCGCGACCTTCTCCTTGGCAAGGAGACGTTCTACCGCTGAACTACCCTCGCGAAAACACATGCCGAGGGACAGACTCGAACTGTCGACACCTGCTTTTTCAGAGCAGTGCTCTACCTCTGAGCTACCTCGGCTTGCCATGCATTATATTAGAACTTTTAAATGAATCTCCCCCGACCTTACGGTCGGGGTTTCTTCTTTTTCTTCGCTTCGCTTGAGCCCGACTTCGTCGGGTAAGCTTCATCCGCCCCGCCATGCGGGGCGGATTTAAGCTTGGAAAAATAAAATCCATGCTAGTTTTACAAAATGGGCACTGGAGGATTCGAACCTTCGGCCTTTGCGATGGACTTCATTAAATTCAGCGCCATAATCTGGTGGTCGAGAGAGGACTTGAACCTCTGGCCTCCCGGATGTAAGCCGGGTGCTCTGAACCAACTGAGCTACTCGACCAGATTATGTCTAAAACGCAACGCTCTAACCAACTGAGCTAAGTGCCCATAAAATATCTTACAACTTATATCTAATATCTTAAATCTCAAATTCAAAAAAGCAGGTGTCATCCTGATCCGCCAGCCGGCGGAGAATGATCTCAACGGGATCCTCACGTCCCCGCCCCCGCCTGCCGGCGAGGCAGGGAGTCGGCGGGTCCTCAGGATGACATATGGGCGGGAAAGGAGTTGAACCTTCACGGGAAATCCCACAACGACCTCAACGTTGCGCGTCTACCATTCCGCCACCCGCCCAAAAATAAGTTAAAGGTCAAAACTCAAAAGTCAAAACAAAAAGTTGGAGACAAAAAAACAAAGCTGTAGTTCTCCATGTGGTCGAACAATAAATATTCTTCGACTGGAGTCCGCTGATTCGGCGGACGCAATGGAGAAGTACCAATGAATCTTTGCGGAGTAAACTCCTCGCATCTTCTTTTGCTCGCGTTCGGCGTATTTCGCTCGCAAAATAATAGCATGGAGCACCCGTGCCGTCAATTTCAAGATTTGATCCACAGCCCCTTCATCATTCTGCCGCGGGAGAGATTTGAACTCTCACCCTAAAAATTAGGACTGTCCTCTGAAGACAGCGCGTCTACCATTCCGCCACCGCGGCTTCTCGTTAGAAAATTTTAATTTTCAAACTTTCACCGATATTCCAGCTATCAATTGTATCAAATCGATCGGCAGGAATTCCCAGTTCGTCAAAATTTATCCCGGTGACTCTTTTTTGCACGATATAGGCATATAAAGGATGATAAAGCAAAATGGCCGGCATTTCAATTTGAAATTGTTTTTGAAAATCCGCATACTTGTCTTTACGTTCGGAAAGATCAGCTAACTGTCTTCCCTCCTCCAATGCTTTATCAATTCTCTTCGACTGAATTTGGCTTAAATTTAAGCCGGGATAGTCTTTACGCGTAGAATGCCATAAGGGATACTGATCTGGATCAGATGAGATTTCCTGACCGTAAAAAAGTACTTCAAAGTTACGGTCTTTCAGTACTTCATGTTCAAAATCATCTAAGGAAACCATTTTGATTTGCAAAGTAACGCCTATTTTCTCCCATTGTTTTTTCAGATTGTCGCCTATTTTTTCAGCCAGCGGAAAATCAGGAATGGTTAAAGTCAAGTCTAAATTCTCTGCCTGAGCTTCTTGGAGAATCTGCCTAGCTTTTTCCGAATCAAATCGTACGATTGCCCCTTCGCTTGAAAAAGCCCATGACTGCGAATTGATCGAGCCAAAAAGAGTCGGAGGAGGGGTGCGGAAAACATCTTGTACAAATTCTTCTTTATTCAATCCATAGGCTAAGGCCTGACGAACTTCTGCTTTATTGATGGGTTTTTCTGAAATAGTATTGAAAAACAATCCGTAAAATCTTAAGAGCATAGGAATCTGATAAAGGTTAAAATTATCCCAGTCTTTTAAAAACTCTAAATCTTCTTCATCGGGAACGCGAAAAGCATCAATCTCGCCAGCTTTATAGGCATTAATTAAAGCTTCTTTATCGGGATAAAAATAGAATTCCAATCTATTGATATTACCATCGCCATTTTGTCTTTTCAAAACAAGAAGACTAATTTTATCTTTTTGATTATTCTGGAATTTTTTTTGCGAGAAAGCAAATTCTCCTTCTCCGGTTGGAGATAACGAGAAAGACGCATTTTCCAGCTGTTTAATATTCAAATTGGCTAATAGGTGTCTGGGCAAGATTCCAACGGTCAGGTTCTGCGGGAAGGAAGACAATTGTTGCGAAAGGGTAATTTTAAGATGATAGTCATCTATTTTTTCAAAGCTTACCTCTTTGAAAGCTTCTCTCCAGAATCCCAAATAATCAGGCATCTGTATTTTTTGGTAAGTAAAAATAACGTCTTCTACGGTTAATTTTTGGCCATCATGCCAATAAATATTATCTTTAATTTGAATAGTATAAGTTAGTCCATCTTCGCTGACGTCTATTGTTTCGGCCAAATCATCTTGCCATTGTCCGTCCGGCTTAAATTTAGTCAATCCCCGAAAAATCAAATTGGAGATCGTTTGATCAATCTCATTGTCAGAAGAAAAGAGGGGATTTAAATTTTGCGGTTGTCCCACGATTCCTTCACGGAAAATTTTTCGTTGTAAAAAGAGAGGCATGCTGCCTGATAAATTAAAAATCAGGACAAAAATAACAACTAAAATAAAAATTAAACTAAGTAGAATAAACGGTATTCTGACGCCTTCTTTAATATAGGGGGAAAATCTTAGGGAAACGCTTGAAAACGATAGTTTTAATCTTCGCTGATTCATATCGCTTGGAAAAATAAATTACGGGAACAATTTTTTTAAGAAATTACGGGAAGAATTTTTTAAAAAATTATGAAAACTATTTTATCCGCTAATTGACCTTGAAAGAAAAAGCAGAGCTATGGTGGTTGCCAAAAAAAGGATGGAAAGAATGATTGTTCCGATAAAGATGGTTTTTTCAATTCCACGCCGTGATCGCCAAACATCTCCTTGTCCTCCAAAGGTAACTGAAAGTCCGGTTCCTCGGGCCTGAAGAAGAATCAAGATAATAAGAAGAATAGCAATCACGATTTGTCCATAGACTGAAATTTGATAAATCATCTTTCTGCTCCACAATTAATCTGTAATCCAATATAACAAAGTGGTAATTATACCAATGATTACTGATCCAATCAAGGCGGTTCCCCAAAAAGGAATGTAGGCGGCTTGCAGGGTCAAAATAGGCATACTCAATCCGGCAAACTGAAAGCCAGAAATTTTGAGATCGGCCACAAAACGAGTAGTTAAATAAAACATAGCTGCATTGATGGCGGTGCTAAAAAGACCCAAGGTTAGAAATTCCACCGGCAAAGCCAAGAGTTTTATAATCGGCTTGATAAAAAGATTAATAACAGCAAAAACAACCGCGATTAAAGCCAATGTTTGCACTCCGCCAGAATACGAAATTCCGGGAACGATATAAGCGGCAACACCCACCGCAATCATATTAATGAGAATAATTCTGATTAATTTTTTCATCTCGTTTTAACGTAACATACTCACTTTACCTTGTCAAAAAAGTCTCTCAAGCGTAATTTTTTATGATAGCTGATGGCAAATCGGTGAGATTCGTCGCGCAGACGTAGAAGTAAATTTAAGGCTTTGGAATCGGCCGGAAGTTTTACAGTTACGAATGAATGATGGTAGTCTTTCAGAATTAACCGTTCTTCTCTTTTGGCTAATCCAACCAAAGGAATGTCTGTTTTGGCCCCTTTGAGCGCTTTCAAACTTGCCGCAACTTGGGATTTTCCTCCATCCACCAAAATAAGCTGGGGAAAATCCCACTCGGTATGTTTCAGACGCCGGGTAATGACTTCATACATCATCGCCGGGTCATCGGGCTTGTCTTTTTTTAGTCTGATCCGAAAATGTCTGTAGGCATTTTTTTCCGTCTCTCCGTCCACAAAGACCACCATGGAACCGGTAGCCAGCCTTCCGCCTAAGTTGGAAATATCAAAAGCTTCGATTTTTTTTACCTCGTCAAGCTTCGGGAAATAAGGTTTTAAAATTTCTCGGAGTTCGCCCGACTCTTTTAAATGCTGATCTAAAACCAATTCAGGAAATTTTAGGTATTCTTCCGGCAAATGGTAAGCGGAAGTCAAAAATTTAATTTGATTGATCTGATCCCGCAACATAGCCGCGGTCTCATATTGTTTCTCTTTGGATTTGGCCTGCATATCGCGCTCAAGCTCGCGCAACAACTTGGTTTTCTTGCCGGAAAGCAATAATTTTAAATGATTTATCATGGTACGGTATTCATTTTTGGAGACAAAATTGCCGCAGGGACCCAGACATAAACCAATTCCGTAATAAAAACAGGGTTTTGACGGTATTTTTCTGGCGCTACAATAAGGAAAAATCCGCCGTAGCCTCTTTAAAGTACGTTTCACCGTTTTGGCGGACGGATACGGGCCAAAATAATAGGCTGTCTTTTCTTTTTGCTTCCTTTGCACCGGGTTTTTGGGAAGGCGATCGACCGCAACATGAGAATAATCTTCTTTGGTAATCTTGATGTAGAGAAAAGATTTGTCATCCTTGCTTTGTGAATTATAGAAAGGTTGGTATTTTTTAATCAAATTGGCTTCTAAAAGCAAGGCTTCAACTTCTGACTCGACCACAAAATAGGTAATTTTTTTAATTTCGGAGAGAAATTTAGGCAAAAGAGGTCCCAGATGAGAACGATCGGTAAAATAGGAAGAAACTCGCGGTCTGAGCTTTAAGGCCTTGCCAACATACAAAATCTTGCCCACATGATCTTGGAAAAGATAAACTCCAATTTTGGTGGGTAGATTTTTGATTTGAGATGGTAAGCTAGGATTTTTTTGACTTTTCAACATATTCAATCATTTGAAGAATTAACCAAAAGAGTAGGAATCCACCGCCGAAAATCACCAGGGGCAAAATGAAATTTTTCCAAAAGGGGACAAAGTTGCAAGTCTGAACCTCTTTTTGCTCGCCGGATTGTGCTGAATGATCAGAGTACTGCAAAGTAACCGACAAATTTCCCCCCGACTCTTTCCAAATGCCGCGGGCTTTTAATTTTAGAGGTATTTCTAAGCTGGAAAAAGGCGGAAAAATATTTACTTGCCGATTTTCCCCTTGTGATTGCAAATTTTCGCCTTCAAATGTAATCTTAAGGTTATATAGAACCTGCGGGCCAGGATTAAAAAGTGCAAGTTGGCCTTCGTTCCAAAAAAGAGTAACTAACCCGTTTTGAAAGCTTAGATTTGTCTCAAGTTTGGTTTTCGAAAGAGAAGTTTCCTCGCCCAGTTCGACTTCCACGTCAGCGGATTCCAGATCATCGGCTTTGTAAGAACCGGCCGGATAAGGCGATTCGGAGCCAAGACCTTTGGTAACAAAAGTTAAATGCTTGGTATCAAATTGGGAAAAAAGTTCGATGGTCGAAGGCGGGGCGCTCCAGGTCGGATCAACCTGAACCCAGCCCAGAAACGGAACATAAAATTCGACCCAGGTGTGCAAGGAACCAAAAAAGCCGATGTTAAAGTCTTCAGTTGGCGCATAGGCGACACCATCAATTTCGCGCGCCGGAATTCCAGCGGCACGCAAAAGGGCAATCGTCAGGTCAGAAAATTCCATACACACGGCTTCGTTAGGATTTAAAAGTGCATTTGCGGCGCCAAAACGGTCTTGAGAGCGTGTTTCCGGCTCAGTGGCGTATTTTAAGAACCCGGTCACAAAATTAAAAATGGAGCGGGCGTTTTCGGCCACGGTTTTTGACTCGTCGGTTAATTGTCCGGCTTTTTCCAGAATGTGATTGTCATAAACTTCCCAAAATTTTTGAGGTTTTAGATAAACTTCCAGCTTCCCGGGAAGGTCATTTTTAAATCCGGAATTTTCAAAATCATATTTTTGCGGAAAGACTTTTAATTGACCGGAAAGGATAATCTCTAATTTTTGAGACGGCGCCAGTTTATAGCGAGCCAAATAATTTTGATCACCATCGACCGTCACGGAAATTGGCTTGGGATCCAGAGATTCCAAATAGACCATTTGATTGATTTTGTCTGCAGGCAGGGCGATCTCCGAATAAACTTCCTCCTCCGTCTCATTTTGGAGATGATATTTAAGTTTGAATCTGTAAAGCTGTACCCCCCCAAAAGAGGCGTTTGCCGATTTGTTACTCAACTCGGCTGAGTTTTCATAGCGATATTCGTAAGTAGCCGGATCTTGGCTCTTTTGGCTTGGTTGAGGGGAAATATAGTTTTCTTCACCCAAAGATTTAGGAACTTTTAGTATCACCAGGCTGTCTTTTTGTTCGCTGCTATGATAAGGAAGAGTGACTTCCCAGATCTGCCCGTTCTTTTGCGCAATTTCGGCTGTCTCATACGTAAGCTTCCAGGAAAAGGTTTGATTAGATTTTAAAGGATAATCTCCCAGATCAGGCTTCAGCAGGATTTTCGAATCTTGCCTCTCAACCGTCACGGGAATGGCCTTGCTGGACGTTTCAGCCTTGACATTTTCAACTGCAGTTAAATCTAAAGTCAAAACATATTCCGGAATAACGATCCCGGCAGTCAAATTTTTAAAAGTCAATTGTTGTTCAATCAGAGTATTTCCGTTGTCTTGAACAGTATAGGTGGTGGTTCCCTGCGAGGTAAAGTCGGCTGCTAATGCGTCTGACTTTACAAGAAGAAAAAAGCAGAAGACAGAAAACAGCCAAAAAAGCAATTTTAGGACTGCACCTCCGAGGTGCAAAACGACAAATCCTTTCAAATCAATGTTTTGGAGCAAATGTCTCAGTTTACACCTCCGAGGTGCAATTTTTGCAAGTAATGTCCGGTATAAGAAGTCGGGTGGCGTGAAATTTCCAGAGGCGTTCCAAAGGTTACCACCCTTCCACCATCATCTCCCCCGCCAGGACCTAAGTCAAGAATATAGTCCGCATTTTTCAAAACTTCCAGGTTGTGTTCAATGATGATGACGGTGTTGCCTTTGGAAACCAGCCTGCGTAAAACTTGGATTAATTTTTCGACATCGTAAAAATGAAGACCGGTTGTTGGTTCATCCAGAAGGTAAAGAGTTCTGCCCGTACCCTGTTTTGAAAGCTCTGTCGATAATTTAACCCTTTGTGCTTCCCCGCCGGAAAGGGTTGGAGCAGGTTGGCCCAAGCGGATATAGCCCAGTCCAACTTCATCCAAAACCTGTAATTTTTTACGTATCTGAGGAATATTTTCAAAAAAATGCAAGGCGTCCTCAACTGTCAAATCCAAAACTTCTGCAATGTTTTTCTCCTTGAAGTTGATTTCTAAAGTTTCGTTATTATAGCGTTTTCCGTGACAAACTTCGCATTCCACATACACATCCGGTAAAAACTGCATTTCAATTTTAACAAAACCGTCTCCCTGGCAAGCCTCACACCGCCCTCCCTTAACATTGAAGGAAAACCTACCCGGCAGATATCCTCTCATCTGTGCTTCTAAAGTTTTGGCATATAAATCGCGGATATAACTGAAAACTCCGGTATAAGTGGCCGGGTTGCTGCGGGGTGTTCTACCGATAGGCGATTGATCGACATTGACAACCTTATCCAGATATTCCAAGCCGCAAATCTCTTGGTATGCGCCGGGTTTGATCAGGCTTTGGCCGAAATGCTGTTTGAGAGCGTAATAGAGTGTATCATTGATCAAAGTTGATTTCCCCGAACCAGAGACGCCTGAAACCGCGATCAGTTTATTTAAGGGAAATTCAACTTCTATCTGTTTTAAGTTGTGCTGACTGCAGCCGTAAAGACCGAGTTTTTCCATTGTTTTGGAACCGGTAGGCCTGGCCGGGATTTCTATGCGGCGCTGGCCGGAAAGATATTGTCCGGTCAAAGATTCCCGGCTTTTTTTAATCTCCGACGGCGTACCTGCAAAAACCACCTGCCCTCCCTTTTCACCGGCGCCCGGACCAAAATCAACAATCCAATCCGCATTTTCCATCATTTCGGCATCATGCTCGACCACGATGACGGTATTGCCTAAATCACGCAGTTCTTTTAAGGTTTTGATGAGTTTGGCATTGTCACGAGGATGAAGTCCTATGGTCGGCTCGTCCAAAACATACAAGACTCCGGCCAATCCTGATCCGATTTGTGAAGCCAACCTGATTCTCTGCGCCTCCCCTCCGGCCAGAGAGTTGGCAGCGCGGTCAATGGTAAGATAATCCAGCCCCACATCAATTAAAAAATTAATCCTCGCTTGAAGCTCTTTGACGATCGGTTCGGCAATCTGCTGCTCTCTTTCATTGAAAATCAGAGTCAAACGGCTAACCCACTTTTTAAAATCCGTAATCGCCTGCCTGCAAACGTCGATGATTGATTGTCCTTCAATGGTCACTGACAAGGATTCGGGTTTGAGCCTTTTGCCATGGCAAACTATGCAAGGCTCGATCCGCATAAAACGTTCGATTTCGTGACGGATGAAATCCGAATCTGTTTCCTTGTAGCGGCGTTCTAAATTATTGACTACTCCTTCAAACTTAGTATCAAAACTGGTGCGCCTGCCATAGCGATTTTCGCCGCTAACTTCGAATAATTCGTTTCCGGTGCCGTATAAAACAATGTTGAGCGCTTGCTGTGAAAGAGTTTTGATGGGAGTAGCAAGCGAAAAATGATGCGCGCGTGCTACCACCTCGATCATGCGCGCCGACCAGGAATCGTGCGCAAAAAGCCTGCTCCATGGCAAAACTCCGCCTTCGGCAATCGACAGGTTGGGACTCAAAATCAGATCCGGATCAATTTTAAGCGTGGTTCCCAAACCGGTACAAGCCGGGCAAGCTCCGTGCGGAGAGTTAAAGGAAAAATTGCGCGGCTCCAAGAAAGGCAGGGAAAGGTTACAGACAGGACAGGCAAAACGCTCGGAAAATAAATGATCTTCCGTGATTTTGGGGTTTTCGGGAAAGTCAAAGCTTTTGTCTGAAACTGCGGCGACAATCACATTCCCCTCCCCGAGTTTAAGCGCGGTTTCCAAGGATCCGGAAAGGCGGCGACTGGCGTCGGGATCGGTTTTCGGCATCAGAACAACACGGTCAATGATGACATCGATGGTGTGCTTGTTGGTTTTAATAAGCACCAGATCTTCATCCAGGGTATGAATTTCCCCGTCGATACGGACTTTGCTGTAACCCTTTTTTTTAAGATTTTCAAAAAGTTTACTGTATTCCCCTTTGCGATCTTTAATGAGGGGTGCCAAGATAATAATTCTTAAACCTTTTGTCTTTACGAGTTTGTCTTTGGATTTAGTAATCAATCCTAAAACCATATCTACAATTTGCGGCAAGGTTTGCTGTGAAATTTCGCGCCCGCAGGAAGGACAATGCGGATGCCCGACTCTGGCGAATAAAAGTCTTAAATAATCATAGATTTCGGTGATCGTACCTACGGTTGAACGCGGATTATGTGAGGTAGATTTTTGGTCAATAGAAATAGCCGGTGAAAGGCCTTCGATGGATTCTACGTCAGGCTTGTCCATAACGCCCAAAAATTGGCGAGCATAAGAAGAAAGGCTTTCGACATACCTTCGCTGGCCTTCGGCATAAATGGTGTCAAAAGCCATGGACGATTTGCCGGAACCTGAAACACCGGTTAAAACTACCAGTTTATTGCGCGGAATAGAAAGCGTAACATTTTTGAGATTATGGACTTTGGCGCCCTTGACAACAATGTATTGCGGCTCGTTGGTATTCATAAAATATCGAAAAAGGTGTTAAACTTAAATGAAGCCATAAAAATATGTAAATAGTTATATTTAGCGAGCAAAGACCACTTACTTTACTCGTGCCTGCCTGACGGTAGGCAGGGATGAAGCTTTCAAATTCTCGCGAAGCGAAATATATAGCAACCGCAAAACAAAATGACAGTTTCGTTGCAAACACCTTCGAGGTGTAGCCGCAGGCGCAACACCACCTCGAAGGTGTAAATACGCTTGTTTGTCAAACCCGACACTTTGTTTTTAATCGGCTATATAGTACCACCGCGTAAAGCCTGTGGGAATCTACATGCAAAAAAATCCTATGTCATTCTGAATAAAGCGTAGCGACGTGAAGAATCTAGCCCGCCTGCTTATCAAGGCAGGTGGAGCGCATCTTCAATGCTAGATCCTTCTCCCGCTAAGCGGGATCTGGATGACTTGAGTTGTTCATTTTGCACCTTGAAGGTGCACGTCGCCTGGTTCAAAATATGTAAACAGTTATTATATGGGAAAAAGGAAGTTTTGTGAAGAGTATATATGATAGGGATGAGGGGTGTAATATGTTCAACAGATTAAAAGTCCGAGGATTACCCCATTTGTGCTGGAAATTAAAAAATATGGTTTAGAGATTTAAAAACATCTCCACCGTCAAATCCGCCCCTTTGATAATGTTTACTAAGGTGCCTTTTTTCAGTGTTTTACCTGCATGCATCGGAATAACCACTTGTTTTCCATTTGGATGCCTTAAGACATAATGACTGCCTTTTATCCGGTCGAGGCAAAACCCTCCCTTCTGCAATTTCTTGAAGGCTTCTTGGGGCGTAATAATGGGAAGTTTGGTCATACGAAAAGAGGTTTGTTTCCGGTGATATTGATTTTAACGGGAATATCAAGGATGTAACTTTCTTCAAAAGCTTCTTCTGGAATTGGATCGCCGTGAGCAATCAGAGTTTCTACGTAACCCTCGATTGCTTCCTTGATATTGGCAGTTGTTTCTTCATATGTTTCACCTTGCGAAACGCATCCGGGAAGTGTAGGACAATAAGCATAGAAACCGCCTTCTTGGGCGGCTTTGATCACGGCAACGAATCGATAATTTTGGTATTGAATAGTTTTTTTCTTGTCCATAATTATTCTTTAAGGTTCTATCTGCATTCTACCACACCTTGTCTATAAAACAAGAACTTTGCACCGAGGTGCAAGATCATCATTATATGGAAAAGCAAGATTGGTGAAGGAGTATATATGAATTGAACAATTTAGCAGTTTAGTTATTCGGCAATTTTAAAATTGCCATCTCTCCTTTTTTTTGCTATGATCTATCCAAGATGTTAAACCAAGAAATGATTAATTATTGGAAGAAAAGCGCATGTGAAGATATCATCACGGCAGAAGGACTTTTCCGCATAGGAAGATATTTACCGTGTCTTTTTTATTGTCATCTTTTTCTTGAAAAAATAATCAAGGCTTTGGTCGTCAAAGACACGGGCAAAACCGCACCGTTTGGCCATAAACTCACCAGACTTGTAAAATTTATATCTTCGGTTAATTTTACCCCGGAACAACTGGATCTTTTAGATGAAGTTACAGCCTTTAATATTAAAGCCAGATACGAAGATTATAAGTTTGCCGTGCATAAAAAGGCTACCCAAGAATACACCCAAGATTATCTTACAAAAACTAAGGCATTCTACCTATGGTTACAAGAAAAACTCTAGATCCAAAAGTTTCCCGTTCCATAAAACGCTTTGTCAGTTTAATCCGTTCTCAGGGATTTCCTATCAAATCTGCCATTCTTTTTGGTTCTTGGGCTAAAGGTAAACAAACCACAGAAAGCGATATAGACCTCTGTTTGATTTCTCCAAAATTCGGAAGGGATGAAATCGAAGAGCTTCAGTTTCTCTTGAAACAGGCCCGCAACATTGACGATCGTTTAGAACCTATACCCCTTTCAGTTACGGATTATACGCAAAATACCACCCCCTTAGTTTGGGAAATTAAAAAATACGGCTTAGAGATGTAAAATCAACTCCCTTCATATAATTTCCTCTTGCAATTTTTGTCCGCTTTGGTTTCGTCTTTTCAAGTTAGAGAGTGGGTAAAAGTTCCGGATGAATTCAAATTGCTACTCATCCCTTTTAGCTTGATTTGTACAGGTCATGCTGAACTCGTTTCAGCATCCAGTACAGATCCCAAAACCATCGCAGTTTGCAGGTTCCCGCCAAAGGCGGTGACAAGTTCGGGATGACGACAAGAAAGATTCAAAATGAGTATATGCGAAACATGTAGAATAAAGGAAATTGCGGATTTTAAAAAAGTACTTGGGAACTTCGGGGTGGTTGGTGCTCGCGTGGCGAGCGACCACCCCGAAGGGTTCCCTCCTTTCAAATGGCAGGAGAGGGATTTGAACCCGTCCTCTCTGGGCTGTCAACCCAGTGCTCTACCATTGAGCTATCCTGCCGATGGAGGCGGAATCTCCCCGCGGTTATCAGGCAGGGAAAAACCGCTCGTCTCCTCCCGGGACATAAGGAGAGGGCGGGTTGCCCCGCACTCTCCTTTGGATTTCGTGCGCTTGAGAGGTCAAGCGCTGACAATTTTGGAAGGTCGCCAGAGGAGGCTTACTTCCTGAAGTTTCTCCATACTAGAGCAACCTCTCCGCGGTCAAACCCTTGGCGGAGAAACAGATTTCGGTACGCGAAAATCCACACCGCATCTGCAGCGTACAGGAAAACATTGGAAGGCGCAGATGCAAGTTTTTTCACAACATCGGGCGAATGGTTCAGGTTGTCGAGATCTGAAGGAATCCATCCCTCTCGAGCAAAAACCGTCCACCCGAAGTGAATCGCCGGCAAGTTGACTTGCAAGTGCAAGCTGGTGAGTGGGGTGCCATCTGCGTCTTGCAGGCACGTGGCAACCCCAGTCAGCTCGTCCTTGCCGAAGACTCTGCCGGCTACCTGATAGGTGTACTTGAGCCGGCCGGCGCCGCTAGTCATGATCTTGGTTTCGACATGGTGGCGACCACCTTCCGTAAAAGCGCGGATCTCACCCAATCGCCACTCGATTCCAGTTCCAGGGTCGGCAGTCACGCTCAGATCCGTCAGGTACAACTTGCTGGTCGCTTCGTGCCGGATCGAGACTTCGTCTCTGATTTTCACATCCCTTTCGCCTTCGGCGACAAGGGTCGCATTACCATCCTTGTTCACGGTCCAGATGTGCTTGATCTTACGGACTGTCATTATTTCCTCCTGATTAAGGTAAGGAGGCCGGTGCCCCCGCCGCGGGATGGAAAGCCCAAAAGGATTCTCCCCCGAGGATCCTTTACAACAGGGCATTTCCTGGCGAGGACACCGACCACGATGGCACCCGCGAGGGTGCGACTGAAAAGCGATTAGCGCCGGCCCCGGGGGAAGCGATCTTTCCTCTTGCTGTCCCCTTTTGGCCGGCGGGGCTTTTTCAACTTTTTCATCTAGCCCCCGAAACCGGTGTCAGCCGGGCCGAGGAACTCCGTCTCGACGCCGTGTTGGTAGTCAGCGATGGCTTGCGCCTGCCGCACCGCCTCGCGCACTGCGGCATCGAATGCCGCCTGGCGGATTTCCAGCGGATACACGGGGCTGTGGGCCACCGCTGGATTTATAGCTTTACGAAGCCGTCGGGCCGGAGCGCATGCAACGCGAGCCGGTCGATCGGCAGAAGGTACATCCGAGCCGTCAATGATAGGTTGAAGTTGCAGGAATGCCTGATAGCACTCCTGAGCTTCGTCGGCATCGGACTGCCGGAGACAACGGCCATCCAGGCGGCAGCCCGGGCAAACGCGGGGGGATCTTTCCATGGTTTTCTCTCCTTACAGAAACAACCATGGAGCACGCGAACGTGCCCCATGGTCTGGTGGTTACGCCTCGCCGAGCAGGTGCTCGATACAGCGGATGGCCAGCAGGTGGCGTTTGTTTCCGATGCCGCGAGCGTGCTTCACGAAGTTCTCGACGTCCCCGGCTGCCTTAACCGCCTCGTGGAGGCGTGCCACGCTCTTGGATCCTGATGCCCGCAGGATAAGGTTGAAGACCGCCGTATTGTTCTCGAAGTCGGCGACGGTCAGTTGGCGATCGGCCGTGGGTTGTGACATCATCATACCCCTAGTCGTGACGTTGGCCGCCATGGACTGGCAGTCAGGACAAAGCCCCTGGGGGATTTGGAAAACGGTTCCGCCCACGCCCCAAAGGCTTCTCCTACAATTAGGACAAACGCCGCTGTTGGTCTGCATGGCCTTCAAGAATCCAACGGCCAGTTGTGCCTGATCCATGAGGCTTTCCACAACGAAGTTGTAGTCTGCCCAGCTTCCCATGGCCACGCCTTTTTCATCTGCAGGTTTCTGATCAGGATCAGACCACCAGGACGCGATCGCCTCCAGATCGATCTGCGATTGCGTAAGCTCACCTGCTGCAAGGCGCGTGGCCATGTCGATGTGGGCTAAGGCTGCTTCCAAGCGGACGAACTGCTCCTCGTCCCCACGGTAGGCCGTCGTGGCAGGCATCGCTTCTCGTTCCCCAACTCCTCTTGCCTGGCCTAACCGCTTCTGTTCGGCGGCGTTCAGCATTGCCATAATCTGTGAGCGTTCCATGTTTCTCTCCTGTTGAGTGTTGAATAAGAACCGGGCTTCCGCCGGTTCTTTAGTGAGTGAGGATTCAGGGCGCAGCGAAACTGCGGCTGCGTCCCGGGAAGCATCCTTGGTCGGTCAGCCAGCCCAGTTGCGGCCGCTCGATTTGATCATGAGGTCCTCCCTAGATGGTCGGCCGATGATGGCCGAAAAGGTTGGCTGGCTCATTGGTAAGCCAGTACAGAAACAGCAGCACAACTGCGAGTGGTGTC
>Ga0210044_10006173_pt1 | contig 15899 bp, 10 predicted proteins | sample CryGey13umfilter_2_FD_183959 | JGI IMG/M metagenome (GOLD analysis project Ga0210044, IMG submission 183959) | Groundwater microbial communities from aquifer in Utah, USA - Crystal Geyser 4/9/14 3 um filter (SPAdes) (version 2) | ecosystem: Environmental > Aquatic > Deep subsurface >...
CGAATCAAATCTCGGAGCACCTCTCCGGCGTGGACTCGCTTGGCGGCGAGGAGCTCGTCGCTGGAGAGGACTGCGAGCTTGACCAGGGCGACCTCGAAGTCGGCGCCAGCAGCTTCGGCCCGCGCGCTGAGCTCACTGGCCTGTTCGAGGGCCAAGCGACCCTGCGTGACCAAAAAATCCTTGGCGCCCACGAGTCCGTTCTCGGTCTCTTTCTCTGCGGCCACCACGTTGAGTCGGGCGACGACGAGCCTCAGGGCTCGGTCGCCTTCGGTGGCTTCGAGCACGAAGTCGCAGTTTTTGGCCATCAAGGCGCGCAGGTCGGTCAAGAGCCCGGCCTCGAAAACTCTAGAGACAGCGTCTGAGCTTTGCTCCAGCAAGCCCTTCAGTGAGACGAAAGACGGCAGCCCGATGGGGGTCCTCGAGCTCAACGCCGAGCGGAAACGTCGGACAGGGCGCTTCGAGACCATCGATGAAGGCTGAGCGACTTGGGATTGCGACCCCTCGGCAGAGGGGATGGAGCGTATCAGGGTCGCTGGAGCTGGGGAAACCAGATTGGTTGCGGAGGAGGGGACGACTTTCGGGACGGCGTGATGCGAGGGCAAGGCAACCTCTTGGGTCGGTACCACGACCAGCGCACAGCCGCCGTCGGAGACCGAGACCACACGGCACGTGTATTTCGCCATCACGCGGTTGGCGGACTCGAGGTGCAAGATGACCTGCTCGTTGAGTTGCAAGTCGGCGTCTGGCTTCGCGAAGACGGCTTGCAGCTTGTCGATCTCGAGCCTGTCGGCGTCGAGGGCTTGGGTCGTGGTGTACGTCGCGAGGCCGAAGACACGCTCTCCCCGTCGGCTGAGGTTGATGGGCAAGATCTTGGGGCCAGCGTCCTTGGGCTTGGGCGGGAGCCCGAGCTCCATGTGCCACTGGATGTCTCCCGAAGGGCTCGCGACGAGCTCCACCGCGGCTCCCGAGACGCCGACGTGGACGATTCGTCCGACGTACCAGCGGCGCTCGCTGTGGTTCTGGACGGTGATGCAGACCTCCAGCCGCTCGTTGAGCTGGAAGAGGAAGTTGGGCGGCACCATAATGCCGCCCACCTGAGCGATCTCTCGGTCGATCTTCGCGAACCCTTCTGGGCTCTTGAGCTCGCAAAGGAGCAAAGACCGCTGACCACGTCTGAGAAGTTCAGTCCGCATTTCTAGTCAATGAGACGCACTCATCGCAGCGTGCGTCGGCAACGAGTCGAGTTTAACATTCGGCCACAGGCCCCCCTACCGAAAAACTCAATATCACTTCGAGAGCTTCACGCAAATCTGCAGCACCGCCAAAGACAGACCCCCGACTGCAGGACCAGAGGCGCTCCTTCACAGTTCCCGGCAATGTGCGCGGGCCGCTCTCACCAGGGATAGGGCGTCCCGTCCCACTGCACGAAGCTCCCCGTATCTTCGAGGGCCAAGGACTGCACGTGCTCCAAGATCGACGCCGCCGAGTCTTGTGGCGCCAGCGAGGCCGCCGGACCGCCCATGGCCGTGCGCATCCAACCAGGGTTGACCATGACGACGATGATTCCGTACAGCGCCAGGTCTAGGGCGAGGGTGCGGCCGAGCATGTTGAGCGCCGCCTTGCTGGCGCAGTAGCCGTAGTTGCCGCCGCGGATTTTTTGACCGATCGAGCCCAGCCACGACGAGATGTTGACAACCTTCGGCGCACGGCCAAGGCGCAGCAGGTGCACCAGCTCTTGCGCCACGAAGATCGGCCCCAGGGCGTTGACGGACAGCATCTTGAGCATGCCACTGGGCTCCAGCGTGCCGAACTCCACGTTGCGTTCCCCGCCGGACATGGAGCTGGAGTTGATGCCGGCGTTGTTGATCAGCAGATCGAGGCGCTCGATGCGTCCGGCCAAGGCCTGGTGCAGCCCCCGGATGGACGCGGGCAGCGAAAGGTCCAAACGCAAGGGGATGAGGCGCTCTGAATACTGAACCTCCAACGCCTTGAGAGCGTCGCTGCGCGAGGGCTCCCTCGCCGTCACCACGACGCTCGCGCCGCCCTCCAGGAGAACCTTGGTCAGCTCGAGGCCGAGGCCTCTGGAGCCCCCCGTCACCATCGCAATCTTGTCTTTCCAGTCAGTCATTCGTTCGCGCCATGTCTTTGGGACCTGAATCAGTACCGAATAATGGAGAACGGCGACATCTCTTGCAAGCCAAACGCCTTCATCCTACAAACGCCCCGCGCCAAACCCAACGGTCAACTGCCCGCAAGACCCCGCGAGGATCGCACGAGGACTATGAGCAACGAAGAGCTTCTGAAGCGAACCCTCCGCAAGAGCGGCGTCGTCCTGCACCCCACGAGCCTGCCCGGGCCCCACGGCATGGGCTCCCTCGGGCGGCATGCCCGCGAGTTCGTCGACTTCCTCGCCCGCGCCGAACAGAAGGTCTGGCAGGTCCTGCCGCTGGGCCCCACTGGCCTGGGCAACAGCCCCTATATGTGCACCAGCGCCTTCGCCGGAAACCCCCTGCTGATCGATCTCGAGACCTTGGTCGACGACGGCCTGCTCGACGCCGACGCCGTCGTTGGAGGCCCCGACCGCCGAGACCACATCGACTTCGCCCTGACCATCGCCTTCAAGGAGGAGCGCCTGGCGTGGGCCTGCGCACGCTTCCGCGCCCATGCCTCCGACGACGACCGGGCGGCCTTCGCGGCCTTCAAACAAGAACACAGCGACTGGCTCGACGACTTTTGCCTCTTCACCGCGCTCTCGCGCGCCCAGCAATTCGCGCCCTGGAACCGCTGGCCCAAGCCGCTCAAGACCCGGCAGCCCGAGGCCCTGCAGGCCGCGCGACAGGAGCACGCCGAGGCCATCGACACCATCGCCGTCGAGCAGTTCCTCTTCCGCCGGCAGTGGATGGCGTTGCTGGACTTCGCGCACCAGAACCAGGTGATGCTGGTTGGCGACGTGCCTATCTTCGTCGCCGCCAACAGCGCCGACGTCTGGGCCAACCCGGACATCTACTGGCTCGATGACGACGGCGAGCAGATCTATGAGGCCGGCGTCCCCCCCGATTACTTCAGCCCCACGGGGCAGCTCTGGGGCAACCCCATCTACCGCTGGGACGTCTTGGCCCACCGCGGTTACGACTGGTGGATCCAGCGCTTCAAGCGCACGCTGGAGACCGTCGACCTCATCCGCATCGACCATTTCCGAGGCTTTGCCGACTACTGGCAGGTCGAGGCCGGACAGCCCAACGCCATCAACGGCAAGTGGGTCCCGGGCCCGGGCCGCGACTTGTTCGACGCGGTGCACCAAGCCTTGGGTCAAATCCCCGTCATCGCCGAGGACTTGGGCATCATTACGCCGCGCGTCGAGGAGCTGCGCGACGCCCTCGAGCTGCCCGGCATGAAGGTCCTGCAGTTCGCCTTCGGCGGCGACTCGGCCAACCCGCACCTGCCCCACTGCCACATCCCGCGCTGCGTCGTCTACCCTGGCACCCACGACAACGACACCACCGTCGGCTGGTACGCGGGCGCCGACGCGGAGGTCCTGGACCACGTCCGCAGCTATTTGCGCATCGACGGCAACGACATCGCCTGGCAGTTCATCGGTGTCGCCTGGCAGTCGCCCGCCGAGCTCGCCGTCGTCGTCTGCCAGGATTTGCTCTCGCTGGACAGCTCGGCGCGCATGAACACGCCCGGCGTCGCCGACGGGAACTGGAGCTGGCGCCTGCTCGAGGGGCAGCTGCACGATGGCATCGCCGAGCGGCTGCGTGGGCTGACGCGGTTGTATTGGCGCAGCGAGCGGAGCTACCAGCGCAAGTGAGTCCGGCGAGGGTCGGTGGTTTCAGGCGGGCGCGAGCTTTCGGAAGCGCGCGTCAGTGCTGGGTTTCGTCGGGCTTGGGGCTTGGGCGTGAGGACGAGGCGCCGGGGTCGTTTGGGCGAGGAGCTATTCTTGGGGCGTCGTCGAAACAGCCTCTCTCGAACGACCCACATCAAACGTCTCGAACCCGCTGTTCGTCGGGATCGGCGGCCATTCTCGGGGGCAGTCTTTGGATCAAGGCTGTCCAATAGAAGCGGCCACCATCGTGATTGCGTAGGCTGGAGGGCGCGGGGGCCGTGGAGTAGGTGCCGCAAGGGATTGGGACGACCTGTTTCGCCTCACGCTTCACAGCGCGCGTTGTGTCGCCGACGCCGACGCCAACGGGAAAAGCGCCGGTTTCAGGGTTCAATTGTTGGACTGAAGCTGTCCAAAGATCGACGGCCGGCATATTCCCTGCTGGATCTCTTGAAAGTCCGATCGTGCTCGTGTACTCTCGGCCGCCAAATGACACTCACTCGAGTCGAGTGGGTCGCGCCAGGCCCTGTGAGGTCGGGCGTGCGTCTTAAACAGGTTGAAACAGGAGGAATCATGCGGTGGAGAACCAGGGGGCTGATCTGTCTGATGCTCGGCCTTGGAGCGGTCGGCGTGGTTGGCTGCGTCGAGCCGGACGAAGGCGAATCTGGGACGTATGGCGTCCAGGAACAGGCTTTGACCGAAGACGTGGGGTTGGATGCGGCTCTGGGGGAGCCGCAATTGGTGGTGGAGTCTGCTGGGGCCGCTGAGGTGGCCGCAGCCCGGCCGGTCGATGAGACCCGCACGCCGTTCGAGCAACACGAATTCTGCGACTTGGTTTGATTCGGGTGCTTGGGGTGGGGCGACCCAGCACACAACCTGGGATGCTGAAGACAAGTGTGATTGGATGAACGCCACACGTGATGACTACTTTCACTTCGCTCGTATAGGTGCAAGTGGCGGGCAAGCGTGGACAGCACACACCTGCTTCGATGCGTCGAACGACGCTGGCACCTTCGCCCACGAGTCCGGCCACAACTTCAACTTGTCGGAACGGGCGAGCCAGTCGGGCACTGTAAAGGCCTGGTGCAAGCCGAACTATCGCAGTCTAATGAACTACGCGGTCTCCATGAACAACCACAACTTCTCTTCTGGAGAGTTTGTCGGCGTTGATCTCAATCCCTCCTATATGGCTGAGCAGTATGGGCTGGGGACTTCGGACACCACGCTTCTTGACCACGTCGGTGCTGGGTCAGCGCTCAACTTCGCAGTCAGTGGGCAGATGATTGACTGGAACCGCAATGGGATCTTTGAGACTGGAACGGTTCGAGCTGCTCCGAACTGGACTTATTCGAGCTGCAACGTCGGCTCGTACCAGGCAAACCAGCAGGTGTGGCAGGATCGTGCTGGCACCGCTATGGCTTGGCTCCCCACGTCTTATGGAGACCGGCTGTATTGGTTCACGAGGAGACCGTCTGATGGTTACATCGAGTACCGCTACGCGACCTCTTTCTGTAGCGTTCCCGATGAGGACTGCACTACGACGTGGGTTCCGGCTCTGACCGCAAACGCGTATGGGCTCAGCGCGAGCGCAACCAGCGTGCCGGCAGTGGCACGCTTTTGGGACGCGTCAAACCTTGTCTATAAGTTGGCGTTGGTCTATCGCGGGAGTAACGGAACCCTGAGCTACCGAAACTACGCACCCACGACAGGATGGAGTTCAACGGTTTCGTTGCCTGGCTCAGTGGTCATCCAAGGCGACCCGGCCATTGTGACCTATGGGAGCCAAAGCTATGTGTACGCGATTGGCTCGACCAACAACACCCTCTATAAGTGGACGTTGTTGACCAACGGCACTTGGACGGGGCCCACTGCACAAACCTGGGCGGCTGGAGGCACGGTGTCCGCGAACTACGGGATCGCCACCACGGTTGGCTATTACCGATTTGGCTTCGGCTACTACAACCGCATTTTCGCCGCTATTCCCCTCAACAGCCCCACAGGCAAGCTACAGTTCGCTTGGAGCTCGGATGGCTCCAATACGTGGACCACACTCCCTGACACCGACTGGCCCTCGAGCATCGTTCCCACGACTACGGCTCAACCAGGGCTCGCCTACGCGCCGATGAACCCCGACTCTTCACTGGGAATTGGTCGTTTCTACGTCGCTTGGACACCCCCAGACAACGGGACCAAGGAGGTTTCGATGCAAATGGCGATGACCGAGGGCAACAAGTCCGGCGCTATCACGGAAGATCTCCGTTGGTTGTCGCCTCAGGCGGACTTGGAGGGGGATTGGAGCTACGGCAGGGCAAACATCTCTCTGAACTACGACCTAAGCTACGACCGCAACATGCGGGCTGCATTTACGACTGAGAAGGAAGTTGCTGCCGTCGCCCATTATGTTCTGACGTTCGAGCCCTACGGCGACGGTCTTTATTACGACACCCTCGGAGATCAGGATGACTATCCTGTGATCTTGAGCAACCTCGATGCTTGTTTGGGCATTGGCACCTTCGAATAGGACTAGGACTAGGACTGGGACTAGGACTTGGAAATATTGATTGATGCTGGCCCCCTCGACTTGGGGCGTTACGCCCCGAGTCGAGGGGGCCCTGGAGACACAATGCACGCACGAACTTGGTTGCTTCTCGCCCTCCTCCTCCTCACAGGCTGCCGCCAATCCGCGCCCGCGGCGCAAGAGGAGGTCAGCCTAGATACCACGGTGACCACCAAAGACACCTCAGCGATGGAAGATGTGCCCGATGTCCCTGATGATGGGGCTGAGCTTCCCATCCTACCACGCCGCTGCATCGAAAATTGGCCCGTCGACCCGAAGGCGATGCCGTCGCCTTCGTTGCCCGTCGACAATGCGGGGCAGGTTCTCTGGACCAAGGAGGTCCCAGGCGGCTCCTTCAAGGGCTCACTCGCCAAAGCCGGCGATCGGATGGCCTACTTGAGCGGCAACACTCTAGTCATCCTCGATACCGAGGGTAACCCCATCAACACCTTCCAGGATCCCACAGCACTCACAGGAAACGGTCCTCCAGTCGCTGATGCGGACGGCAACTTCTACTTTGGAGCCGCAAACGTCATCTCAGTAACCTCAGAGGGCGAGCCCCTCTGGCGTTTCGAGCTCGGTCCCGATATTGCTGGCACAGAGACGACCTACACCTCTCAGCTCACCCTCAGCCCCGATGGCGTTCTCTATTTCAGCGCCACGGACGGGTACTTGTACGCCGTCAAGGCCGACGACGGCACACAGGTGTGGCGACAGGAAGTTGGGTTGAGCAAGTATGGTCGGTATCCATACGGCGCATATGTTGGCATTGGCGACGCATTAATAGCGGAGAGGGGCTACCATGATCCGCAAACAGGGACAGTCTCACAACACCCTGTGATTGATGGCGAGCCAATGAGTGTCAACCGAGCATCGTATTCGCACCTGTTTGGGTACAAGGTTATCAACGCGGACAGCCAACAATTCGGTGTGCCCGTGATGGATATGTGCGGCGAGCTGCAATGGTCGTTGCCCGGCAAAACGGCGTTCGCAGTGCTGGTTGGGTTCGCCAATAGCATCGTCGCGATCGATGACGGAGAGCCTGTGATCTACTCCTCGGATGGTGAGCCGCAGGCGGGGCCCATACCTCTGGACTGGAATTACCTTCCCAAAGCAATTGGAGCCGATGGGACGATCTACTACACCTACTGTACCGACTTCTCAAACATGGATGGGTCCGTGATGAGCGTACAGGCTTACTCACCGACGCTGCAGAGGTTGTGGAGCGTAGAGCTGGGCAAGCCCTGCCTCGACGAGCCGCCGGTCCTGGCAGACGACGGCGTGCTCTATGTGCTGCGTTCCAAGAACGAACAGCAGCCACCACACCTCGAACTCACGGCGATCCAGACGGCGAGCCCTGGGCTCGCCAACACAGCCTACCCGACCCTTAGGGTCAACAACCGGCGCACGGGGTGGGTGGGGTCGTCGTTGTGAGCAGGAGATGTAAATGACGGGGTCAAACGTGAAAAGGTTGTCTGTGCTCGCTGCGATGTTCTCGCTGCTGGCGCTCGTTTGCCAATGCTCCGATGGGGCGCGTGAGATTGGGAATGACAGCACGCAGACAGAGGTCAGAGCAGATACTGATGTGACCACCAAAGACACCTCAGCGATGGAAGATGTGCCCGATGTCCCTGATGATGGGGCTGAGCTTCCCATCCTACCACGCCGCTGCATCGAAAATTGGCCCGTCGACCCGAAGGCGATGCCGTCGCCTTCGTTGCCCGTCGACAATGCGGGGCAGGTTCTCTGGACCAAGGAGGTCCCAGGCGGCTCCTTCAAGGGCTCACTCGCCAAAGCCGGCGATCGGATGGCCTACTTGAGCGGCAACACTCTAGTCATCCTCGATACCGAGGGTAACCCCATCAACACCTTCCAGGATCCCACAGCACTCACAGGAAACGGTCCTCCAGTCGCTGATGCGGACGGCAACTTCTACTTTGGAGCCGCAAACGTCATCTCAGTAACCTCAGAGGGCGAGCCCCTCTGGCGTTTCGAGCTCGGTCCCGATATTGCTGGCACAGAGACGACGTACACCTCTCAGCTCACCCTCAGCCCCGATGGCGTTCTCTATTTCAGTGCCACGGACGGGTACTTGTATGCCGTCAGGGTGAGCGATGGGGAGCTTGTTTGGAAGCGGCAAGTCGGGCTAAACAGCTATGGGCCGAGGCCATTCGCAGTAACTATTGGTATCGGCGATATGGTTAGCACCGAGGGTGGACATTACAGCGCAATCACTGGCGAGGTCTCGGCATCTCCGTCTGTCAACGGCACTGGCTTTACTGTCAACCTCGCTACCTACTTCAGTGTATTTGGGTACAAGATGGATCCGAAAACCGGTTCGTGGCAAATACCTGTTTTTGACCGTTGCGGCGAACTGAAATGGTCATTCCCAACCGACAAACCTGTGTATGCAAACCTCGTTGGCTTCGAGAATACCATTGTAGCCAACTACGGAGACGAGGTGGTTATCTACTCCGCCGATGGTGAGCCCCTGGTCGGCCCAGCGCCTCTCGACCTGCACTATTTCCCCAAAGCCATCGGCGCGGACGGAACCCTCTACTACACCTACTGCACGGAGCTCTACGAAAAGGACGCGGGCGAGATGAGCGTGCAGGCCTACTCACCCTCACTCGAACTCTTGTGGAGCGTCGAACTGGGCAAGCCCTGCCTCGACGAGCCGCCGGTCCTGGCAGACGACGGCGTGCTTTATGTGTTGCGGACCAAGGCCGAGCAACAGCCACCACACCTCGAACTCACGGCGATCCAGACGGCGAGCCCTGGGCTCGCCAACACAGCCTACCCGACCCTTAGGGCCAACAACCGGCGCACCGGGTGGATCGGCGGTCCGCAATGAGCAGGCTGTCGGTCAAGGACATCTGGGCTCGGGACCGTTAGGCCCAAGCCCTCTCACGTCCACGGCACCCGAGCTCAGTCAAAGGACGCCCATGAGGGAGCGGCGACCACGTCGATGGCCGTAGCAATTGACAGCACATTCTCGGCTCGTTAACTTCCTAGCCGTCCCTGAAACTCGAATTCTTGCCACACAACGGGAGGTCATTTTGGAAAACAAAGTCGGTGATACCGTCCCCAGCGAGGACACGATCAACGCCACAAACGAAGAGCTGACCAAGGCGCGCCAGAAACTGAAGCCTTTTCTCGTCTCGCTGAGCGTCGAGGAGCGCAGACGGGCTCTGCGGTTCCGGCCCGGCGGCGAGGCCATCGTGGCGCTCATGGCCAAACTGGCTCGCCAAACGGGGGTGTCCCTCCCTGGCGTCTCAGTCGAAGGCATGGAAGGCGATTTGGCGCTCTCCAAGACCCTGAGCTCCGTCGAAGAGAACGCCCAGGTGCTCCTCGACGCCGTGTCCGACACGCGTCTGCAGGCCTTGTCCGAGGCGTGGTGGGCCGCGACGGCGCTCTACACGTCGCTGAGCCGTGTTGCGGACAGCGACCCGGAGCTCGCCCGCGCCCTGAAGCCCGCCACCGAATTTTTTGCGGTAGGGCGGCGGACACCGAAAACCGAGACGCTATAGGCCGGCAACTGGGAACTCGGTTCGACGAGCTCCCCTTCCTTCCTTCCTTCGAACGAGACGCACGGGGAGTCTATCGAGACTCCAAGTCCGTCTCGTTCGACCCTTCGAGAGTGTCGTTCGACTGATCGATCGTCTCCTTCTCTTCCGGAACAGTCTCGTTCGACCGATCGATGGTCTCGTTCTCTTCCGGAACAGTCTCGTTCGACTGATCGATCGTCTAAGACTCCAAAAATCGGTCTCGATCTACCAAATTCGGTAGATCGAGACCACTCGACAGGAGATTTAGACACTTCTGGCCCGTTTTTTGACGCGGAAGAGGTCTCGTCGAGTCGTCGACAGGCAGCAAAAGAAATCAAATGTCGTCGGGCTCGACGGAGAAGTCGCGAGGGTTTCGCAGCATTAAGGAGCCGCCCTCTCGCTTCAACTCGCCGACGCACTTGATGAGCTGGCGCTCCCTGTGCGCCTCGATGGCGGCGCCATACATCTCTGCACCCAGAAAAACCTTGATGGAGCGGAAGCGGCCGTCGACGGCGGATTTGATGACGGCGACTCCGCCGTCGGTTGGGTTGCTGCTGTCGAGCTTGACCACGGGCCCCATGATGTCGGTGTCGGCCAAGGTCGCTTCGTCGCGCATTCGGAAGGCGGCCTCCCTGAGGATTGGCGCGGTATCCGACGAGAAAACGGTGCGCCTGGGCACCTCGGTCACGAGCGGGCGCCTCGCCGCAAACGAGAACGACGCGGTCAGGGTCTCGGCCGACGTGGCTTCAATCACCTCCGCAACGGCATCACAGAGGTTCGAGCTCACGCCCAATTGGGTCCGCTCGGTGAAAGGGCTGAGGGTCCCCGAAGCCGAGGCCTCGCGGCTCGCCGTCGACACTTCGCGAAGGGCCAGGGCCAGCAACGTTGAGGTCATGCGCTCCAACACAGCTTCGGCGTCGGTCTCGTCTGGTAGCAAGGACCGTTGAAGACGAGGCGGGATATTGAACTCCATCGTGAGCACAAAGCTGCCGAGCTCCGCGTGCCCAAATCGAGCCTGCTCCAACAGCTTCATGGCGGCGTCAGGCTTTCGCTTGGCAAATACTGGACGAGGGTCGATGGCCGAACACGCAGCGGCGAGCAAGAGATTGCGCGAAGCCTCGTACACCCTTCGGCCCGCCTCGACAGGGATGCGTCCGTCCTTCGTCAGCGCGCTGTCGATCGACAGACGTACGATGTCCACCGCCTCAGCCTTCATGTCGCGGAGCACCGCAGCTGGGGTCCTCTTCTCGAGATGTGCCAGGTCCTCGAGCAGCATGGCGACGACGCGCGGGTAATCATCCGCGTTCACCTCCTGCGGGACCTCGACGACAATGCCCTCGTCTGCTTCGTACTCAGCCCACAGCTCACCTGACTTCTTCAACTTCCAATGCCGTTGGAGAAGATATCCCGCGACCTCGAGAGGAGTTGGGACGGGGGCGAGTTGAGGGAGCCAAAGGGTCTTGCTCATGGCGCCGCACCGTCTTGTATGCGGCTCATCATGGCGCTGACCTGGGGGACGTGGAAGCAGTCACTCCGGCTGAAGCGAACGCGGATTGTCGCCGTGTTCTCTGTTGGCCCCAGCCCCCGCAGCGACTTCCAGTACGCACAGTGACGAAGCACCAGCTCATCCTCTGTCGCATGAACCCAGCATCTCGGTTCGGCGCGAAGGTAACCACTCGCCGACGCGACAGTCAACATGGAAAGGCACGTGTGCCTGGCCCACCGAACCCCAGCGCCTTGCGTCGCGTCCCACGACAAAGACCCAGAACAAAACGAAGAAGTCCCCAGCAAACCCCCTCGCCCTTGCGCCTCTGCCTCCTCCCCGCCCTTGCGTTGAAATGGAACCCACCAGCCGCAAACGCAAGACCCAGTCACGACGTCATTCCTCCAACGCCTCAACCACCATCCCAGGCAACCGCTCCTGCGCCGCCGCCAGCGCCTCGGCCGAGGCCAACACCGCCCGCGGCGCCGTCGCCAACGTCTCCTCGAGCAGCGGCAAGATCTGTCGCTTGATGTCCGCCGCCGTCGCCGTGAAGAGCCCCTCGCGGAAGGCCAGGCGTGCCTCCTCGGTCAACCCGAGCTGACGGCGACGCCGCTCCACCCCGATGCAGCTCGAGGCCGGCACGACCGAGTCGAACGAGCCGATGGTGCCGATGCGCGAGTCCTCCACGACCTGGTCGTTGAAGGCGTCGGAGCGCAGGTAGTCGACCACGCCGCCATAGACCTCGAAGGTCTCCACCAGCTTGGGGTCGCGGTAGGAGAGCAGCGAAAAAGTGCCGCGGTCGGCCGAGTAGATGGACATGGCGCCGTAGGCGCCGCCCTGCACGCGCACTTTCTTGTAGAGCAGCTCCGAGCGCAGCACGTTGGCAAAAAGCTCCATGGCCGGCGCGGCCGCGTCGCCGTAGCGCGGCGCCCGCGAGACCTGGCAGACGAAGTTGATGGGCGCCGGGATCGAGACGCCGATGAGCGCGCTCAAGGTCGGAATCTGAAGTGCCTTCGGGGTCACGGCGTCGCCGCTCGGCAGGCTGTCGAGGAGCGCTTCGGCGTGGGGCCGCAGGGCCGCGATGATCTCGGGGTCGCCGGCCAAGCTGAGCACAACGCGCTCGCGGGTGAAGAGCTTCTTCTGCAGGGCCTTGATTTCGGCGGACAGGCGCTCGGCGCTGGCCTCGGGGTCCTTGGCCAGGTGCTTGAGGTACCGAATCTGGGTCAGGCCGCCCCACTGCTCCGAACGCCAGCCCTCGTCGCCAAGGGTCGCGCCGGCCAGACTCTTGCCGTAGGCGTGGCCGCTGCCGGTGACGGCGCTGGTGGTGCGCGTCGCCGACTCGAGGATCAGGTCCTTGAGGCGCTTCAAGTCGCTCGGGTCGGACTCGAGGAGCAAATCCCTGGCGATGTCGAAGAAATGTCCGGCGTTGCGCGTCAGGACGCTGCCGCCGAGGGACATGTTCTCGACGCGCGCGTTGTCGACGGCGAGGGTCGTGCCGGCGCTCTGGCCAAAACCGATGCCGCCGGTGTAGAGGCCGATGCGCGTCGACATCTGGTCGTAGGTCAGGCCGGCGGCGCCCAGGCCGCGGGTCGCGCGGCCCACGAAGGGCAGGGCCAGGGACTCGGCCTCGTCCAGGTCTCGGATGTCGAAGGCGAGCCCGACATAGCCGACGCCGTTGGAGAAGACGGGGTGCTCGAGCAGCGAGGTCGGGCCGTGGCTGCTGGCGCGGGTCTCGATAATGTTCAGCTTGCGGGGGATGTCCTGCACGCGCAGCTGCGGCAGCAGCGCAATGGAGGCGGGGTCCTCCGGGGTGTTCTGGGCGGCCTTGAGGGCGACGGCCTCGTCGCGCAGGCGCTCGACCTCGGCCTTCGAGAGCTGGGCTTTGGTCGCGGCCATTTTGGCGGCGAAGCGCTCGTCGGTCTCTTCGGTGAGCGTCGCCGAGGGCTCGAGGACGAAGGTCAGCCGGTGTGGATTGTCGAGCAGCCAGTGTTGCAGAGCTTTTTCGAAGAGTCTTGGGTCGGCCTCGAAGCGGGCCCGCAGGTTGGCGATCTGGGAGCTGAAGCGCAGGCCGTCCTTGGGGTCGCCGCCGAAATACCAAAAGGTGTTGGCGCGCATGAGCAGCGCGATGGGGAAGGGCGGGGAGATCTCTTTGCCGGCGAACTCGATCTGGTGGAACGCCGCCTCGATGAGCTCCGGGTCGAGCCCGTCCTGCACGGCTTTGGAGAGGGTCTCGAGGACGAGGGCCTCGATGGCGTCGGTGGACTCTGGGTTCGTGCCCCGCAGACCAAAGGCGATCCGCGTCTCCCGACCGAAGGCGCCGTAAGAGCCCGACGGGAAAACCGCCTGGCCCAAGCCCGAGTCGACCAACGCCTTGCGCATGGGCGCCCCGGCCGAGCTGGTGAGCGCGGTGATGGCGACGTCGAGCGCCAGGCTGGTCTCGGCGTCGGTAGTCTCGTTCGCCAGCCAGTTGACGGTGACGAAGGTCTTGTCCTTGGTGGTCTCGTCGCTGCCGACGGCGTAGGGGACACTCTCGCGGCGGGGCTCGCTCCAGCGCGTCTGCAGCGGGATGTCGGCCTTGACCTCGACCGCTTTCATGTCGCCGATGACGCCTTGGACAAACTTCAAATTGTCCGCCAGCTCGAGGTCGCCATAGAAGAAGAAGTGGGCGTTGGAGGCGGAGTAGAACCTCTCATGAAAGGCCTTGAAGGCCTCGAACGTCAGGTCCGGAATCTTTTCCGGATCCCCGCCCGAGTCATGCCGATACGGCGTCTCGCCCGCCAGCGCCTTGAGGGTCTGGCGGAAGGCGATGCGCTCGGGCGAGGAGTTGGCGCCCTTCATCTCGTTGTAGACCACGCCGGAGACGGTTAGGGGCGAGTCGAGGTCGTCCAGATCGGTGAGCTCGAAGTGGTGGCCCTCTTGTTTGAAGGTGTCTTCGCGCAGGAGCGGGTGGAAGACAAGGTCGGCGTAGACCGTGGCCAGGTTGAAGTAGTCGGCCTTGACCAAGGAGGCCGTGGGATAGACCGTGCGGTCCGGCCAGGTCATGGCGTTGATGAAGGTGTTGAGCGTGCGCTTGCGCAGCTCGTTGAAGGCGTCGCGCACGGGGAAGCGCTGCGAGCCCGCCAGCACGCTGTGCTCGATGATGTGGGCCACGCCGGTGGAGTCGTCGGGCGGGGTCGGGAAGCCGACGGAGAAGAGGTTCTCCTCGTCGTTGCAGTGGACGTGGACGACCTTGGCGCCCGTGACGGGGTGCGTCGCCTCGTAGACCAGCGCCTTGATGTCGTCGATGGGGGTCACGGCGGTGATGACGAAGCCGTGCAGCGACTCGTCGACGTGGTGTTTGGCTGCGGGCAAGGTCGAACGGTTCTCACTCATAACAATCTCGAATGGCCTGGGGCTCGAGGTCCCGAATGTTTAAGGAAGGCTTCCCGTGAATTCTCGAAGCCCAAGCTCACCACAGAGAGCACGAAGAACACAGAGCGGAGACTTCTGGTCCAACTCACTGGTCTATCGTGCTGACTTCGTCCGTTTGCTCAGACTCCGATTCAAAAAATCTCTGTGCTCTCTGTGCTCTCTGTGGTGAGCTTATTGGGTTCTGCCCTATGCTCACACGATACGTCGGGCGGCTCACTTGGGTTTTAGGACGGCCTCGATCTCGACGACGACGCGATCCTGCAGCTGCAGCATGCCCATCATCGCCTTGAACGGCTTCATGCCGTAGTCCGTCTGCAGCAACTCGTGCCTGAGGGAGACGGCCAGGCTGCCCGCCTCGAGCGTCGTCAGCGTACAGGCGAGCTCGACCTTCTTCGTCCTGCTGCCCATGAGGCTCAGGTCGCCCGCGACTTTGGGCGAGTCGCCGCGAGTGGCGCGCCCCGAGAAGCGGGCCCACGCCTTGTCTTTCGACTGCAGGATTTTCTTGCGCAGCAGCTTTTCGCACTCGCTCTTTTGCATCGAGCCGAGGATGCCGTCGCGCACCTGCAGATTCCACAGCTCGACGAGCGCTTCGACCCGAGCGGTCTCCTCGTCGACGGTCACGGTGCCCTCGAGCAGCGAGCCGTGCAGCTCCAGGTCGTGGGCGATGGCGGACATGAGGTTGGGCACTTTGTAGGTGAAGACCTTCACCAACGAGCGGCTGTTATCGAAGACGTACTGACCGGCTGTGGGCCAAGGCATTGCTTGCTCCTCTCTTGGGTTGCCGTTCGCCTGGGGAGGCAGGTTTCTTGTGGGCTCAGGGGCCAGCGAGGGCGGATTGCCCGTCGTCAAAAGCCCTGCGAACACTGTCGAACAGTTCAACGAAACTGTCGATGGGTCGAAACGAGACTCACTCGGGGGACGGTCAATTGGTCCGAGGACTGAGCACTGCCCTGCGGCATGTGCCGCGCGGTTCTGACTTGTCCGCGAGGTGGCCGGCTCCATGCGCGGCTATTACCTGGGCCGCACCGCGGTGTCCAGATCACCGCCGCCACCTCCTCGCGTCGAGCCGACAGCGGA
>Ga0210044_10006174_pt1 | contig 15897 bp, 14 predicted proteins | sample CryGey13umfilter_2_FD_183959 | JGI IMG/M metagenome (GOLD analysis project Ga0210044, IMG submission 183959) | Groundwater microbial communities from aquifer in Utah, USA - Crystal Geyser 4/9/14 3 um filter (SPAdes) (version 2) | ecosystem: Environmental > Aquatic > Deep subsurface >...
AACTGATACAACCTACGGTTCGCCATAATAAAATCACCTCCTTTTGTCACGGGGTGATTTTATTTTCTCACAAGGGCTACGCCGTTAAACGCACACGCCGGCTAAAGCCGGCGGTTTTTCCTCATAATCAAAAAAGAGGGATAAGTCCCTCTTTTTCATTTATTCATTGATCCATTTTGCTGACTGCCTGACCAGAAGTTCCTTTGCTCTTAGTGGCTCAGCCATCAAATCTTTGACCACTTTTTCCATGCGAGCACTCTGTGAACCCTTCACAAGAATAATGTCCCCTTTGTTAATCTCTCGATCTAGCCATCGTCCTGCCTCCATCGCGTTTGAAAAATGCTGGGTTTGTACTTCTGGAATACCAGCCTCTATGGCTCCCCTACGAATATCCTGAGAGGGCTCCCCTACGGTCACAAGCAAATCCACCCCCGCTTCTGCCGCACGCATGCCAATCATCCGATGTTCCTGCTCTGAATACTGACCGAGCTCAGCCATATGCCCAAGGGCTGCCACACGCTTAGCGCCTTCCACTGGCACAAACGCTCCCAGAACTTCAAGAGCGGCTGTCGTAGACGCTGGAGCGGCATTGTAGCTCGAATCGATGATGAGAGACCCCTTGATGCCGGGAATGGGATTCATACGACCAGGCTCAAGCTCAATGTCTTCTAACCCCTTCAAAATCTCATCATCAGACATTCCAAGATGCCGAGCAACAGCGATCGCAGGCAAGACAGATCCAGCGGTCGCTTTCCCAAGTACGTTCTCGAGGGTGATTTCAAGATCTCCTTTTTCAGCCTCCTGAACCGTAAAACGAACATGGGAGAAGGTCTCCCCGGGTTCAAACGAAAAATCCTCACGTGTCTCAATCTCATACTCAGTCGCCCGCACATCAGCTGATGCACTAAATCCGTAAGATCGGACAGGGGCATGACAATGTTGACTCAGTCCTAACACGCGAGGGTCATCCGCATTCAACAGACATAATCCACCCACGTCTGTTCGCTCAAGCAACACAGCTTTTTCTTCTGCCAGTTGTTCAACCGAACGAAAATACTCTGCGTGCACGGGTGAGATGCGTGTGAAAATAGAAATCGTTGGCTCCACAATGTCACAGAGGTAGGCCATGTCCCCAGGCCGGTCGATCGCGTACTCAAGCACAAATACCTCAGGAACATCTACAGGTTTCTTCATGAGAAGTCTGATCCAACCAACCACCGACTTCCCGGGAGATCGTTCACCCAAAATGGTGAGCGGAACTCCGAACTCGTTGTTATAATTTTCAATAGTCTGCCTTACGCGAAAGCGCGAGGAGAGCACGGAAGCCACAGCGTTACGCACGCTGGTCTTCCCCACAGACCCCGTCACCGCAATCACAATAGGTTTGTGTTCTCTGATGAGACGCTTTGCTTTTTCCTTAACCTTTTGTTGGATAAATCCTTTCATAGTGTTATTCCACGCTTCTTACGGGAGGAATCTCAAAGTACTGTAGCAAGAACTCTGCGATCTCACCAAAGAGTGGTGCAGCTGTGGATTCAGCCCACACAACGTCCTTTGGGTTATCGATACGTACCACCATGGCAAACCGAGGATCCTCAACGGGGCCAAAACCAGCAAACGATCCAATGGTGTTGTTCAAATCATACCCACCGTTTGCGCTTGCCACCTGTGCGGTTCCTGTCTTTCCCGCAATATAATATCCAGGAACTCCCGCACGAGCTCCGTGACCATGCTCGATCACTGAAACCATCATTGCAGCGATTGTTCTTGACGTGCTCTCACTGATCACCTGCCTCACATCAACCGACGGACGTGTCTCAATGCGTCCATCAGGGTGGTGGATCTCATCAACGATCTGCGGCTCTTTCAAAATTCCACCGTTCGCAATTGCAGCATACGCCATCACGATCTGAAGTGGTGTAACCGTGATTCCCTGACCAAACGATGCCGTCGCCGCATAAATCTCTGCGCCAATATCGAGTGAAGCAATCGTTCCTGCTGATTCAGTCTCGAGCTCAATGCCCGTATACTCACCAAAACCAAATTTTTTCACATAGTCTGTAAATGTTTCCATGCCTGTTTGGCGCATGGAAAATATCATCCCTGTGTTGATAGAGTCCTCCAAAACCTTGGTCATATCAACCACCCCGTACACCTTGCTCTCTGCGTTTCCAATCGGATAATCCCAACCATCAACATACACTGAGCCTGTATCTTCAAACGTTGTCTTTGGTGTCACAGCACCCACATCAATCGCCGCAGCCATGGTGAGAGGTTTAAAAATAGAGCCCGGTTCGTAGGCTTCGAAAATAGCCGGATTATTGAACGCATTGATGCTTTCAACTTCGTTGTACACGTTTGGATCATAGTCAGGTGCGCCGCACATCGCGAGGATCTTTCCCGTAGACGGCTCAACAATCACCACCGAACCTCCATCAGCCCCATGGCCCTCAACGGCACGTTTGAGTGCAGAGCAGGCCATGTATTGAATCGTCCGATCCAGTGTCAGAACCACATCAGATCCATCAACCGCTGACTCAAGCAATCGGTCTGCCACAGCAATCAGGCGACCTGAAATATCTCGTTCAGACACGATGTATCCATCTGTTCCAGAAAGTAATTCATCAAAGTACCCCTCAACCCCATATTTCCCCGATTCTGACCCATCTTCATTGGTCCCCAGGAATCCAATCACATGACCGCTCATTTCTGGCTCGGGATAAAGACGATCTGGTTCTCGTAAGAAGTGAATCCCGGAAAGCTCAAGTGCCAAAATCTCTTCAAGAGTCTTCGTATCGACCTTGCGTTCAATAGGCTCATACGGGTCTTCCTCTCGTTCAAGTCGAATTTCAAGCGCCTCAATCTGTTCCTCGTCGTAGTCAAAAATCTCTCCAATCATTTTTGCGGTCTCATCAGGATCTTCGATCAAACGTGGATCTGCGTACACAAACGCCAATTGCTGGTTCGTGGCGACAGGCACAAGTGTTTCGTCTTTAAGATCGTGCACATAGATCGTTCCCCTGTCTGGAATCAGCTCTTGGTACAACTCATGCTGACCACTCGCAAGTGCCTCATAGAACCCGTGATTCACCACCTGCAGTAAAAAAAGTTTTGAAATAATAACAACCGCAAAGAGCAACGCCCCAACACGCACGACCTGAAGTCGTGTGTCTCTATCGTTTGCCTGCGCAGGCTTCCATGAGTGTCGTCGACGTAATGCCATGCATCTAAAGGCCAAAGCCAAATAAGGATCCTGTTCCTCTTGGATTCTTTCCAGAGCGAACCTCCTCTCCATCGCTCACCCCATCTCCATCTGTATCGGGATTCCTTGCATCTGTTCCGTAAAATGCCTCTAACACATCATCAAGCCCATCGTCATCTTGATCATTGCTTGATTCGATTTCTTCCACCGGAAGGCGTGCATCCTCCTGAACCACCGTCACGTGTTCACTGAGCGAGCCGAGTTCTCTTGTGTCCGGAAGGCTCGAAAGGAACGAAGCGAGAACAGATTCGAACGCAACGACTTGATCGGGTTCCTCGCCTTCAAAGGGCTCGTTAAACCCCGAGAACTCAATACGGATATCTACGGGAACTAAATCGGTCGAGATGTCTTCCACAAACGCCCCAGCGGCCTGAAGGCGGTAAAGGTAATGTGTCTCGTTCCCAATCCACAGCCGCACCGTCAATCGCGAGAGCTGCCCTGCCTGCGTCGCAGCCATGAGACGTTCCTCCTCACTCGGCTCACGGTCTTCCTTTACACGAATCACATCCAGCAAGAACGACTCAAGAGCACGTGAGTCAATACGGGAATCAATAATGCTGGTATTTTCCCCGTCGATAATCTCTGTGAGGCCATGGTATTCACTCGTCATCACATCTGCATAGGCAATAAGGTAGCGTAGTCGCGTCATGCCTTCTGGTGACCAGGAGGTTTCAGAGCGCTGATAATCGATTGGAGCCTCAAGCCCAGGGATGATCGAACCCCAGCTCGGTAGTTCATCCTGACCGAACGAAATCCATGTCTCATCATCTTCAAAAGACACCCCATCAATTTCTGGACCGGGAGGTGTGTAGGTGAGATAGGTGGTCTCCCCAAGAATACGCAACTCACCAGAAAGATCGTTGTAGACATCTGATTCACTCAGGTGCACCACACGGAAACTCGTCACGTGTTCTATTTCTGAAAGTTCTGCAATCTGTGTTTGCCCTGAGGTGTAGAGCGTTGTACTCACACGGCCTTCTGTGTCATCGCGGGTCCAGCTGTAACCACCTCCATGCTGGAATGTTTCCAAATCCGACATGGCGAGCATCATCTTTCTGATCTCAAGGTCTGGATTAAACGTGGTTAAAACGATATACGAAGCAAACGTCACCGAAAGCACCACCAGGACCCCAACAACGATGAGCGTAAGAGATTTTCGCATAAACGATAAACCAAAAGAGTGGATAATGATCCACTCTTATTTTATCAAAAAAATGGTTTAGTTTTAAATCTCTATCTCAGAGAGATCATCCTCAGAAACAACCTGGCCCACATAAGCACTAACCTCACCGGTATTCTCATTGCTGAGTAATCGGATCAACCGGCCATCCTGAGACTCGTAGTCGCTGAATAGGTAGCGATCCCCTTCTTCTGTTTCGGCGTCTCCATCAACACCTGTCACTGCTCCTGCATCCTCGTAGCTAAATTCGTATTCTTTGTTTTGATACAACACCATCTCATCGTCGGGCTCAACTTCCTCATCGATCAAGCGGAACAGTACAAGCTCCTCGTCGTCAGGCACAATGCTGAGCATGCGCTCTGAGTCATCAAAGAACCAAACAAGTTTCTTATCACCATCGAGGGTAATATCTGAGCGTCCCAAATACGTGAACGGATCATTAAAAATACTGACAGACGCACCGATCTCGAGAGAAAGTAGTGATGTGATGTTCATAAAGCCTCCTTAGGAGTTATCGCCCCGGATTATACACAAGCGAGTTTTTTTGTAAAACCTTAAGATTTCCACATTTTTATACACGCACAAAAAGAGCTCTTTTTGACTAAAATAGTCTGTAATCATTGACAAAAGGGCCGTTTCATGGTACCTTCCTCGGTCCCATTCCTATGGGCGTACCCCCGGACGGGTTTAAACCGTCCTTTCCCCGTGGCCTTCGTGCCACACCAGGAGTCAACGTGACGATCCCCTCCTCCGAACTGCTAGCCCCCTCGAGCTTCACGCTCGAGGACTACGGCACCAGCCGGGACAACCCGGCCCTCCTCGCACTGGTCGAGTACCTGCGCGAGATCGACGACGAAGGCCACGGCGAGCCCCTCGGCCACCTGGGCCTCATCTCCCGCCGTGTGGTGCCCTCCCGCAAGCAGGGCAACGATGCGCGGGCGAGCGAGCTCTGGGCCGTCCGTACGGTCGAAGCCGTCCAGGTGGAGATTCCCACCGATGCCGTCATCGATGTGATCCAGCTCCCCAACGGACGCACCTGCCTGATCGTGGTGCTCGGCGACCGCAACCGCGGCGTCAAGCTCCACATCCACGGCGGGGCATCGGTGGAGCCCGGCCAGGTCGTGACGCTCAATGTCACGGTGGTCCTCCGCCGGTACTTCCTGTGCGACGAGCACGGGAAGCCGATCATGCTGCGTCAGAGCGGCAAGAAGCCGGCCAAGGGAACGGTGGTCAACTACATCTGGGAGCTCAACGCCCAGGTGGTCGACACCGAGCCCGAGGCCCGACTCGTCGTCCGCGACACCGCAGACGAGTGGTACTCGAGGCACATGACCGACGAGGGCATCTGCCTCGGCGGTCCGGACCGGTCTGGGCAGGCGATCGAGTACGCCTACCGCTCGGTAGACGGGTCGGACGATCAGCACTTCGGCTTCGTCCCGATGCCGCTGGCCGCCGAGTTCACGTGCTACAACCTCGGCCTCCCCGCCGTCGGTGAGGATGAGAAGTACGAGGCCGAGCTTGGCCACGCCTCGCTCGCCACCCACCGGCCCACGGGACTCGGCACCATGGCCGACCTCATGCCCCGCGGCCTGGTCGTCGGCGAAGCCTAGCCCCCACCTGCCGGAAGTTGAACTTCCGGCCAAGTTCCACCCCACGCCACCCACGGGAACCCTGTTCCGATATGTCTAGCACTACGGCTAGTCCTCATATCGGAATCAGGGTTCTTGTTTTTGTATTTCTACCGATAGTGGCGATCTGCTTGTGCTTCGGACAGATATTCTTTCGACGACCGTTTAAGGTCGCTTCAAGAATATCTGTCCTCCAGGTCTGTAAAAGACTCCGTCGCCTCCTCACCCCAACCCCCAACCCCTACTCCCTACTCCCCCACCACATACAAAAACAAATCCAGAGCACCCTCTTGCTTATCAATTTCTACTGGTTCCCAGCCTGGGATCGGCCAGACATAACTCACCACACGTGCGCCAGGTTTTAATTCACGATCCAGCTTCGGCTGGATTTTTTCATAGGTCTCGGGCATGAGAAATACATACACTCCATCATAATTTGAAAGATCATGCTTAAACGCATTCTGCCATCTAAAACGAGCGCTCGATCCCGTAGCTCGCCCCTGCAGTAACGCAACAATGTATTGCAAAAAAGAAAGCTCCACCCCGACCACTTGAGCCTCAGGTACGCGCCTTGCCAAATCCCGACACACACGCCCGTTCCCGCACCCAAGCTCCACGGCTCGCTCTCCCGCCTGCAAATTGAGTAACCGTGCCACACGCGCAACATCCCTCTTACGCGTCGGCACCCAGGGCGCCCCAGAGGCAGCCGCATACGCAAACGAACCAAGTAACAAAAGACCGAGAATCATGAATGCATACGTCATACGAGAAAAAGTATACACCAAACAGAAAGCCGGCAGCTGTTGCTACCGGCCGTTGACCGAGCTCAGAGCCTGACGCAGGGCGTCGAAGTCCTGTGTACGGTTGAAAAGGTGGGTACCGTGTGTACCTCGCCCAGATGATGCTGCCTAGGTGGCGAGCTGGAGCAGGTGAATCTCCCGCGCCCACTCCTCTTTGAGCTTGAGGACCTGGGCCTTCACGAGCTTCTCCCCATCAGGCAAGAGCGACTTGCGCGTGCAGTTGATGAGGGCGTAGAGCTCTTGAACCCGGCGTGCGGTCTCGATGTCCGCACTGATCTGTTCCTCGATGATGTCGATGACCTGATCCGTGTTGAGACGGATGGGGCCATGCTCACCTTCACCGAGAAACTCCAGCTCAGCGGCGAGCTCGTCGCGCAGAGCGTCGAACTGCGCTGCACTGTAGCCCAGGGTTGCCTCGTTGATGCGTCGCCACTCCTCTGAACCAATCTCGGGGAGCGTCTCGAGACAGTCCTCGAGCACCCATTGGATGAAGGCCGTACGGTCATCCCCAGTCGGATCGAGCACGGGAATGATGAGGTTGCCCACGCGGCCTGGTCGCCGGATGTCCGGCGAGAGGTTTTGCGGGCGAGCCGTCATCAGGATCCAGATCACCCGGCCCTTGAGCCTGGGATCCGACATCCAACCCTAGATCTTGCCAGTAAGACGTCGCTCAGTGGCATGCTGATCTGCTCCGACGCCGCCGAACATGGTGTCCGCTTCGTCAACAAACAGAGCCACCTTCGAAAGACTCGAGAGCACTCGGTAGAGACGCTCAAGAATCACGTCGGTTTCGCCGAACCACTTGCTGCGCAGGTTCTTGAGAACCAAGACCGGCATGCCGAGCTCGGCGGCCACCCCTTCGAAGATGAAGGTTTTACCCGCACCGATCGGCCCGGACACAGCTACCCCCCGGAGGGAACGACGGCCCGTGCTCCTCATACGCGGCATGACCCGCGTGCGCAAGTAGTGCACCAACTTGGTGTTGCCGACGATGGCGTCGAGCGTATGCACGGGTTTGTGAAACTCCACCGTGCCTTCACCGAGCTGAGAGAGGATGTAGGCCTCGACTCGCTTGGTGACAGATGCAGGATTTAGCTCCACTCCGTCGTAGACCGACCCCCGAAGGAGTTGCCAGAGGGCGTGAAGTGAGAGACCTGCGGACTGTCTGGCCAAATCCGTCTGAGAACCCCAGAGCTTGATCTTGGCCCTGTCCGGCTGGGTCGTGTTGAACCACTTGATGAAGTGGCGACGTGCATCGAGGTCCGGAGACGGAACATCGACCTGCAGAAGCTGTGGAAGTGTGCGGACCTCGCCATTGATCTGACTCGCAGACTCAGCAATGAGCACTACGGCGTCAAAAGAACGCTGGAAGTCCGTGCTGGTGAACCAATCACGGCACAGGATCGCACGCGCACGGTCGTCTGGACCGAGCCGGCTCACTTCCCCGTCGGGGATGAGCAAGTGTACGTCCTCGAGCAGGATCACGATGCGCTTCCCGAAGAGTGCATCCCCCTCGCAGGACTCGCGCGAAACCCGGCAGAGCTTGCGGAGGAACTTGAGGGCCTTCGTAGCGTCTCCGCTCACAAAGAGCTGGAAGTCCACCCACTGCTGCTCAGCTCGTCGACAAGCCTCGTCCAAGTCGATGGGCTTCTGCTTCCCACCGCTCGCTTTGGCCTGGGCGTTGATGTCCGAGAGGATCTCGAGCGTCCGGCACTTGACCCAGGCATCACGCAAGAGGGGCTCGTCACGGTCCCGGTTCACGATCTCGATCGAACCGTTGACCTCATAGGCAAGCAGGATCGTCTGGCTGTCACGTGACCAGGTTGCTCGCAGGTAGTCGAGCAGACCGACGTAGTTGCCATTCGGTCGCTGTTCGCCCGCAAACGGACTGGTCAGGTAAAACAGATCGGTCGTGTGCCCCGTCAGGAGCACGGTTTGCGTCTGCCCGGACATGAACGTCCGAGCGGCTTCCTTGCGGAAGTCGTAGGTAGGTTCAGGAACGCTCATGCGTCACTCCAGTTGGTTGAAGAGTACTGAACACAATAGTTGATCACCTTCACGAGATTTCCCTCGTGATGGGTGTTGAAAAGGCGAGGACGTGGTCCTCGCCCGCGTTGGGTCAGATCAATTGAGCCATGAGCTCTGCGACGACTCCTTCGACTCTCCCGGCGTTCACATCGTCCCAGTAGGTCCGATGCGTGCGGTTGTCGATGTACCCCCCGTTGAAGAGGATGCGGTCGATGTCGCTCTCGTACTCACCGACCAGACCATCACGACTGTGATCGTTCGGATCGATCACCGGCATGGCCTTGTCGAAGCAAATCGTTGCTCCTTCCCCACCCCAGTTGGGTGAGAGGCCGATGACCCGGTCACAGATGCGCACGGCCTCGTCGAGCTCGTGGATGACAAGGGGCACGGTGAGTGGCGCTGGGCGTCCCTCCCGCACGGCCCTGAGGTTGTCCTCGTAAAGCCGGTGCAGCATGACACGGACGTCATGCTTGGCCTTGATGTCGAGCCCTGTCACAGGTTCGTCAAGGAGAAGCAGGTCAGGCTTCATGATGAGGGCGCGTGCGATGGCCACACGCTGGCGCTGGCCACCCGAGAGCTGACTCGGGTACTTGTGCGCGTGCTCCGAGAGCCCGAGATCCCTGAGGAACTCCTGTGCCATCTCGAGATGCTGGGTGCGCATTCGCCTCCACGCACCCGTCGCACGGCCAAGGACACGACCTGGGATACTCGACTCATGGAGCATGGGCCCAAGGGCCACGTTCTCGAGAGCTGTGAGGTGCGGAAACAGTGAGTAGTGCTGGTAGACCATGCCCCGGTCCGGGCCATGGGTTTCCACCACCGACATGCTGCCATCCGCTCCACAGACCGTGATGACACCATCGCTTGGCGGCAGCGTCCCGACGATCATGTTCAGGAGCGTAGACTTGCCGGACCCCGAAGGACCCACCAAGCCGACGAAGGAACCGTGCGGGACGCGGAGATCGATGTCTGTGAGCACCCGAGTGGTGCCGAAGGACTTGTCGACCCCCTTGCAGTTGAGTGCAATGGACAGGGTGTCGCGTGCCATCCTATTTCTCCTGCGCCTTGAGGAACCAAGGATCGATGAGGCGAGTCATCAGTTTCCAGAAGAGGCTGTTGAGCACCCCGAGGATGCCGAAGTACATCAGGTACGGGATGATCATGTTGACCTTGGCCGAGCGATAGAGCTTGAGCAGGCGGTAGCCGAAGCCACTCGAGCCTGAGCTCCACTCAGCGAAGAGCAGGATGCCGAGCCCGAGCCCCACCGACAGGGCGATGGCCTTGAAGATGTGCGGGCGTACCTGTCGGAACAGGATGGTCCAGATGACCTCAGCGTCGGTCGCGCCCATGGTCTTGGCACTGTAGATGAACTCGTTGTGCACACTTCTCGTGGCTCCCGCAACCTGCAGGGCGATGAGGGGCACGGTGCCGAACATGATCGAAACGACGTACATCTTGAAGGCGAAGCCGAGGACGGTCAGGAACACCACCATGGCTGCCTGCGGAACGATGTTGCCCTCAAAGTCGAGGAGCTTCCCGAACATCGACTCGACCGCCGAGTAGACCCCCATGTAGAGGCCGATCACGGTTCCGATCACGGCACTGAGCAAGACCGCCGGGATGAGACGGCTCATCGAAGCGATGGTGTCGCCGACGAGCATGTGCTCTCCGTTCTTGGAGCTCGTGAGGAGCTCCTTCGTACCCTTGCCGAGCTCACCCCATGTTGGAAGCGTGGCTCCCTCCCCGTAAGCGAACCAGGAGTACAGGCCGATGATCACACAGATCGCCAGGCCAAAGAACACAGCGCTGAGCCACTCTGGCAGCGGCTCGCGCATGGTCGTGACACTCCTCATGTGTCTCTTCCAGCCGCTCGTGCGGCTTGGAGTGGTTAGCATGGGATCCTTCCTCCTTGAGTTGATTCTCATCGGGAGACCACACCTTGTGTGTGCTCTCTCGGTGGAAACCCCTGTAGATGAACTACAGGGTGATCAGGAAGCGTTCCTTCCTAATCCGTGGGGGCTAGCCGCCGATGCTGGTGTCGAAGCGCAGGACCGCGTTCGGAGCCTCGGCCTTCGTGCCCCATGCGATGGGGACGGCTGCGGCGCTCGGGATGAGCCCGTGCTGGGTCGAGAAGTCGACGACCAGGCTCATGTTGCCCTTGAGCTCGGGGCTGCCCAGCACGGCCTGGCTGTCATCCGGACCGAGCATGAGGGTGAGCCCCATGGCCCGGCTGATGTAGCCGTTGTCCAGGTCGTTGAAGTTGGGCGAGATCGCCTGGAACGTCACGCCCTGCTGGGTCGGATCCTTCGTCCTGTTCGTCATCGCCTGCATGGCCGCGCCGAGGGCTTGGACGCCGCTGACGCCGCCCGGGCGGTCCAGCACGCTCTGCCCGACGATCAGCATGTCCACGATCTCGTACTTGCCGATCATTGCGCTGTTGAACAGGTCGTTCACATCGTTCAAGCTGTCCTCGTCACCGTTGCGGCCATCGAGGACGATGAAGGTCTCGGGGGACCAGCCGCCGAAGGCTCGGAGCTCGGGGGTCTGACGAGCCGCGAACTGCGGCGCACCGACGACCGGGTCGAGGTTCAGGAAGGTGTAGGTCTTCCCGTACTGGTCACCCACACCGTTCAAGGTGCAGGCACGCCAGAACAGGTACTGGGTGACCGACATCTCGGCGCCCTTCACGGGCACGCCGGCGAGGTCGGCCCAGGAGGTGATCTCGTCCTCGACGAGGATCTTGTCCGCACCGTTCGACCAGGAGGTCGGGAAGACGGCCACGGTGGCGTCGCCCGAGTTGGTCCGGCGCTCGTGCGCGATCGCCAGGGCGTCGGTGTTGGTGATGGTCAGGGCATCCACCGTGCCAGCGCCGTAGACGCCGAAGGACTGGACGTAGTCCATGCGCTGCAGAACGACGTCGACACCGAACTGCATCTCGTACTGGCCGGCCCAGCCTTCCCGGTTGTCGATGTAGCCGAAGGCTTCGGCACTCGCGAGAGCGGACCAGGAGGTGTAGGGGCTCCAGGCGAGCGTGAAGGTCGGGGTGCCGTCCGGGACGCGCACCGCCTCGAAGGTCTGTTCGGCGGCCGGCTGGGTCACCGTGGCGTCGAGGGCGGGCGGCTGCTGGGGCTCGCTCACGCTGTTGCCGCTACAGGCGGTGGCGGACAGGGCGAGGGCCCCGAGGATCATGAGGGGGGTGAGGGTTCGCATACTGTATTGCCTCTCTTCTGGTGGTCCCGAAGGACCGGTGGTGGCCGATTGGAACGGCCGTTGGGTTTCACCGTTCTCGGAGGGTCTCCCCGATGCTGGTGTTGAAATCCCCCACGCGTACGTGAGGGGTGTGAGCCGTGTTCCCGAAGGAACACGACTCACCGTTGGAGCCTAGCTGTCGAGCGCGACGTCCTTGTCCGGCGTGGCCGGGGTGGCGGGCGTCTTCTTCTCGCCGGCGGTGAGCTCGGCGAAGAAGCTGTCGACGGCCTCGGACTCGGCGGCCTCGGCGAGCAGCTCGGCCTCGGTCGCGTTGGCGTCCGTGCCGGCGAGCTCGGAGGCCACGCGGGCCTCGGCCTCGACCTGCCCCACCGCGTCACGGATGGAGGCGAGCCTCTCGGCGGAACCGTCCTCGGACAGCCCGGAGAGCATGTCGGCCATCTCCTTCTCTTCCTTGGCGGAGATGACCCGAGCGACGGCGTCGCCGGCCTCGCTCTTGAGCTTGCCGATGTCGCGCTGCATCTGCTCGAGGCCGAGCTTGTGCTTGTCGATGCGCGTCTGGGCCTGGGCGATGTCCTGATCGAGCTGACCGATGCGCTGCTGCTTCTCGGCGACGGTGGTCTTGGCGTCGGTGTAGGCACCCTGCCACTTCAGGAACTCGGCGTCGCCCTTGGCGGCTTCCTCATCCCCACCGAGGGCTTCGAGGCGCTTCTTGGCCTTGCCCATGGCACCGGTCATGACGCGCTTCTTGATCTCGAGCTCTTCCTTGAGCCTCTCCTTCTCCGCCAGCTTCTTCTCCTGCTGGCGAATCAGGGTGGCGATAGCGGACATGTACTCCTGGATGCGACCCTTCTTCTCGCGGATCACGTCGTCGTAGGTGGCGCGGACCACGTTGGGGTCCGTCTCGAGGGCCTGACGGGCCTTGTCGATGCGCCCGGTGAACAGGTATCCGATGGCCGTGAAATATCGGCCAAGAGCGTTCCACATGATGTCACTCCTCTGCAGTTGACCTAGCGATGGTCGCCAGGATGGGACTTGGGGGTGGGGTAAGAGAATGTCTACAGTCGAGGCAAGCTCGTCTGCAGACCCGGTCTCTCAGCCGGACAGGTGATGAATCAGGTCTGTTCACGACCTTGAAACTCTCGACTCATGCGCTCCTGCACACGCTGGTCGACCTCCATGATGTGCTCGAATCGGTCCATGATGTCACGGACGTCTCCGGCGGTCAGCGTCGCCTTGCCCGCCATGCGATCAGCACTGCGCCCCTGAATCGTGGCGTAGAGCTCACCGAGACCGTCGACACCGTGGGCGACTTCTTCAAGAAGGGCCCGACGTGTGTCCATGAGTCCCCGAGCTGCGGTACGACTCAGACGCTGTGACTCGTCACGCAAGTCGAGCGAGCGCTCGATCTTGGCAACACAGGTGCGGAACAGATCTTCGGCAGCCGACTCAAGTTCGAGTACGGTCGCTCTGTCCATTTCACGCATCCATGAGTGATCCCCCTTGAACCGGTTGTTCAACTGTCGAAGATCACGGAGCATCCGCTCGTCGCTTGGGTCATCGTCCTCGCAACAGCGCTTGTCGAGCTTGTCTAGCTCTCCTTCTCGCTGTCCTTCGAGTTCGGTTTGCATGTCCTCGTAGACCTCACGAGTGATCTGCTCGGTCCGATAGAGGTTGAGCGCGAGCTTCCCTGCGGCACCCAAGGCGGCCAGAGCCGAAATCCCGAGCACAACTGGGTTGAAGTGCAGAACCACTGCGGCGAGACCTGCTGCCACCGACACCACGAAGGGGCCGACGGCGATCGGGTCGCCGAGGATCCTGATCCAGACCCTCTGTCTCAGCTCCTTCTTTGTGTCAGGCATGGCCTGTTCTCCTTCATCAGTAAGACTGCTGCGCGAGCTCGAAGGTGACCTTCTGCCCGGCAGAGCCGTTGGTTGAATCACCGGCGATGGTGCGCACTCGGTTCCCCGAGACGCCACGGGAGGTGAGCTGTGCCTTGACCGCATCGGCGCGCTGAAGTGCGAGCTGACGGTTGGCATCGGGGTCTCCCTTGTCCGCGGTGTTGCCGATGACAGTGATGTAGTACGTCGGGAACCCACGGAGCTGGTCCGCAATCTCACTGACGTCCCGCTTGCCCTGGTCCGAGAGCTCCGCGCTCGCGCGACGAAACTGGATCTCGGTGGCATCGAGGTCGCCGATGACGACGAGCTGTCCCCACTCGGCCGGATTGAGAGCCGGAAGCTCCGTGTTGCCACGGACGCTACCAACCCCTCCCATACCGGGGTGGAACTGCTCGGCCTTCATCTGTCGCAGAACCGCGTCGAAGTAGAGCTCGTGCGTGCGCCCCTTGGCAGGGTGCTCCGAGAGCTTGCCCGTGCGCACGAGGACTCGATCGGCGATGGTGTCGATCATCTGATCCAAGCTCTGCAGTCCACCTGCTTCATAGCGAGGCAGGAGGCCGAACAGGGCGTAGTTCTCGGTGACGTTGAACCACTGGATCCTCGAGGCGATACGTGAGGCGTCGCTCTCGTCAAAATCCGCATTGATCAGCCTGGCATCCTCCATGATGAGGCTCGCCATACCGCCCGAGCTTCCTTCGTAGTAGGCCAGTGTCTTGGCGTAGGCCTCGACGATCTTCTGGACCTTGTCCGGGTGGTTCTTCATGTAGTCACGAGAGAAGACCAGGACATCCACGATGATGCCGGGAGCATGACTCGAGTCGTAGATGACGACCATGTCGTACTGCGCGACCGCCTTGGAGAGCTCGGGCTCCCACAGGGCATAGGCGTACGGCATGGTCCGGTCGGCCTTCTTGATCTGCTTCACCACCTCATCGACAGAGCCTTGGGGTTCCAGCCATTTGTTGTTGTTCGGAAGCTCGGGAAGCATTCCGGACTTGAGATGACGGGCCAGGGTTTCGCTGGGCGAGTCGGCTGTCGCATAGATGCGGGCGTCGGAGCGGTTGAGTGCGCCGACGTTCGGGATGACGTCCTTGAACGTCACAATCCCGTCCGCACCCTTGGTCTGGTCGAGCACCCAGACGATGGTGCCGGGAGTCACAACTTCTGGATATTCGTTGAGACTCTGACCCGTCACCAAGTCTGCATCGATGGTCATGACCGCTGCGTTGCAACGGTCAGACCTGAGGTTCTTGGCACGCGCCATGTAGTCCGCTCCGTCGTCTTCGACGGTGAGGCCGATCTGGCTGTCGCCGAGTCGGTCCCGGAAGTAGGCACTCCTGAGCGGAGCGTAGCCGGCGAAGCTGTCGAGGCAGAGCGTGACCTGATGGTCGTACTTCACCCCGGAGCTGGTCGCAGCCACCTGGCTCTTCTGCCAGATTGGCATGGCGACGAAGTAGACGAGTGCGAAGATGATGGCGGACAGGATCGTCAGACCGAGTCCGAAACCCAGCACGCGCATCGCTCTGGATTCCTTGGAGGAGACGCTCATGGTCACTGACTCCTTGATGGAGGTGGTTGGAAGGAACGCTTTCTGTTAAGGGCACGTTTTTAACATGCTCTTAAGTGAAAGGTCATTCCTTGAACACCGATGGTGTACAAGGAATGACTCGTTGGGCGACTGTTGGTTCTAGCCGCCCATCACAGGCGTCGGACTCGCACGGGGGCGAGTCGGCGGCGTGGGGGTTCGCTGTCATTGCGCCGGGTGAGCACTGCAATGAGGGCAAGGAATCCGAGGAGTCCTACGGTGCCCTTCAGGGAAATGTCACCTGCGCTGTTGCAGCCGGAAGGCTCTGAGCCAGGAGGGGCTGCGTGCCCACTGGTGGAGCCACCA
>Ga0210044_10006176_pt1 | contig 15895 bp, 10 predicted proteins | sample CryGey13umfilter_2_FD_183959 | JGI IMG/M metagenome (GOLD analysis project Ga0210044, IMG submission 183959) | Groundwater microbial communities from aquifer in Utah, USA - Crystal Geyser 4/9/14 3 um filter (SPAdes) (version 2) | ecosystem: Environmental > Aquatic > Deep subsurface >...
TATTGCAGATGTTTCTCACGAACTCAAAACACCTATTTTTTCGGCGCAAGGTTTTATTCTTACTCTTATTGATGGTGCAGTAGATGATGAAAATGTACGTGATGCTTTTTTGGGTAAGGCTGCACGAAGTTTGAAGGCTTTGGCTGCTCTTGTTGAGGATTTACTGACACTTTCTCAAATAGAATCGGGCGATATTATGATGCGTTTGGAAGAGTATGAAATGCAAGATCAAGTTTTGGAAGTTTTCGAACAGCTCGAAGAAAAAGCTGAAAAACGTGGAGTTACGCTAAAATTGGTTAGTCAATATGAAGAAGGTGTTTATGTTTATGCTGATTATAATCGCATCCGACAGGTTTTGATAAACTTAATTATCAATGCCATAAAATATGGAAAAGAAAACGGAACAGTAACTGTTACCCTCACACAAACAACCAAAAACCTCAAAATATCTATCAAAGATGACGGAAATGGAATCGAACCAAAACATCTAGTGCGTATTTTTGAGCGTTTTTATAGAATAGAAAAAAGTCGTTCGAAACAAGAAGGAGGAACAGGTTTAGGGCTTGCCATTGTAAAACATATCATTGAAAAACATAATTCTAAAATTAGTGTTAAAAGTAAAGTAGGAGAAGGAACGCAGTTTACCTTCAAATTGCAACGTACAGAAGTAATAGAAGAAGAATAGAAAATGAGGATTCAAGTACAAAAATATCTCTTACTGGCAAATCTGAAGATTTAATACACTAAAAAAAATGTCCATTTATACTGACCAACTAAACAGAAAAATAGAATTAAAAGAATTTCCAAAACGAATTATTTCGCTTGTTCCTTCTCAAACAGAACTTCTTTTTGATTTGGGGGTAGGTGATAATGTTGTTGGAATTACAAAATACTGTATTCATCCGAAAGAAAAAATCAAGAAAATAACTAAAGTAGGAGGAACAAAAAACTTTGATATTGATAAAATAATTGAATTGAATCCTGATTTGATTATTGCTAATAAAGAAGAAAATTATAAAGAAGGAATTGAAGAATTAGAACAAAAATTTCCTGTTTGGATAAGTGATATAATTGATTTGAACTCGTCTTTCGAAATGATTGATGAAATAGGAAAACTTGTAGGAAAGCAAAAAGAAGCCGAAAATTTAGTTTATAAATTGAATCAAGATTTTAACGAATTAGCAAAAAAAGGGGCATTATCTGAAAGATATAAAGTCCTTTATTTTATTTGGAAAAATCCTTTTATGATAGCAGGAAAAAATACTTTTATCAATGATATTTTAGAAAGAACAAGTTTAGAAAATAAAAGTAAAAATCGTTATCCTATTCTTGATGAAGAAAAAATAAAAGAATGGAATCCACAAATCATTTTACTTTCTTCCGAACCGTATCCTTTTAAAGAAAAAGATATTCAAGATTTTGCTCAATTAGTACCAAATGCCTATATTAGAGTAGTCGATGGCGAACTTTTTTCATGGTATGGAAGTAGATTGAAATATACTATTTCGTATCTAAAAAAGCTACAAAAAGATATTGAATTGTATTTTAACAAGTTAAAGTTAAATTAAATCATTTGTTTTTCTGATTTTTTTGCTCAAAATATAATACTTGGCGTGGTTTGTGTTTTTTATACAGTACATTGTTGTAAGACAATTCAACAAAATAAAAAGATTTCAATCACTTGCTTATTTTATATACTTACAAATACATCGATCAAAATATTTACTATTCTTACCCCAAATCTTACTTATAAAATGATGAACACGACAAAAAAAATTCAGACAATTATCTTGGCTTCTATTTTTGTTTTCTTTGTTGGAAGTAGTTATGCTACCACTTCTTTTCATGAATACTACAGCACTATTTTTACAAACTTGAATAAAAGCAAAATCAATAAAGTAAAAGATAACCCTCGTGGTTATTTGGTTCGTAAAGGCGTAAAATATAAGTGGGAATTAGAACAATCAGCGAGAGCGGGTCAATATACTTATTTTGTTCATAGAGAAAAAGGAGGCAAATCAAACCTAGTTTATAATACGACAATGGTTGCGATAGACAAACGCAGCTCGACAGGAGAGTATATTATTAAAATATTTTATTCTGTAAATAAAGGTTATAAATGGGATATGGACAGAAATACAATGCTGAGAATAACTTATAAAAAAGATGGTTCGGTAGATTATCAAGCGACAGGACAAATGGCTAAGTTTGAAGACAATAGTCATGGACTTTCAGCAGCAGAGTTTAAACAAAAAACAGCTTTAAATCCAAACTTTACAGATACTTTTGTACGCCACGCTGCAGCTTCTATTTCTTATGCAATTTATAAGTATCCAAAAATGATGAAAATATAAGATAATACGCTTCGCTTACTTACCAAAAAAGGGCTTCTTCAAATGAAGAAGCCCTTTTTTTTATAACTATTATTTTTATTTAGGGTAAACGCACGAAACTTTTTATACTGCTTTCAGTATGTTTAAACACACTTTAACTATCAGAGTAAATTCAATTTGCAAAGTTAAAAACTAGCTTGATTTGCTTTAAACGAGTACATTTTTTTTTCGTGCGTTTACCCTAATTTTTATTTGATTTTCAGTTTTTGTAGCTTATTTTAGCGTGAGAAAAATGTACCGAAAACTTTAGTTTTCGTAACTGGATAAAGTCCGAATTTTAATTTTATTTTGGTACGATATTCATATAAATATTCAAAAAAAATAGCCATATAAAAAAAGACTGACCTTTTGGGACAGTCTCTTTCTATACTCAAACTAAAGCTCAAGCTACATTTTTTATTGTAAAACGTGAATCCAACCTCTACATGTATCTCCGTCTGGCGAAGTTAAATAATAGTAATACATAGCTGGCTGTGCTTTACTTCCCCAATCATTATTGTAATCATCAGCAGAAAAAACTTCTTCTCCCCAACGATTATAAATTGTGAGTTTCCAGCCTGGGTTGGCTTTATCCAAAACAAAAGTTTCATTGAGTCCGTCGCCATTTGGTGTAATTACATTTGGAGGCAAAACATTATCAACCGTAACTGTCGTGGTTTGTTCTTCATCACAAACTCCATTCGAAGCCTTTAGTTTTATGGTATAAGTTCCTGCTTGTGTGTAAGTATATTCTGTAGGATTAGAAACATTGATTGAATCTCCGTTTCCTAAATCCCAAACCCAATTTCCATTTCCTGTATTTTGACTATTAAATAAAATTGTTGCAGGTGCGCCACATTCAGGCGAGTGCTGAACATCAAAATCAAGAACCAATTTATCCACTATCGTAACCGTAACTGTACTATCTGTAAAACAACCTCCATCAATATTAGAAATTCGGACGTTATACGTAGTCGTTTGGTCGGGTGATGCGATTGGATTACGGATAGTTGGGTCGCTTAGCCCTGTTGTTGGTGTCCATTCAAATTCATCTCCACCTACTACATTTAGCTCTGCACTTTCTCCTCTACAAATAGTCGGACGTTCAGGCATTCTGATTGTTGATAAAAAGATATTATTATCATCAATAACAGAGTTTGCACTTTGAGAAAGTGAATCTTGACACAATGAATTTTCTACACGCAATGTAATCGTATAGACTCCTTCACTATCATATTGAAAAGGTGCAGGATTGCGAACTGTTGAGGTTCTTCCATCTCCAAAATCCCAAAAGAAAGACGTTGCACCTACCGTATTATTAATAATTTCTACAATCGGTATTTTATCACATCTATCTACAATAATGACATCAAAATCGGGTCTTAGTTCTGGCAAAACTTCAATCGTTACTTCTTCTTCTTTTACACAACCATTTGGCGTAGTAATACTGACTGTATAAGTCGTCGTTTCGGTTGGCGAAGCAATCGGATTTGAAATGTTAGGATTGCTTAATCCTGTTGTTGGTGTCCAACTAAAACCTATCCCTTCGCCAGCTTCTAGTTGTAGAGATTGCCCCAAACAAATAGATCTGTCAGGCGAAATAAAGAAATTATTAGTATAAAAATTAAACTCTTTGGTAAGAGAATCCGAACAAAGAGCATTTCCTATTATTAATTTTATTCTATAATTCCCTGTCGAATCATAACGAAGGTTAGTAGGGTTTGGAGAAGTGGAGGTTTGTCCATTTCCAAAATCCCATAAATACGAAGTTGCGCCAATGGTATTATTTACAATACTTACTGTCGGAAATTCATCGCAAAGATTGGATTGTACAATATCAAAATCAGGTATAAGCTCTGGCAAAACTTCAATCGTTACGTCTTCTTCTTTTACACAACCATTTGGCGTAGTGATACTGACTGTATAAGTTGTCGTTTCGGTTGGCGAAGCAATCGGATTTGAGATGTTAGGATTGCTTAGTCCTGTTGTTGGTGTCCAACTAAAACTTGTACCTTCTCCTGCTTCTAGTTGAAAAGACTGTCCCAAACAGATAGATTTATTAGGGGAAACAAAGAAATTGTTGGTAGAATAATCAAACTCTTTAGTAAGTGAATCTGAGCAAGCAACATTTTCTAGTATTAATTTTATTCTATAATTTCCTGTTGAATCATAACCAAGATTAGTAGGATTTGGAGAAGTGGAGGTTTGTCCATTTCCAAAATCCCATAAATACGAAGTTGCTCCAACTGTATTATTTACAATACTGACTGTCGGAAATTCATCACAAAGATTAGACTGTACAATATCAAAATCTGGAATAATTTCTTCTCCTACTACCATTCTTATTTCTCGTTCTTCTTCACAGCCATTTCTGCCTGTTACTTTTACGGTATAAGTAGTTGTTTCTGTTGGAGAAGCAATCGGATTTCCAATAGTTGGGTTGCTAAGTCCTGTTGTTGGTGTCCACTGGTAGGAAGTTCCTCCTGTTACATTGAATTGTACAGATTGCCCAAAACAGATTGTAGTATCTCCACTAAATGTAAATACATCTGGTGCAATTACGATTTGCTGACTAACAGAATCTCTGTCATCACAAATGTCATTTACAGCGACTAATTTTATGGTATAAGTTCCTTCTGTATAAGTTTGAGCTGGGGGAGTGAGAGCCGTAGAAGTTTGTCCATTTCCAAAATCCCACAAATAAGAAGTTCCGTTTTGAGTAGTATTTATAAACGTAATAACAGGGTTTTGAGAACAGGGGTCGCTAATATTAAATGTAAAACTAGGAATTAGTTCATCTAAAACAGTAATCGTAGTAGTCAACTCTTTACGACAACCTGCTGCATTTTGTGTTGTGAGTGTGTAAGTTGTTGTTTCTGTTGGTGTGGCTACTGGGTTTGGACTTCTTGGGTCGCTTAGTCCTGTTGTTGGTGTCCAAAGGTAGTCTGTTCCTCCACTTGCACGGAGTTGTACGGATTGTCCTTTACAAATTGTGGTATCAGGAGAAATTGCAAAATCGGCAGGAGCAACAGAAATAGTGAGGTAAGCTGTATCCGATTTAATACATAAAAAAGGGTTTCTAGCAATTAGTCTGACTCTGTATCTTCCTGCTTGGGTAAATGTAAAAGGCACATTGTCATCTTGAGTAGAAGTTCCTAATCCTGCAAAATCCCATTCGTACGTAATTCCTTCTACACTTCTGTTTAGAAAAGTAACATCAAAAGGAACACAACCACTAATATCATCAGCAGAAATAAAGTCAGCTTTCAAAACACCTAATTCTATCTTAAATGCAGCATTATTGCAATTAGGAGAATTGTTTCTGTTAGAATAAGCTCCTGCTGTAGTAACAAATCCACTTCCTGTACACGCACAAACAGCTTGATAAATAGTTCCTGTTTTTTTATCAAAACGGCTTGTACCTCCATCTACATGTTCTCTAACATACGATGTTCCTCCAAAAAAACTACCATATACCAAATCAGTAGCATTTTCACTCAAAATCATTGTATAAAAGTCATTTCCACCTAAATCTGTAACAGATTGAAGTGCATTTGATGTAGTAGGCATTCCCATTACATTAATATTTGAGAGATAAGTAGGTTCAGAAGAACTCGAATAAATATTATTACTCCCCCAACCTGCTAGATAAATATTTCCACAATCGTTTACCATGAATGCCGTTGGTGTAATACCAGGTTGAAAATCACGCCCTCCTACGACTGTTGCCATGAGAGTGTTATTTAGATTTGGAGAAATTTTACGAATAAATAACCCTCCTCTATTATTAGAATATACTCCATTTGTTATGGGTTGAGAACCTTGTGTTTGTCCGAAAACAAATACATTATCGCTCAAATCTACATCGACATAATAGGCTTGGTCATACGCAACTGTTCCCAAATAACTAGCTCCTTGCCATGCAAAATTAGAGGCATAACGAACAATAAATCCGTCTATTTCTCCTCTATAAAAAGACTGCATTGTTCCACCATGAGTAATTAGGTCATTACTCATTGTTCCTCCTACAACATAAATATCTCCAACAGAAGAAAGTTGAATGCCAAAAGCAGCATCTAAATTATTTCCTCCTACATACGTACTCCAAAGTAAAGAACTAAGATTGGAATTAAACTTAGCCACTACTCCTTCTTGTCGTCCTTGAAACGTAGTACGGTGTGCCGAAACCATAGGAAAGTCCCCCGAATTAGTTGTACTGGCAATATAAATATTACCATTTGGATCTAAGACAACTTCATTACGTACTTCATCTCCATAATTTTTTACTAGCTCATTATTGATTGCTCCTACTCCTCCACCCAATCGGATAGTATTCAGACCATCATTTCCACTTCCTCCAAAAAAAGTGCTTCCTGTTAGTGCGCTTCCATTAGCACTCAATTTGGATATAAAAATATCTGAACCATTAGGAAAAAGATAATTACTTAATATACGAGCATCAGTTCCACCATTAAATGAATTGTCATAAGCTGATATAGTAGGAAAGTTTGCAGAACCTGTTATTCCCAAAATAATCAATTCATTGCTACTATTAACTATCATACTAGAAGGAACATCAGATGAGTTTCCCCCTAAAAACGTAGCATAAAATAGACCACTTCCTTGTGCATTGTATTTCAAGATAGCAACATCTACCTGTCCATCAAAAGTAACATCAAATGCACCTGCCGTTACAGGAAAACCACCTCCAAAAACAGTTCCACCAGAGTATAAATTTCCATCATTATCATACGTTGCAGTATTTCCCCAGTTATCTGATAAAGCACCTGAAAAGGTAGAAAAGATTAGAACTGGGTCAATGATTAGTTCATAGTTTTTGTCATAGCCTTTCGGAAAATCAAAAGTAACTTGTGGTGTTTTATCTTTTCCTTTTTTTTGTTTTAAGACAAATTTTGAAGGCACTTCTATTTTTTTTCCATCAATGATTTGATAACAATAAGGAGCTTGTTCGATAATTTTATTTATCGAAGTTTGGATATGCAAATGCCCACTTTCTAAAGTTACTTTTTCAGCATAGTTATAATTCATAGCTATTTGAGAAGCATCAGCACCAGCAGCTACAATAAAATCATATTTTAATTGTTCTTGTTGGAGATACAAATGAAGGTTTATATTCGGATAGATTTCTTGGTAGGTAAGTTCTGCATATCCTCTAGCATTTTCAGCCCATTTGCTACGGTCATTTCCTAAGAAATAATTAAATTTTGTTTCATGCTTTTCCTCTGAAATTATTTTTGGAGAAGGATTGGCATTTTCAAACTCTACCAAAAAAGAATGTGCTTTGATTCCGTCTTTATGTTTTTCGTGTTCTTCTTCTGTTTCATCACTCACATCTTGACCATGTCCGTGTCTTAAAGCACTTTGATCATAGAAAGAATATTGCAATGAATTTTGACGAATAAATAAAAACCCTGATGGAATAGAAGCTCTATATTTTACTACATTATCCCATTGATTTTTATTCTCTATAAAAGTAAGAGGTGTTTTTACTTTGGGAGTAGTTACGGCTGTTTCTTCTGAATGATTTCCAGATTGATTCTCATGATTATGCGTAGCTGAAACAGTTGTTTGTAAGAAAGGAGAAGCGATATTATCTTGTCCAAAAGTATCTAAAGGCACAAAAGCCATAAGAGAAATGAAAGACAAGAAATAAAAAAGAAAGATATTTTTTTTCATTGGTTAAAATAATTGAAAGACTTAAATTGATACAAACAATAAAAAGTCAAGTAAAAATACTATTTTTTATAAAAATTGTTAAAAATAAATACATCTCCATTTTATCAGAGAATTTGATTTTTAATCAATCCATTTTTAGTGAGTCATATTTTTTTCGGAAAAGTTAAAAAACTATCAAAACTATTATTTTAATAGAAATAAGTAAACTATTCTACTAAATTAAAGCCGATAAGTCAAACAGACTTCAAATGAGTATATAACAAATATAATCAATTTCTAGTAGCGTTTGTATAATTTTATTAGGGTAAACGCACGAAAAAAAAATTGTACTCGTTTAAAGCAAATCAAGCTAGTTTTTAACTTTGTAAATTGAATTTACTCTGATAATTAAAGTCTGTTTAAACACACTAAAAGCAGTATAAAAAGTTTCGTGCGTTTACCCTATAATTTTATTGTGTTAAAGGAAATTGGTTTTTAATGTAAGTGCTACTTTTCAAAGAGTAGTTTATAGGCACTTGGAAAAGGTCAGTTATACAAATTCAAAAAATTAAAAATTACTTTTAATTCAAAATTTATCAAAAATAGCTACCTTTAGTTTTTCTTTTGGTCTTTGTTTTGACTTTTTATTCTTTCAAAAAATATAGTTTTTATGGCTTCTAATCTTCTACGCTTTTTACGTTTACTATTTTCTTCTCTTCTAATTCTGTCCACTATTGGAATTGGAATTTTAGGTTTAGTTTCTTGTGATGGAAACTCCTCTAGCGAAACAACGACTACAACTAACACCGTTCAAGAAACACCTCTTTTGCCTGTCCCTGCTTTCAATCAAGATTCTGCGTATCATTTTATAGAAGAACAAGTCGCTTTTGGCGCACGTTTTCCAAATAGTGAAGCGCATCAAAAAACAGGAGATTATATTATCAATACGCTTAAAGGTTTTGACAAAATCAGTGTACAAGTTCAGAATTTTACAGCTTCTTCTTTTGATGGTAAGATGCTTTCTGGGCGTAATATTATAGCTTCCTTTAAACCTGAAATCAAAAAGCGTATTTTGTTGGCTGCCCACTGGGATACTCGTCCTTTTGCAGACCAAGACGACGAACGAACCGATGAGCCAATTTTAGGTGCAAATGATGGAGGAAGTGGCGTAGGCATTTTATTAGAAATTGCTCGTACTTTATCCGTTTCAGCCGAGCAGCCACAAGTAGGAGTTGATATGATTTTCTTTGATTTGGAAGATTATGGAGATAATTCTACTCCGAATTCGTACTGTTTGGGTTCACAACATTGGGGCAAAAATAGAATGCCTGCAAATTATACAGCCTATTATGGAATTTTATTGGATATGGCTGGTGCAAAAAATGCAAAATTTGCTCAAGAGGGTTATTCTATGCAAACTGCGCCTTCTGTGGTAAAAAATGTTTGGAATATGGCACACCGAATTGGTTATGGAGGTTTTTTTCCTTTTGAAGAAGCTCCTGCCATTACTGATGACCATGTTTATGTAAATCAATTAGCACAAATTCCGATGATTGATATTATTGAATATTCAACAGAAGGAAAAGGATATTTTGGAAAATATTGGCACACGCACGATGATAATATGGATATTATTGGAAAAGAAACCCTAAAAGCTGTCGGACAAACAGTAACGCACGTCATCTATAACGAACAAAACAAAGCAAAATAAGATTATTTTGTTTTTTCCATAAGACAAAAGTTTCAAACCTTGTCTTATGGAAAAAATAATGACATTTCTAAAAAAATAAAGGCTCTTAATAGATTTTGTACTGATAGTAATAAAAACTTGATTAATTCATTTATTAGCAAAATATTATTTCCTACTGTACCCTACTATTTTTTAAACACAGAGTTCACAGAGGAACACAGAGAATATAATTGTATAATTGTATTATTTAAAATTATTTTTGTAAAAAAGTGCTATTTGTATTTATCTGTATTTCAAATCCTAATTAATCCTAAAAATCCTTAACCATAATACCCTACAAAAAAATAGTAGGGTATAGTAAGTTTATTCAATTCCCCAGTCAAAAATGGTAAGTTCTGAAATAATTCCTCGTTCTATGATTTTCTGTCCGAAACATTCGGGTTGATTACAATACAAAAGACTTTCTGTTTTTTTATAAACCAATCCTACTTCATCAGCATAAATTTCATAACGCAATTCTTTATCAACCAAACTAGAATCTTGACTTTCAATAACGGTAATGGTATTACTAAAATTACTATTCCCAATCGTTTTTGAAGCATTTACATCTTCTGCTAAAAAATCTTTTAAAGGACGAGCATTAAACTGATTTCCATTCCATGTTTTGCCTTCTTCTATCGGAAAATCCATTTTGACGTAAGGAATATTGTGTTCCATTTTGACGACTACATTTTCATCTTTTCTGACCGAAAAAACAGAATCTAAACGAAAAACTTCTAACCCATTCGGACGCACATAACGCAAGACTTCATTGAGTTTTTCGCCATTCTCTCCCACAAACTCATCTCCGATTACTTCTTTGAGTTGGTAAGTGGTTGTAACAGGTGTTTCATTGAGTGCAAAACGAGTTTGCTTGACAAGAAACGTCTGAAATTGTCCTTGTTGAATTGGATAAAAAGATTGTCCAATCGTAATGTCTTTGGGCTGCTCTGGGTCTTTCTGACAAGAAGTAAATAGAGTAATAATACTCAAAATAGAAAGAATATATAAAGTTGTATTTTTCATTAATTTAAAATTTTATATAAAAATAAAATACGATATTTTTTTAATTTAGCTCACAAAACTTGCCAAAAATCTAGTTCCATTTCCAATCTGTATCATTCTGATACTCAATATTCAAATCGGTAACTTTTTGTTTAAAGCCTTCAACATTCAGAACATAATTTTTAGGAATAATAATAGCCCCTCCTTTTTTCATTTGAAGGAAAAAATGATTTTTGAGTTCGATAAGTTTTTCTGCTTCAGTTGTTTTTATTTTTCCTTCTTTTCCTTGTTCTTTGATATAAAAGTAGTTATTATTTCCTAGTTTTAGCGCATCGACGTGGTCTAATCTATCTGTATAATTTTTTTTGATATGATTAAGATAAAATCTTTTGTATCTATATTTTGAATAAAGAGGATACAGCGCAAGCCATAAAGCTGCCAAAAAAATACAAATCAAAATAGCATTTTGATTGTTATCATAAAAATAGAAAAATGCACCTATCAAAAGATATAAAGCAGGAACAGCAAATTTTGAAAGTAAACGTTTTTTTCTGATGGGTTCTGACTTGGAAGTAGTATAGAGTTGATATTCTAAAAAATCTTCTTCTTTGAGTGTATATTCTATTTTCATTGAAATTGTTGTCTTTTTGTTGGTTTTGCGATGCTAAAAATACCAATAAAGGCAAATGGGTGTGAAAAATGTAAAGGCTTTTTTTATAAAAATACAATTAGCGCATAAAATTACAAATTCCTACCTTTGCAAAGAATCTAAATAGCTATTTTTTTCAATATTCTATTCTTTTTTTATGAGCCTCAAACGCATACAAACTCCCATTCAATCCGAAATGAAAGTCTTCGAACAAAAGTTTAGAGATTTTATGCGTTCTGATGTAATGCTTTTGGACAAGATAACTAATTATATTGTCAAAAGTAAAGGAAAGCAGATGCGCCCGATGTTCGTTTTTCTTTCGGCTGGAATGTGTGGAACGATTGGAGAAACTACTTATCGGGGTGCTTCTTTGGTGGAGCTTCTGCATACGGCTACGCTTGTGCATGATGATGTGGTTGATGAATCAAATTATAGAAGAGGATTTTTTTCGATAAATGCACTATGGAAAAATAAAGTGGCTGTTTTGGTAGGCGATTATTTACTTTCTCGTGGTCTTTTATTGTCGATTGACAATGGCGATTTTGAACTTTTGCGTATCGTTTCGAATGCTGTTAGAGAAATGAGTGAAGGAGAATTATTACAAATCGAAAAATCAAGAAAATTAGATATTACAGAAGAAGTTTATTTTGAAATAATCAGACAAAAAACGGCTACTCTTATTTCGGCTTGTTGTGGTGTGGGTGCAGCTTCATCAGGTGCAGAAAAAGCAACAGTAGATTTAATGAAAGATTTTGGCGAAAAAATAGGAATTGCTTTTCAGATAAAAGATGATTTATTCGATTACGGAACTGCCGAAGTAGGAAAACCTTTAGGAATTGATATAAAAGAACGAAAAATGACTTTGCCATTGATTTATGCTTTAAAAAATGCTTCTCCTGCTGACAAAAAACATATCATTTATTTAGTCAAAAATAAAAACAATAAAGCCGATAAAATAGCCGAAGTAATAGAATTTGTAAGAAAATCAGGTGGAATAGAATATACCAAAACGGTTATGCAAACTTATTACAAAGAAGCCATGGAAATGCTAGATATTTTCCCAGAATCTGAACACAAAACCTCACTAATGGAACTTGTAAAGTATGCGATTGAGAGGGAGAAGTAGAATTAACTCCTTTGAAATGAGAGAGATTTTATAGATATTGTGCTTATATATAATTTCTATTATTTATCATAAGATTCTTAGTATATCGAAATATTTTTTTACATTTATATTATATGAAAATTGAAATCCAAAATCTTGGAGCAATAAAACAAGCAAAAATAAATCTTAATAAAAGATTGACTGTATTTTGTGGTCCAAATAACTCTGGAAAAACATATACTGCCTTTATAATACACGCTTTAACAAAGTCTGGCTTAAAATATTTCATGAGTGAAAGTGGTAATACTCTTGTATCTGATTTAATAAAAAATCAATCTGCTGTTTTTGAAGTAGAAGTTGATAAAATTTGGGATTATAGAAATAATGAACTTAAAGATATAAAAGAGTCATTAGATGCTATTTATGGAGTATCTGATGAGGTTGTTACAACTCTTTTTGCTAACTTTTCTATTACCATAGAAGAAAGTAAAAGTGAATTTGCTAAGAATATTTTACAAATGAATTTTGAAAATGAACTCAAGCTGAATAATGTTATTGTTAAAATAAAAAAAGAGAAAAATACTAAATCAATACAACTCTCATTACAAAACAAAACAGTTTCTAAAGAAAGTATCGAAATGTTGAGTTTGTTTTTAAATGCTAAACTCTACTCATTAATTGGATTTTATCCTTTTACATCAAGTCATATTTTACCTGTTGAAAGAAACTCTATTTATACTTTCAGCAAAGAACTTTCTATTCAAAAACAAGAGTTTATTGAAAGGGCACAAGCTCTAGGTTCTAAATCCAATAATAGAGATCCTTTTCATTGGCTTTTAAGAAGCTCTAAACGATATCCTATGCCAATTAGAGATGGACTAGAGATAGCTGAAGATTTATTCAATTACTCTAAAAATAAAACAGAATTTTATCAATTTGCCGAAGAAATCGAAAACGAATTACTTCAAGGAAAGGTCACTATTACAAAAGATGGAGATGTTCAATTTGCTTCAAATAAAGCAAAAAGCAAAAAAATACCAATTCATTTAACAGCTTCTATTGTAAAGACTCTTTCTAGTTTGATTTTTTATTTAAAACATATTGCAACAAAAAATGAATTGATAATAATTGATGAACCAGAACTTAACTTGCATCCTAACAATCAAATTTATTTAACTAGAATATTTGCAAAGCTAATTAATAAGGGCTTTAGATTATTAATTAGTACACATAGTGATTATATTATTAGAGAATTGAATAACCTAATTATGGCTTCTTCTCAAAATGAAGAAACACAAAAAATTGCTAAAAAATTCGGTTATCAAGACGATGTTAAACTCCCAAGTGATAATGTTTCAGCATATCTTTTTAATTACAAAAATGATAAAGCTAGATATGTAACTGTTTCTCCAATTCAAGTTGATGATACTGGTTTTGATGTTGAAACTATTGACGAAACAGTAGAAAAATTAAATGATATTTCAGAACAATTATTTTATTCAATTAAATATGGAGTTGTAGAAAATGAGTAAACTATCTTTTATTGATTATGTACTAAATTCTGATTTTAAAATTAATGATAATTATTTAGAAGAACCTTTAGTTCCTATGAAAATTGATTTAATTAAAGATGGTTGTCGATCTATCGTTTTTCAGCTTGATAAACAACTAGGCAGAGAGTATAAAGGAGGAATATTCCCTTTTTTCGATAGTAGCAATAGTCAAGTATGTACAGTATGTGATTACATTATATTTTCAGAATACAAAAATGAGTTATTTGCTTTGGTTATTGAACTAAAAAAAAGCAGCAGAGGTACATTACCTCAAATTAGAGCAGGGGAGTGTTTTGTTGATTATGTTATTTCAACAGTAAATAGAATCAATAAAACAAATTACTCCATAATAAAGCGCAGAATTAGTATCAGAGAGTTTGAGAGAAAAAGGCAAACAAAACTCAAAGAAATAGAGTATGATACAAATAATCATCATTTTTTTAACCAAAATAAAATGAGAATCATCTCTTTTCTGAAGTGATAATTTAGCCTTTTATATCAACCCCACAGAAACCCATACCGTCCCACAAAAACTAACTTCTCCTATTCGCTTACAAGAATACGGAGTAGGTATTTTTGCACTCATTCCTACCAAATCAGCATTAAAAAAGGCGTTAAAGAAAAATTATATTACAGTAAATAATAAACCTGCCACGACGGCTACTTTTATAAATGGAGGAGAAACGATTATTTTATCTATTCCAACAGAAGAAAAAAAGCCAAAAAGAGAATTTATTTTTCCTCTAAAAGTTCTTTTTGAAGATGAATATTTAGCCGTTGTTCACAAACCTGCTGGTATTTTGGTAAGTGGAAATGCTTTTCAGACGATTGTAAATGCGCTTCCTCAAAATCTCAAAGAAAGTAATCTTGAAGATTCGACCATTCCCCAGCCTGTTCATCGCTTAGATTATGGCACGACAGGAGTTTTGCTTGTTGGTAAAACGGCTAGTAGTATTCGTGCCTTGAATAAATTATTTGAAGATAAAGAAATTCAGAAAACCTATTATGCCATTACGATTGGAAAAATGAAAGAATTGGAGGGAGTTATCAATTCAGAAATTGACGGAAAAGAATCACAATCAAATTATGAAGTCATAGAATCTGTTGTTTCTAAAAGGTTTGAGTTTCTGAATTTGGTAAAACTAGAGCCCCAAACAGGCAGAAGGCATCAACTCAGAATTCATCTTTCAAGTATTGGAAATCCGATTTTGGGAGACAAAGAATATGGAATTGAAAATCTTATTTTGAATGGAAAAGGAATTTATCTACATGCTTATTCTTTAGAATTTGTCCATCCATTTACAAATGAAATTAGTTTGATAGAAGACCTATTACCTAAAAAGTTTTTAAAAATCATTACTTATTAGGTTTTTACGACTGTTTCTTATTATTTTTGAGTTGCTAAAATTTAGGTATTTATTTTCAAGTTATTATTCAGAGAAACGAACATACAAAAATTTTACTACAAAATATTCCTACCTTGTTTCCGTTCTTCTATCAAAAAAGTTATCCCAATCCGATTCCAAATGAAAATAAATAAAATCTATTTTTTATCTGTATTATCAATAATTTTGATTTTCAAAGTTGATTCTCTTTTTGCTCAAGGCTCTACTCACCTTCCACGTATTTTGCAACATCCAGATTCTGTTCAGATTGAAGCAATAGATGTTTTGAATTCTGAAAGTAGAGAAACGAATTTATCGGTTACACCAGATGGCAACTATTTGTTTTTTATGAGTATCAGAGGAGGACAAAGTTGGTCGGTACGTTCTGGAATGTATAAAAATCAAGTTCGTTTTGATGGCG
>Ga0210044_10006181_pt1 | contig 15891 bp, 16 predicted proteins | sample CryGey13umfilter_2_FD_183959 | JGI IMG/M metagenome (GOLD analysis project Ga0210044, IMG submission 183959) | Groundwater microbial communities from aquifer in Utah, USA - Crystal Geyser 4/9/14 3 um filter (SPAdes) (version 2) | ecosystem: Environmental > Aquatic > Deep subsurface >...
GCTTGCGAAGGCCCTTTACCAGCTTTTTTTCGGGCTCGGTTTTGGTGATCTCCGAGAAGTCGGCTATCTGGAGGGTGCGCCTCGAGGGGGTGTATGGTCTGTATGATTTAATTGGCATATCTTTCCTATTTTCCGCCTTATTTCGGCAGATCGGTCATATCAATTTTCTGCCCGGCTTTAACGGTCACTATCGCTTTTTTCCAGTCCGGGCGGTAACCTTCGTAGCGGCCCACTTTGTGCAGTTTGCCGGGGAAGTTAGCGGTGCGGACCGCGGTGACCTTAACCTTGAAAAGGGTCTCTATGGCCTTCTTGATCTCACTCTTGTTAGACTTGGAATTGACCTTGAAGGTATAGCGGTTCTGAGTATCTTTAATGGTCATACTCTTTTCGCTGAGTATAGGGGAAACGAGAACTTCTGTATAGTTCATTTTACCTCCTTGATATTGTCGGTGAGGACTTTGAGGCCGGCGGTGGTGAAAACAAGCCTTTCGTTGCGCATAGCTTCGTAGGCGTTAAGATTGCTGGCGAGACACCAGCCGAATTCGGCTCTGTTCCTGGCCGCTATCCTGAAATTGCTGTCCATCTTGTCCGTCACAAAAAGCACGCTCTTCGCGTTAAGGCCTTTGTTCAGGGCGTTCAGGGAGCTGGTCTTGGGAGCCTCGAGAGCGAGGTTCTCCATCACCAGCACGGCGCCGTCGGCTGCACGGGCTGAGAGGGCTTCTATCAGGGCCTGGCGCAGTTTCTGTATGGGCAGGTACTGGCGGAAAGAACGGGGCTTGGGCCCGAACACCACGCCGCCTTTGCGCCATATAGGAGAGCGGTTTGAACCCACGCGGGCGCGGCCGGTACCCTTCTGTTTCCACGGCTTTTTGCCGCCGCCGGAAACTTCTGCGCGGGTCTTGGTGGAAGCGGTTCCGCGGTGCTTGTTAGCCAGATAATGCTTCATTACTTCATGTATGAAGTAGGGATCGGGCTTAACAGAGAAAATAACTTCAGGCAGTTCGAATTTGCCGATTTCCTTGCCTTTGAGGTCTAAAAGTTTTGTTTCCATATTTTTTCCTTGCGAGGGCCTCCCTTTACTTCTTGGCTCCCGGCTTCTTTGCCGCGCCTTTTATGGCGTCTTTCTTGGACTTGGCCTTAAGGTTCACCGCGGCCGCCACCGAGACTTTCTTGTTGGTGAGGGTGATGTAAACCATGCTGCCGGTTGCGCCGGGAATACCGCTGTTCACGAGTATCATATTCTCTTCGGGGACGATCTTCACTATTTTCACTTTCTGCACGGAAACCGTATCAACGCCCATGTGTCCGGCCATGCGCTGCCCGGGGAGCACGCGCCCGAGCGAGCGGCGGGAACCCAGAGAACCGGGCGCCCTTTCCCTGTCGGAGGCGCCGTGCGAAGCGCCGCCGCCTGCGAAGCCGTGGCGCTTCATGCCGCCGGCAAAACCTTTACCCTTGCTGACGGCCTGGACGTCCACATATTCGCCCTCGGCAAAGCGCTCGATGCTGGCGGTCTGGCCGGGGGCGGCTCCCGCCAGGTCTGACACGCGGAATTCTTTAAGGTGCTTAATAGGTTTCAGATTAAGCTTTTTGGCAAGGCCCATTTCGGCTTTGTTGGCGCGGTGCTCAACCTTGTGTCCCAGCCCAAGGCAGACGGCCTGGTAGCCGTCTTTTTCAATGGTGCGGGTATAAACCACGCGGCACGGTCCGGTTTTCACGACCGTTACGGCGTGAAGGGAACCTGCGGCGTCGAAGACCTGGGGCATGCCCAGTTTCTGGCCGATGAGAAATTTATGGGACACGGGCAGAACCTGTACTTCGGGTTTTGCCTCAGGCGCCGTCTTTTCTTTATTTTCTTCTGTCATGTCAGTCCGCTCCTTGGCTGTCGCTTGATCGCTTGGTCGTTTCAGCGGATACTCCGCTGCCGCGCTCCGTTTTGCTCCGCTCGACGAGAAACGCCCGGTTTTAATACCGGGTCCCCGCGGTCGCGAAATAAAACGAACAAACCGCGCCGGAACATTACAGCTTCCGGTTTTTTTAAAAACAATATTTTAAGTTTCTATGATTAAGCCCGCAGGTGGAGGGAATCAAGGCCGCTCCATCTATAGGGCCGCTGCCCGTATTCCGTAGAACGCGACAGCGTGATAAAAACTGCTTTTTCAAAGAAACCGCGGCGTTGCCGCAGTTAACATCAAAATTATTATAACAAAAGAGCCCGGGCATGTAAAGCGGTATTTTAAACCGGTCTCGCGAAGGCCGGCACATGGCCATCCGGGTCCAGGCTGTAAGCCGCTCTGTCCCCCCAGCCCCTTGTCTCCAGGGGACTGAGTTCCCTGGCGCCTGCGGCCAGGGCCCGGGCATGATACAGCGCCGGGTCGGGCACGGTCAGATAAAGCTCCGCCCTGGGGATGCCGCCGCCTTTTTCCGGATCGGGCAGGTCCGGAAGAAGTCTTTTAATACCTTTCTCCGGCATAAGCCCGAGCGCGCAGCCGGAAGAAAGAGGGAACCGGGTCATACCCGGAACGTCCAACTCCGGCGCTATCCCGAGGGTTATAGCGTAAAATTCCCTGCTTTTTGACTGGTCCTTCACATACAGGATGAGATTAGTATTCATATAGCTGACTATATGTATTATACAAATCAGAAACTTCTCCGCATAGAAATAAAAACTGCCGGGCGGTTCTCAGGCGGGCCGGCTTAGCCAGGAGCCTGTCCGACATAGGCAATTTCGCCTGCAATTGCGCTTTTGTCCTGCGCCTTCGCACCGCTCAACTCACAATTTCCGTCGAGGGTGCTCGTCTCGCGGCGCTTCAGCTCGGCTCCAAAACAGACAATTTCTTCATGAAAGCCTTATGCCGGACAGGCTCCTAGAGTTTTATCCGCAGCCCGTCCCAGGCCGCAAAACATTCCGTTTTTACCCCATCCCGCACAAGCAGCTCCCGGCAGTATTTAATATTGGCGTCCATCATATCGTCAGTATGGCTCGGATCGTGGTGGAAGATAGCCATGCGCGATACCCCGGAGGCTCCCGCGAACTTCACGGCATCGTCGTAGGTCCCATGCCCCCACCCTTTCCGGGAGGCATATTCCTGCTCGGTATACTGGGCCTCCATGATCAGGAGGTCGCTGCCCCTGGCGAAATTTACTATCGCGGCGTCCTGGCGGCGAGCCATTTCGCTGTCTCCGCCCAATTTGGCGAAACCTTCATGGTCGCTTATATAAGTTATTACCTTTCCCTGGGCCTCTACCCGGAAGCCTATGCAGACCCCCGGATGATTCAGGTGCTGAAAGCTTACCTTTGCCGCTCCTATATCCACCGGCCCCTCCAGTTCGACGAAGCTCAGCTTGCTGGCCAGGTTGGAGAGCGGCACGGGGAAATAATCCAGAGCCATAGAATCGCTGAAGATCCGGTGCAGGCTGCTGCGGGCCCCGCGCACGCTGTAAACGGTAAAAGTGTTCCGCGGATTATACAGCGGGGTAAAGAAAGGGAACCCCTGTATATGGTCCCAGTGGGTGTGCCCTACAAAAATATGGCCCGCTATTGGACGGCCCGGAAACTCGGCAGCGAGCTCCACCCCGAGCTCGCGCAGGCCCGTGCCGCAGTCTATAATAACAGGGATATCCCCGATACGTATCTCGGTACAGAGCGTGTTCCCGCCGTATCTAACGTTTTTAAGTCCGCCTGTGGGACAGGAACCGCGCGTGCCCCAGAAACGCACGGAGACAGGCAGCGGGACTTCAGATTTAACAGGCGAAGGAAGAGAAGAGGACCGGTTGGTAACCGGGGGGCCTTCCGGAGCAGGGGGCGGCTGCGGCCCGGCTGCGGGCGCGGAGGATAAAATTTTCCTGACCTTGTCCTGTATTTCCCCTATGGAGAAGGGCTTTACTATATACTCGTCCGCTCCGGCGGCAATGGCCTGGGCCTTGTCGGCGGCATAAGGCTTTGAAGACGCCACTATGATCTTAACGCCGCTCAGCCCTTCGGGGCTCCTGAGGAGCCTGCACAGTTCATAACCGTGCATGCGCGGCATCATCAGGTCAGTGATCACCAGGTCAGGACGCCAGTCCTGGGCTTTTTCCCACCCGTCCTGCCCGTCGCAGGCCTGCATCATTTCATACTCTTCGGAAAGCACGTCTACGGCAAGGTCCCGTATCACTTCGTCGTCGTCCACCACAAGGATACGCTTCTTAATTTCGGCCATCTTTGAATTTTACAGAAATCCCCGCGCTCCCACAAGTATTAATTCCTGCGCGGGAAACTGATAAAAGACCGGGCCCCTCTCGGGACCCGGTCTTTTATTTAAACTGCGGTAGCTACAGTATCAGCGGCACTGGCCCTGGTACGTGTAAATCCTTTCAGTGCTGGAAGCGCGGCCCTTGTAGTTGGCAAGGCTTTTCTCGCCCTGTACGAAGCCGGCATTGATATCCCTGAAAGTAGTCTCGTTGTAGTAGCGGACATACATATTACCGGGGCGGTCCTGCCAGACCGTATAGCAATTAGGAGTGTAACCGGGGTTATTGAACTGCCCAGGATACTGGCCGGGGTACTGGTAGAACTGGGGATTGGGGACATTAGGAATCTGTCCGGGGAAACCGCCATTCTGTCCGAATTTGGCGAGATCAGCTTCCACGGGCTTAAGCGCGAGGGCTGTTTCCGCGTCCTTAACAGAGGAGCGGCAGACGGTCTGGGGATACTGGTAAGTGCAGTATTCGTTCCCGCTCTGTTCTGGGGACCTTTCCACCGTGGTAACCAGGGTGCCGGTGAGGTCGAAGTTCTGCCCGAGCTGGGCCGCGGTGAGAGTGAAGTTCTCGGGGATATCTATGTTCTTGTCGAACTTCAGATTGATGACCGTAGCGGGGTTGGCATTGGCCACTTCCAGCTTCAGGGTCTTATTACTGCCTGACTTTCCCATAATGATCTTGGTAGGGAACTGGCCCGGGTTCAGAACTACGTCTCCGGACGCCTTGTTGAATTCCCACTCAACTACCTGGCCGCTGCCGGGGAGGCTCTTTACCTGGGAGAAAGAGATGACCTCATTTACTCCAAGCGAACCGTTGAATTTTATTTCGTCGCAACCGGCGAGGAAGGCCATCATCGCGGCGATTCCTAAACCTGCGAATATTCTTTGTTTCATTTTAATCTCCTAAGTCTGAACTTGATTGTCGCAAAACTATCGTTGTCCTGTCTGAACATAGTAAACAAAAAAACCGCGCGGCCGCGGTAGAGGCTTAGGACCTAAATTTAATTAGGACTTTAGTCCTATGACAACCATCAATGGACAATGGCCCTGTTTAAAATAATCCCTTATTAAGGGCTATCAGGGCTTCCTTCTTCCTTTCCGCATCCACCAGCACGGATACGTTATTCTCACTGCCGCCGTAGGAGATCATCCTGATAGGGATATTCCTCAGGGCTTCGAAGATCTTCAGGGCATAGCCTTCTTTTTCCGCGGTCAGGCTTCCGACCACGCAGACGATGCTGAGCCCCGCGTCCACCTCCACGGCACAGAACTCTTTGAGCTCGGAGACAATAGCGTCAAGGCTTCCGGTATTGTCTATGGTCAGGGAAACCGCGACCTCAGAGGTGGTGATCATGTCGATAGGGGTTTTATAACGCTCGAAGATCTCAAAGACCGCGCGCAGAAAACCGTAGGCGAGCAGCATGCGGCCGGATTTTATTTTTATCGCGGTGATCCCGTCTTTTGCGGCCACGGCCTTAATGCTGTCGCCGGTGGACTTTTCCGTGATAAGAGTACCTTTGGCCGAAGGCTGCATAGTGTTAAGGAGCCTCACGGGGATATTCCTCATCTGCGCCGGGAGGATGCAGGTGGGGTGCAGTATTTTTGCGCCGAAATACGCGAGCTCGGCCGCTTCGTCAAAAGACAGCTCCGCTATGGGCAGGGTTTTTTCCACTACCCGGGGGTCGTTATTGTGCATGCCGTCTATGTCTGTCCAGATCTGTATCTCTTCCGCGGAGATGGCGGCGCCGAGGATAGTGGCGGAATAATCGCTTCCCCCGCGCTTTAAATTGTCTATTTCACCGGCCGCGTTGCGGCAGATATAGCCCTGCGTGATAAACAAGGTCTTGCCCGGCCGCTTTGCCAGCTCCGCGGCGGCATGCGCCCCGATATACTCCATGTCAGGCTCTTCTTTACTGTCGGTCCGCATGAAATTCAGGGCCGGGAGCAGCGCGGAATCTATATTTTTTTCTTCAAGGCAAAAATAGAACAAGGCGGTTGAAAGCAGTTCGCCCTGGGCGAGAACTACGCGCTCTTCTTTTGCGGTAAAGGCGCCCGCGGCCAGGGAGCGCAGGAGTTTAAAATGGGTCAGGATAAGTTCCCGCGCTTTGTTCCGGGCGTTTTCAGTGCCGTACAATCCCGCTGCAACTTCCCTGTACTTCTCTTCCAGCGTGGAGATCAGCAGTTCCGCTTTTTCTTTTTGACCGGCGTGCAAAGCGTCCGATATCTCCACCAGCGCGTTGGTGGTCCCGCTCATGGCGGACAGCACCACTATCTTCGGCGCGCCGTCATTTATCAGCCCCGCCAGGGCGTGCATTCTTTCCGCGGAACCTACGGATGTGCCGCCGAATTTTAGAACTTTCATGTAAAAATATTGCTCCCCGGGGCCCGCCCTCAGGCTTCGGTCGGGGCAGGGTCTTCCAGAACCACCCTGGCGCTCTCGAACACTACGGTTAAAGCCAGGACCAGGAGGACTCCCCCTATAAGCGTCATCAGGTTAAAACCCGCATGGGAAAGCATGCTCACCAGCGCCCATATCGTCATAGCGCTCATAAAGACGGCCGGGACCATTATCAGTTTCAGGGCCTTCACCCGCATTTTTTTAGCCCAGATATAGATTATAACCAGCACAAGCGCGGCAAGCAGCTGGTTAGTGACCCCGAAAAGCGGCCAGATGAATTTCCAGCAGGGGATCACGGCTCCGGACGGCCCCGTTATCCTTATATTAAGAAGCGCCACCGGCAGGGCCAGGGAAGCGCCCGTTGAAACGAACCTGCCCCAGAGGGAATTGCCCATCCCTGTCATTTCCTGAAATATATAGCGGGCGATGCGGGTGGCGGAGTCCAGCGTAGTGAGCATGAAAGCCGAGATGACCAGCAGGCCGAAAATGCGCCCCACGTCCGGCGAGATCCCTATCAGCGCCGAGAAGCGCCCCAGGCCGGCCGCGTAGATCTGCGCCGGGGCGGCCCCCGCCAGCGCGTCGCCCGGCGCCAGCATCATTATAGTGCCCAGGGCTATCATCGCTACCACGGCTTCAAGGACCATCCCCCCGAAGCCGATAAACTTCGCGTCACGGGCGCTCGCCAATTGTTTCGAAGTCGTCCCGGAAGACACCAGGGCGTGGAAGCCGGAAACCGCGCCGCAGGCCACCGTTATGAAAAGGAAAGGGAACATCCCGCCGATTACCGGGTCGGAGTACGCTTTGAAAGCCGGGTAGGTTACCGAGTGGCCGCCCAGCAAAATTCCGGCCAGCCCGATAGCCAGGGAAACATAAAGCAAATAGCTCGACAGGTAATCGCGCGGCTGGAGCAGGATCCAGACCGGCAGGATAGAAGCGGCGAAACAATAAGCCAGCAGCGCCGCGATCCATACGCCCTTACCCGCCCAGAGGAAAGGGAAATTAAAGCTGAGGTACATTGCCCCGCCCAGAGCGAGCAGGGCCGTCAGGGTGGAAACCTTGAGGCCGAATTTAAACTTATAAAGCCCCAGGCCAAAAACCACCGAAACCAGTATATAGGCCAGGCTGGTCTGGGCCACCGCCGCTTCCTTGACAAAAGTATCCGCCGTTATATCGGCGAAAACAGCCACCACGTACATCAGGGTAAGCCAGGTAAAGACCAGAAATAATTTATAGGTGCGCTTATTTATGTACTTATGCGCAATTTCGGATATGGACCGGCCCTGGTGCCGTATAGAGATTATCAGGCCGGAGTAATCATGAAGTGCGCCGATAAAGACCGTTCCTATTACGACCCAGATTACAGCCGGCAGCCAGCCGAAAGCGGCGGCCGCTATAAGCGGACCTACTATAGGCCCGGCGCCGGCGATAGAGGAGAAATGATGGCCGAGCAGAACATATTTATTGCTGGGAACATAGTCCACCCCGTCAGCCATTGTAGCCGAAGGAACGGGCTCGTCCGGGGAAACGTCGTAAAGCTTTTCAAGGAAATCCCCGTAAAAGCGGTAGCCTGCCCAGAGAAGAACCAGCACAATAACAGCGTATAGAGCCATATGAAAGAACATTTTACTTCTTTTGACTCGGGGCTGCAATAAACAAAACCCGCGGAAAGCGGGGAGCCCGCCCTAAGAGCCTGTCCGACATAGGCAATTTCACCTGCAGTTGCCGCTTTTGTCCTGCGCCTTCGCGCCGCTCAACTCACAATTTCCGTCGAGGGTGCTCGTCTCGCAGCGCTTCGGCCCGGCTCCAAAACAGACATTTTCTTCATGAAAACCTTATGCCGGACAGGCTCCTAAAGCCCGGCCTCCAGGGAATCTTTCATACGGATGAGAAGCCTGACTGTTTTCTCAAGCAGCGGCCGGGGCAGGGCCGCCTTCCCGGCGGTTTTCACCCCATGGGCGGGCGCAGCGCCCGCCAGAAGTTTAGAAGCCGGAAACTCGGCTGCTACTCTTTCGGTATTGAAACCGGCGTCTATATAGTCCGCTCCCAGGGATAAAAGCTCGGCCGCTATGCGCCCAGGCTCTCCTTTGGGCATTTCGGTAACGGCCCCTTTACGGGCGTTCAGTTCAAAAGAACCTTCCGGCTCCTCTTCCAGCTCTATCTCCACCGTAACCGTATCGTCCGAATACATATCGGCGGTGAATTCCACCCCGTCTACCGTGTTTATTCCCGGCTGCTCAAGAAAATAATTAAAACCGTCCTTGTTTTCAGCGCCGGGTCCCCGGGCTCCCTGCGGCCGTGAAGGCGACGCAGGGCCGAAATCCCGGGGCATCCCTATCCCCGGCTCGCTGGCCCGCCTTAAAAAAAGAATTATCACTATGGCCGCCGCCAGGGCTCCCAGCCAGAGTTTCAGCTCCTCCTTGCTCTCCCGAGGGGTTTTGGTGCTGTCCCCTGCAGCCTGTATAACCTGCCCCGCTGCGCAGACAGGCAAAGAATTTGCTGCTAAAAAGAAAGCCAGAAATGCGGCTTTGAACATAGTTCGCTCCTGCCGGTCAGGCTGCCCGGAATACCGCCGGAAATACTTATGAGTATCCGGTTATTCCACCAAAACAAAAACGGCCGGTTCGCTCCGGAGGTTCCTGTATGTTTTAACCACCGGCCAGCGTCTAAACTTCTGAGCCGGACATAAAATCGGCCGCTGTCTTTATGTCCGGCTTATTTCTCGAAATATACCATGTCTATAAGGAACAGGGCCCCGAGCAGCGCGGCCTTGTGTTCAGTATCAGCGCCCTGCGGAAAATTAGCGCTGAAATTATCCGAGTCGGTAAAAGCTTCCTTCCCCAGGCCGCTCCAGTTTTTGACTATTTCCCCCGACTCCCTGCCGTCTTTAGAGATCCTGAAGGTCCAGGGATGGAGCACGGGCGCGCAGATGCTGTACAGCGCGGCGCCCCGCGAATCGGTAACCGAGAATTTTTTGGTCAGTATTGAGAACTCCCGCTTGACCTGCCCCAGCAGTTTGCCGTCGGAATTATAAACTTCGATCTCATGGAAGTAAAACCGGAAGGGCTTAACGCACTTCATCACCGGCCGGCCGTCCGTGGACAGGATGTGCATGCTGAAAGGCCTCATCGCCTTAAGCAGCATCCTGAGCAGGACCGGGCTTTCCTCAGCCGCCCAATAGAGCTGCTGGCCGGAAGCGTCAAGGACGGCGTACCTGTTCTTTGTCTCAAAACCTGTTAAGATCTCCCCCCATTCCTTCTTCTGTTTAACAACCAGCGATTCCGCGGCTTTTAATTTTTCCATCATTCTTCCTTCAGCCCGGTTTCCAGGTTAACCGGCCTAATACGCTCCATAGCTTTGTTCTGGCAGTGCCTAACGCTATAATAACAAAAAGAACCCTGCTTTTATAGGCCCATTAAGTCCCGGACGGTCCCCGGAGCACAAAGGCGGAACTCCCCGCCAGGGCAAAAAGCCGGCAAAGATACAGGGGGGACAGGCTTATTTCCGGGCACGAAACAAAACAGTAACAAGGCGGGGGTATAATACAGTAACAGGTGTCCTGAGTCCTGCGGCTTTCACGCTAAACCCGACAAAACAGGAGGTTATATGAATATTAAAATTTTTATACTCGCGTTCATGCTGCCAATGCAGGCCTTTGCCGCGGAGGACATGCTGAGTGTCGCCGCGCAGCGGGCTAATGTGCGCAGCGGCCCGGGCACGGATTTTGACATTTTATGGGAGGCATCCAAGCTCTACCCCCTGGAAGTTGTGGAAAGAAAAGGGAACTGGGTAATGGTGAGCGATTACGAAAGAGACGAAGGCTGGATCTACAAAACCCTGCTTTCGAATACCCCCACAATAGTAGTTGTAACTCAAAAAGCCAATATCAGGCAGGGCCCGGGCACAGAATACGAATCCGCCTGGGTGGTAGACAAAGAGTATTCCCTTAAAGTGCTGGACACCAGCGGTGACTGGCTGAAGATTACCGACGAGGACGGCCTCTCGGGGTGGATACACAAAAGCGTTACCTGGGGCTTCACCGACCAGCCCTTGGTTGAAAAGGACGAGGCCTACTGACCGGGCCTGCGGCCCCCTTATAAAGAGCAGTTCACGCAAAGCGGGGCTTCCGGCATGGCTTTCAGCCGGGCTTCGCCTACAGGCTTGCCGCAGGAGCGGCATGTGCCGTAGGTTCTGTCTTTTACCGCTTCAAGCGCGCCGCGTATTCTCAAGCTTAACCTTTACATCAGCCTCCAGGGCGCTTTTAAAGTATTCAAGTTTTTCTTTTTCCATATATCCCCCGCAACCGAAAATTTTCCCTTCCCCCGGACCCGCTGTTCCGTCTCAGGAAAGCGAGAAGTCCGCCGCCGCTTTACAATGTATAGCCGTAGTATCAAAAACCGGGAGCCGGCAATCGGCCCCGCTTATCAGCCGGGAAATTTCAGTGCAGCCGAATATTACCCCCTCGGCCCCTTCATTACCCAGCGCTTCGATTATTGCCTGATACTTGGCCCTGGTCTCGGCCCTGAAGACGCCCTTTGTCAATTCTTTGAAAATAGAAGAATTAATTGACTCCCTGTCGGCGGCGCAGGGGATCACGGGCTGAATGCCGTATTTCAAAAGACTCTCTTTGAAAAAGGGCTGCTCCATTGTAAACTTTGTCCCGAGCAGGGCGACCCGGCCGAGTCTCCGGCCTGCGATTTCCCTGGCCGTTTCTTCCGCTATGTTCAGCAGGGGGATGCCGATCTTTGCCTTAACCAGCTCCGCCACCACGTGGGGAGTGTTAGAGCACATCATCAGGCAGTCGGCCCCCGCTTTTTCAAGCCGGCCGGCGATGCCGGACAGGAGCAGCTCTATCTGCCCCCAGTTTCCCGCGTCGAGCAGCGCCTTGAACTCCTTAAAGTCCACCGAATAAAGAATAAGCTTTGCGGAACTGCCGCCTCCCAGCTTTTCGCCTACTATCCGGTTAATAGTCTCATAATAAACAGCGGTAGAGAACCAGCTCAACCCGCCTATCAGGCCCAGTGTTTTCATCTTTATCCTCTCTCCTTTATTTCTCCATCAAAAGCCCGCCGAAAGCCGCGCGCCCGGCTGCGGGCGGCTCGTAAAAGATATGCACATTATCCGCAGAACGGCCGCAGGCCTTTGCTATGGCTTTAGCCATGGCCGCAGCTTCTTTTTTTATGGTTTTTTGCGGGGTCAGGCGGGCCTTAAGCAGGTTTACAAAAACGGGCCGCACCTCCCTTGGGAGATTCCCGCCGCATTCGGCGTATTTACTCCGGGGCAAAAAGCGCAGCCGGACCCAGACCCTTCCCGGAGGCGAGCCAAGAACCTTTGCCGCCGCATCCGCTATCCGCCTTGCCAGGCTCCCTGAGGTTCCCGAAGGCCTTCCTACCAGCTCCACGTTTAAAATAGGCATAATTACGGGCCAAAGCCCTCTCCTACATCTATTATCCTGAAAAAACCTCACCTTTTTAACTGCCGCCTAACCGTGAAAAAAGGCGTAGACGACAGACAAAGCAAAGCCCAGCATGATTATCAGCAGGACTATTTCCGCTGTTTTCTGCCCGGGAGCTAGCATTGCCTCCGCGCCCGCGCGCGAATAAACCGGGCCGGAGGCGGCTTCGGCCAGGTCCGGGGAGTTGCCGGGCCCGGCAGCCGCGCCGGCGGCTTTGTTGCGGGGGTCGTCAAGGAAAGCGCGGAAAATTATCCTGGCCTCCTCTATAAAAGCCGGGTAATCCCCCGCGGAAACATATCCTTTTCTGAAGGCTATGACGCAATTGCCGGAGGCCTGTACGCTCCAGTCGGCCTTTAACCGTTCAAACACACCCGTAAGAGCCGGGGAGAAAAGAGAAATCACTCGCTCGCGGTCCGGACCGGTAAGCGCATAACGGCGCGAGAATGCCGGGTACCCGGGCAGGTCTATATCCCGCTTTACGATCAGGTCCCCGGCCCTGCCGAGCATGGTTTCGGGCGACAGTTCGAAACCGGGCAGGGATAATCCGGAACTCCTGAACATAGCCAGCCCGAAATTGCTATAGGTGCTGCCCCCGCGCGACCCGCGGCTGCGCACGGCATACTGGTAGTCCAGGTACCAGGCACCGGGCAGGACTGAAATATCCTTAAGCCCGTTGTACTTGGAGGAAAAATCCCCGGACTTGAATAAACCGGGACCCAGGCCCCGTAAATCCAGGCCTGACAGCGGGTATTTCTCGTACAGAAGCCCAAAGCGCTCTCCCATGGCCTTTAGCTTCTTTATCCTTAGCCGTTCGAGCAGTATATGCGCCAGGCCTATAACGAGGGCCGCGGCCATGACAGCGAATATGGCCTGGTATTCCCAGCTCCCTTTTACATACGCAACTACGTCCCTGAGAGAGTCCGCTGAAATTTCGCTCCGCATTAATATCCTTCCTGTTTTTACGTCTACCCCTCTGCTAACATTATTCTACTAAACAAAAACCCGGGCAGCCCGCTGTCTTTTTCTCGTCGGCCGGGCCGCTGGCGCAAGCTTCCTGCTCGCTTTTCACGTAGGCCCTATGGCCTATCCGGCGCCGGGCCCAATTCCTCTTTTTAAGCCGGGCTGATACTACTAGACTATAGTTAAGGTAATCATTATGAAAAATATTATCATCCTCGCCGTCTCCGTCATCATCTCTTCCGCCCCGCTCATGGCCCAGAACCTGGAAAGCCTGCGCAAATCCTCGGAGAATATGGACATTCAGACCGGGACCCTTAAAAAACAGTCGGCTACAAAGCAGTACGAAATCAGCCCCACCCCGGTTTTCGCCCGGCTTATAATTAATTTCTTCAAACTGCTGTTCAGCCCCAACGGAGATATTGAGATAGAAAATCCTTCCACTGAAGTTCCGCAGGTAGACGGAGTCCTGGAAGACGACATAAGGGAAGAGACATACTCCGAAACCGCCACTTATGCCCCCATAGACCCCGCCGACCTTGAAGAAGAGCCGGCCTCCCTGCTGATCCGGCAGCCCCAGCAGCCCATGAGACAGAAAACTTCTTTCAACGGCGGAGACAGCGGCCTCCCGCAGGACCTCAAACAGAAAGCCCTGAACTATTTTAACGCCAACCAGGATAAAATAAAGAACAAGAAGTACATAGGCATAGTGGATTTCTCCGCCCATTCCAGCAAGCAGAGATTCTTCATCCTGGACATGGAAAGCGGCGCGGTACACGCGATACATGTAGCCCACGGCACGGGTTCCGACCCGGACGGGGACGGTTTTGCCACAAAATTCAGCAATGTCCCGAACTCAAGGGCTTCATCCCTGGGCTTCTACGTGACAGGCGCCCTGTATACCGGCAGCCACGGCAGGTCCATGCGCCTGCACGGACTTTCCTCCACCAATTCCAACGCTCTCTCCAGGGCCGTTGTCCTTCACGAGGCCGTTTATGTCAGGGAAGCCAATATGCGCCAGGGCCGCTCCTGGGGCTGCCTGGCGGTGTCTGCCACCGAGATCCGCAAAACGCTCAACTCGCTTAAGGGCGGCGCGCTGATCTACGCGGGACTCAGAGATAGCGATTTCTAAAGCCCCGGCAAAAGACCCCGGCTGATTTTCCCCCTGCAGGTTCCCTTGATATCAGGGCTCGTTTTGCTATACTTTATTGTAAATACTGCTTATAAAAAGGTTCCTTTATGCTGATTAAACCGGCTTTTAAATTCGCGGCTTTATTAAGCCCTTTGCTCCTGCTTCCTGCCATAAGCGCCTCTGGCGCTTCTTCCGCTCCCGGCCCGGCCGCAGACCGGCTGTTGCAAGCCGCCGAGAGCGCTCCGGCAAGCGCCCCCAAGCCGGGGGCTCCGCAGGCCGCAGCCGCAGAGTTCAGCGGCACCGCAGACATAGCGGACCGGTGCTTTCCTCCGGCCGCCGCAGAAGAAATAATTTATCAGTCAGATTTCCACTGGAACTATTCCGCGCAGGAAATGACGGCGCGTTTCAAAGAAATGTACTCCTCCCCCAAAAGGCTGGACAAGCGCGCCTACTGGGACAAAGCTGCAGACAGCCTTGTCCTGCCCCCCGGGTACAGCGGTCCCCCGGTAAAAATAAGCCTGCCCTTTGTACAGGCCGTGAGCAGGCACATAGAACGCGCGCTGGAGCTCGGTTACGCCGAAACCGTATTTTTCCCCGACATGGGCCACTCCCACCTGCTCATCCCCTCCGCGCTTTGGGAAGCCAAATACGCTAATTACGAAGTCGGTGATTACTCGCGCATGTACGAAGACATGTTCGGCGACCCCGCTGTACACATCTTCTACCATACAGCCGAACAGTTGAAAACCCTGGAGAACAATCAGCCTATCGAAGAACCGCACCTTCTGTTCCGCAGGGCCAACCGCAATATAGCCGGCCCCACAAAGCCGGACGCTGAACTTACAGTCTATCAGAACCCGGAAAGCGCCGCGAACACAGTGGGAGATGTGCCCGGCTACAGGTGGTGGGGCGCCGGTTTTAATTTAAGCGCGCAGAAGGACGGCTGCTTTCCCTACCAGTATAAGGGCGAGACCTTTTACTTCGACATAAGCCTGCATGACCTGCCGATGAAGCCCGGTGATGGCGGAGGCTGGGATTAAAGTTTTGCCTGCCCCCCGGAAGAGCCCCTTATAACTATGGTTTTCGAACCACTTCCTCCCGCACCCCGGGAAACGATTAAACTTACACCTACCCGCGCCATGAACAGATCCGGCTCCGGCCCGGACCCTAAACTCGCGTGCGCCTGGCCGCGCACCGTAGCCGTTCCGCGGGTGCGCATGATAACTCCGGGCGAGTTCGACGGCTGGATAATCCATGAGGACGAGCGGGTAATAGTCATCAATAAACCCGCCGACGTAGTCTGTCATCCTTCTAAGGCGGGCCCCTGGTCCAGCCTTGTAGGCGCGGTGCGTGAATATACGGGCATCCCGGTCTCGCATCTGGTTTTCCGCCTGGACCGGGAGACCAGCGGCGTGGTAGTCTTCGCTAAAACCCCCCATACGGCCGGCCGCCTTCAGACGGCTATGGGTGCGCGCAAAGTAGGCAAGACCTACCTGGCGGTTATGACGGGCGAGCTGCTTGAACCGATAACTGTAAACCAGCCGCTCGGTAATGACGAGGCCAGCCCGGTCTTCGCTAAATCGACAGTACGCGCTGACGGGCAGAACTCCGTCACTCACTTTACGCCCCTGGCCCGGAACGGCGGCTTTACCCTGGCGCGCGTAGTAACGGAGACCGGCCGCAAACACCAGATACGGGCGCACGCCCAATGGCT
>Ga0210044_10006185_pt1 | contig 15889 bp, 15 predicted proteins | sample CryGey13umfilter_2_FD_183959 | JGI IMG/M metagenome (GOLD analysis project Ga0210044, IMG submission 183959) | Groundwater microbial communities from aquifer in Utah, USA - Crystal Geyser 4/9/14 3 um filter (SPAdes) (version 2) | ecosystem: Environmental > Aquatic > Deep subsurface >...
GATTGTCAGGATATTTACATCAACTTTATTCAAACGATTTAAACAAGAATAAAGAGTAGTGGTTTTACCTGAACCTGTAGGACCTGTATTGATAATGATTCCATTTGGAGAAGCCAAAGCCCCTTCAAGGTTTTTCAAAGAAATACCTTCAATTCCAAGTTCTCCAAGATCCGGAATTTTTCTGGATTTATCCTGAATACGCATAACAATCTTTTCCCCATTAACAGTAGGTAAAGTTGATATACGCAGATCCATCTCGCGGCCGTCTCTGGTTGTTACATCAGCACGACCATCTTGTGGTAAACGCTGTTCGTCGATTTTTAAATTCGACATGATTTTGATTCTAGAGACCACTGCAGGGTGTAAATTATTTGGGTATTCAACAACCTGTCTCAAGACTCCATCTACACGATAACGCACTCTTACATGACTCTTAAGTGGCTCAATATGAATATCACTGGATCTAACATCCAGGGCATAACTAATGGTTGTAAGAACCATTTGAGGGATATTTGCAGATAGGATACTATCCTGTAATTGTTTTAATTTATCCTCTGCGGCTGGAACTGCGGCCGCAGTTCCAGCCGGAACTGGCAAAGTTACGGTTTGCACAGGAGTTACCTGCTGTGTTTGAGTAGTCGCTGCTTGTACTGTTGTGTTTGGATCCATTACTTCTGAAAATAAGCATTAATTTGTACTGTGAAATTGATCAATTCTTCACTTTGATCACCTCCTGAATTTTCGAAATTCAATTTAATTGAAGACATATCCATCAATCTTGCATCGCCGTCAAAAGCTCCGGAATTTTCTACCAAATGTAAGAATTTTGTAAAATTTTCGTTTGAACTTCGAATTGTCATTCTGAAAGGAAGGACAGAGTAAGACTCTTCTTCAGATGTTGTTGGGTTTTGATATTCAATATTTGAGACTTCGAAAGGACTATTGTTTTGAGCCAGATCTTCTTCGTAAGAATCCAAAGCTCTTGTTAACTCAGTATAATTATCATTAGAAGGAAATACCGTAGCCAAATTTTGATCCATGATTTTATCCAATTGATCAAAATCTTTTTTATTATTGTCGTATTGGGTTTTTACTTGAGCAACCTCTGTTCTCAATTGACCGGCAATATTGGTGCTTGCCTGCAAACCACTTTTTATATAAGAATACTCCTGGAATTTATTATATGTATAGAATCCCATTATTAAAAATAAAATAGTACATAAAGCCGCGTAGGTTCTAATGTGAATCTTTTGTCTTCTTTCTTCAATTTGTCGGGATATTGTAGCCATAAAATTTAATTATTTAAAAAATCAGGCGTTTCAGTTATGTCGGGTGTTGATTTGTCAGTTACCAAAACATTTTGCTGAAGATCTAAAGTGAGTTTTAAAGAGCCTGTATATCCTTCAGAAAGAGAACCGGATTTACTAAATGATCTCATTTCTCCATTTCCGAAAAATTCTGATCCATTAAGCTTATCAATAAGATCCGCAATCATTGTGAAGGTGGCTGTGTTAATAGTCTTAGTTTCACCAATAATGGAAATTTTCCTGTTATTGGTATCAAAATCAAAACTTGTATAACGAATACCACCAACTGTTTCGTAATAATCTTTGCTATAATGTGAATCTATTGCTTTTGTTTTTAGCTCTATTTCATTAATAATATCAGACCACTTAATTCTTTGATTCTTTATTTTTTGAATAGTGCTCATTTCATTAACAATAATAGAGTCTACTTGTTTTATAAGTTCATAAACCTCCAGGTCACTTAAAGATGGAAAATCCTTCTGTATCATCAAAGATTTTAGCGCTGCATTTCCAACAAAGTTAGCTGCATTCATGTAATTTTTATAATCTCTCCTTGTTTGAGTATCTTGGCCATCTGTTAAAGTTGTAGCCTTATCCAAAAGCTTTGTTTTAAGCTTTTCCTGGAATAGTAATTGAACAAGTACATCATCTACATATTCCTTATCAATTATAGGAACATAAGTATCTTTAGAAAGTAACTCCTTAGCTGCAGAAAAAGATTCATAAAGTTGCTTTCTCAGACCTTCCAATTCAGTTTTAGCTTGTGCCTGTTCACCACTTGATACTGTTTGGCTTTGTGATGTTTCAAAATTTCTAATAAAACTATCACCATCATAACTAAATTTATCCAAGAATGATTTTATCTGTAGATATCGGAATAAATTGATGTCGGTTTGCAATCCGATAACCTCTGCATTTGTTGAAGTTAAATCATTTATTACACTTGGAATTCCCAATTTAGTGTTAATAAAATCAAAATTTGAGGTTAGTTGAGAATTGAAAAACAAAACAGATGCGATACTGCCAATGACCAGAAATGCAAAGAATCCTTTTAAGATAAACAATAGCATGCTCTTTTTTGGCGCAAATTCTTCCAGAAGAGAAGTGTCCAATTCAGGAGCAGCACCTAAAATGCTCGCTTCACCTGTAGAAGTTTCAGATGAAACAATGTTCTTAATAATACTGGATTCAGCTGCTGCCTGTTGATTATTTTGATCAAGAGGGTTCACCAAAGCTTTATCTACTTCCGGCGCTTTATTTAATGGATCTTCCATACCTGTTTAATTTTTGTTTTTATTTCTATTTATTATAGCAAATTTTTACAGATCCGTAAAGTGTACTAGACAGCAAACAAGAGCCTCGTCAAATGACAAGACTCCTTTTTTACAATTCTGGAAATTACTGTAATTCAACAGTCGCTCCGGATTCTTCAATTTTCTTCTTAAGTTCTTCAGCTTCAGCAAGATCAACACCTTCCTTAATAGCTTTTGGTGCAGCGTCTACAAGATCTTTAGCCTCTTTAAGACCTAGACCTGTAATTTCACGTACAACCTTGATAACTGCAATCTTTTGTCCTCCTGCAGATGCAAGGATTACATTTTTCTTACCACTTCCTGCAGCTTCTTCCTCACCACCGGCAGCAGCTGGGGCAGCTCCCATCATCATAGGGGCAGCAGCAGATACACCGAATTTCTCTTCAAGAGCTTTTACAAGATTTGCAAGCTCAAGAACAGGTAGTTTTTCAACCATTTCAAGGATTTTTTCTGCATCCTTGCTTAGGTCTATAGTTTTTGCTTCATCAGACATATTATATTTGGTTAAAAGAATATTTGATGAAATTAAGCGGATTGCTCTTTCTGTTCCTTGATAGCATCAAGGGCGCGAACAAATCCGGAAATTGTATTATTAAGAACATCATGAAATCCTTGAACAGGATACTTGATAAGATAGATGAATTTACCGATAAGTTCTTCAAGACCTGGTAATTCAGCCAATTCTTTAGTTTCTGCAACGGTTAGAATACGACCTTCAAACAAAGCACCTCTTAGTTTTAGATTTTTGTTCTTCTTTCCAATCTGATTAACGATTTTTGCAGCGGAAATTTGATCTTCTAATCCAAAGGCTGCACCAACCGGCCCTTCTATAACATCATTCGGAATGCTTTCAAAACCTATCTCTCTTGCCGCAATTTCAATTAAAGTCTTCTTGGCAACTTTGAAAGTAACACCTTTTTCACGCAATTTTGAGCGCAGATCTTTTAGATCCTTTACAGTCATTCCCTGATAATCGGCAAAAACCACAGCTTTTGCTTGTTTCATGCTTTCTATCAATTCATTTAGGATCTCTGTTTTTTGTCCTTTTGTTACTGGCATTTGTATTTAGATTAAAAAAATCTCGACTTCTGCTATAGACATCGAGACAAACAAATTAAAAGCTCATGCTTCTGATTGTTGCGTCTCGGCAGGACTTACCTAAAAGCGCCTACTGTCTATGACAATAGGCACTCTATCAGAAAAAAAAATGAAGTCAAATGATTTTTAGTTAATAATTGTGTTAAATTATATTCACTTACACATACAATAACACCAAGATGTTACAAAAGTTGCAAAAATTTTTAGAAAAAGCCAAAAATCCCTTAATTGTAGTTCTTGGACCAACAGCATCGGGAAAAACAGATCTCTCTCTAAATATAGCCAAAAAATTTAATGGAGAAATAATTTCCACGGATTCCAGACAAATATACAAGGAGATGCGAATTTCTACCGACGTTTTACTTCTAAAAGATAGACAAAAGGTTCTGCACCACTTGATTGAAATTGCCAAACCGGATGTGGAAATAACTATGTCTGAATTTAGAGATTTGGCTGAAGAAAAAATTAAGGAAATCTATAAAAGAAAACATATTCCAATACTTGTTGGGGGAACAGGACTGTACATCAGTTCTATAATTGATAATTACGATATGCCACACGTGCCACCGGATAAAAAATTAAGGGCTAAGTTGGAAGAAGAAGCTAAAAAGAAAGGCAAAGATTTTATGTATGCAAAGCTCAATAAACTTGATCCGGAAGCGGCTAAATCAATTCACCCGAATAATTTGAGATATGTCATAAGGGCAATTGAGAAGGCTAAAGCGCCAAAATCCACAAAAGGGGAAAGTCAATTTGATACCTATCTTATAGGGATAAAATGGCCACGCGCAGAATTATATCAAAGGGTTGACCTGAGAGTTGACCTCCAGCTGAAACGCGGATTAATTGACGAGGTTAAAAAGCTACTTAAAAAGGGATATCCGGAAAATCTTCCTTCAATGAGTTCGTTGGGAGTAAAGGAAATAATCCCTTATATAAGAGGGGAGCAGACTTTGGATGAATGTACGAATATTCTTAAACAGAACACTAGAAATTATGCCAAACGCCAAATGACATGGTTCCGCAAATATGATACTGTGCATTGGCTTAACCCTAAAGATTTATGAAGAAAAAGACTTTTGAATACCTTATTGATGATGTAATTGCCGGAATAAGTGATAAAATAATCTCTCGGCATACTTGGGTATTTGGGGACGATAAAGCCTCAACCCCGGAAGAATGGCCCTATGGAAAATAAACAAAATCAAGGAAAAAGAGCAAAAATCTAAGAAATAATATGTCCTTAAGAAAAAAGAAGTGGGTAATTAAAAACACTGATAAAAATAAAACAATTTTTCAGAAATTGTTGAGTAATCGAGACCTGAAGGAGGATTTTGAAATCAAAGATTTTCATGATCCATTCTTATTTAGTGATATGAAGAAATCTGTTGAACGAATAGATAAAGCTATTGCTAACAGTGAACGTATAATAATTTTTGGAGATTATGACGTTGATGGGATTAGCGGAACAGCACTTTTAATGCACGCTCTTACAAAGGTGAAAGCCAATGTATCCTGCAGGTTGCCAAACAGGTTAGAAGATGGATACGGACTTTCCGAAAAATTTATTGATGAATTTATTGAGAAAAATATCGGCCTGATAATTACCGTTGATTGCGGAATATCCTGTAAAAATGTCATTTCAAAGGCGAAAAATGCGGGAATTGACACTATTATCACAGATCATCATACCATTCCGGATGAATTTCCTTCCGACGCTTTTGCAATTCTTCATCCAAAGCTGGAGAATTCAAACTACCCTTTTGAAGATTTAACAGGAGCAGGTGTCGCTTTAAAATTAGCCCACGCACTTGCAATAACTAATTTACCAAAGGATCAATATGAGAGTTTCTTAGAGTCACTTTTAGATCTGGCTTCACTTGGGACTGTTGCAGATCTTGGATCTTTAAAGGATGAAAATCACTTAATTGTTAAACGAGGGCTTAAAAGATTGGAAAACACCAAATGGGCAGGCTTGAAAAAACTGAAAGAATTGGCAAATTTAAAGGAGGGGGAGGCTATGGATACAAATAATATCGGTTTTCATATAGCGCCAAGAATAAATGCCGCAGGAAGAATAGGGGACCCCTACATTGCACTTAAACTTCTTTTGCAGCAGGAGTATGGAAAACAAACTCAATCACTGGGGCAGTCATTGGAAAATTTAAACAAAGAAAGACAAAAAATGACCGAAACATCTTTGGATGAGGCCAAGGCCTTATTTGTTAATCCGGAAGATGAATATATTTTAATCGCTCATAGTCCGGATTGGCATGTTGGAATTTTAGGACTGATTGCCGGTAAATTATCCGAAAAATATGGAAGACCGGCAATTGCCATGCAAGATTTTGGGGATATGCTTGTGGCCTCGGCCCGTAGTCCTCAACATTTCAATGTAGTAGAAGCCATTAAGGATTCATCTGAACATTTAATGAGTTTTGGGGGACATGCTCAAGCTGCAGGATTCAATTTAAAGAAGGAAAGTCTTAAAGCTTTCGAAGAGAAGATTAAAAAATTTGCAAAAAGTAAGCTTAAGAATAAAGACCTTACATCAATTTTAGAGATCGATTGTGAAATCAAAAATTCAGAAATCAATTTCGACATTCTTAATGAGATACAAAAATTGGCACCTTTTGGAGTTGCTAATCAAAGACCAAGCTTTTTATTGCGCAATGTCGAGCCTTTGTTTGTTCAACAGGTTGGAAAAGGCGGAGATCATTTGAAATTTAATCTTAATATAAACGGAAGCAATTTTAATGTAATTGCCTTTAGAATGGGGTCTCACATCGATGACATTCGCAGACATCGAAAACTCGATATTGTTTTTAACCTTGAGAACAATACCTGGAACAATCGCAGCTCACTTCAACTTCAGGCTCTGGACTTTAAACTTAACTAATTCTTATGAAAAAATTAATAATCTTTTTTGTTATCCTCTCGATTTTTATTCCAAACGTAAGCGCGGAAGAAATTAATGTTGAAGATTGGTATCAATATAATGGCTATTCAAATACTCATAGTTTTTCATTGCGCTTTCCAACAGATTGGCAGGCCTATACTCTTGGTGATGATGCTCAAGGGTTTTCACCAAAGGATGACTACGATAAGGAGCCTTTAGTAAGAGTTCAGGAATTTGAAAACCAGACTTACGATCAAGTAATTAGTGATTTTAGCGATCAATATGGGAGTTTTTTGCAATCTGAAGATTTTCTGCTAAAGACGATTAATGAAGATATAATTGCCAAAAGAACTTCGTTTTTAGAAAAAACTTCAGGTATTTCTACGGAGATTATTCTCATTAAAAGAGCTAGTCTAATTGTCGCAATTACTAAAAATTCCATTGAATTTGAGGATATGGAAACAGCTATTATTAATTCTTTTAAATTCACCGATAATTGGTATCAGTATTTGGATCTGAATGACAATTATAGTTTTATTTTTCCCTCTAAATTTTCACTTTCAACTTTAAGTGATGGTGTCAAATTAGTGGATGCGGATAAAAACAACGTTTTTGTTGCCAGAAAATATGGGAATGCAACCATTCATTCTGCAAAAAAAATGGCCGCAGATTCAGGAGATGATTATTTGTCTTCAGAAGCTATAAATTTTCACGGAATAGACAATGTTTTGGAAGCTTTTTATGAAAATTCAGGCAAAAAATTTAGTCGTATAATTATTGAGAAAAATGGAAATTCATATAGCCTAAGCAACTTCGATTTTGAAGACGTGCCGGAAATATTGGAAAGTTTTGAGTTTTTTGAAATTGAAAGCAAGGCCGACTATTCCCCTTATAAAAATTTCTCCGATGTAAGAGATATTCATCCTAACGCTACGGCGATAAACTCACTTGTAAGCCAAAAAGTAATTAATGGATATGCAGATGGAACTTTTAAACCGGATGGTGAAATTAATAGAGCGGAATTAACAAAAATGATTGTTACAACTAAAATTAACCCGGATAAAACAATTTTCAAAAATTGCTTTCCTGATGTAAAAGAGCAATGGTATGCGCCTTATATTTGTTACGCTAAAGCCAAGGGCTGGGTAAAAGGATATACCGATGGAAACTTTGGTCCTGAAAAAAATATTAATAGAGTTGAAGCTCTAAAGATAATCTTTGGTGTTATGTTTGCCGGAAAATTAACTGATTCAGAGAAGCTTGATGATGTTTCAGTGAAGGATGTAGACCAAAAGGCTTGGTATGCTAAATATTTTATCTACGCTGATAATAACAATCTTTTGGATAAGCAGCATATAAAAGAAAAAAACGGTGGATACTATTATTATCCCGAATCCGACATCAGTAGAAAAGAGGTAGCAGAAACAATCTACAGAGCCAAACTGCTGAAATAATTCTTTTATTGGAATGCCCTGTTATAACTGATATAATCACCTCCTTTATTCAAGGGTGATATCCTTGACATATGGGTGGAAATGTTTTAGAATATGTAGAACACATAAAATTCAAATGTCAGATTCGATCCAAATAAACATCGTAGACTTAATTAAAAGGAACAATAAAATCCTTGTTTTGCCATCGTCTCCACCGGATGGGGATTCCCTTGGTAGTGCGGTTGCTCTATATCTGGTTTTAAAGAAAATGGAAAAGGAAGTTACGGTTTTGTGTAGCGATCCGGTTCCTGAAGTTTATGAATTTCTTCCAAACATGAAGATTATCGGCGACAAATTAACTTCTACAAAGGATTTCATTATCACCTTGAATTGTCGCAGGAATAAAGTGGAAAAGATTAAGAGTTCAATTGAGAATGATAAGATTAATATCATTATCACGCCGGAGAGCGGAGGGTTTTCGGAGCAGGATATTTCATTCACAAGAGGCAAACTGGACTATGATTTGATAATTACAGTTGATACTGCGGAGTTAAGTCAGTTAAGAGATATCTACGAAAAAAATGTTGAAATGTTCCACCAAATTCCGGTTATCAATATTGATCACCATGTGTCCAACACGCATTTTGGAAAGATAAATTATGTAGATATAATGGCATCTTCAGCTACTGAATTACTAATCCCTTTAATTGAGGAGTTAGCCAAGGAGGAAGGTATGGATTTAATTGATGAGGATATAGCCACACTATTATTAACCGGCATCATTACGGATACGGGAAGTTTTCAGAACGCTAATACCACGCCAAGATCCTTCCAACGCGCTTCTCAACTTATTGCCTACGGAGCAAGACAACAAGAAATTATTCAGTTTATCTATAAAACAAAGCAACTTAGTCAACTAAAACTTTGGGGAAGAGTGCTTTCCAAAATCCAAACCGATGAAAAATATCGTATAGTCTGGTCTTTGGTAAGCCAACAAGATTTTCGTGATACCGGCAGTAACGAAGATGAAACGGGAGATATTATCGATGAACTTATGACTAATGCTCCCGGTGCGGAGGTCATCATTTTGATGAAAGAAAAGAAGGACCAAACTATTTCTGTTAGCATAAGAACAACAACTCCGGCAGCTGATGCGGCTAAAATTGCTGAGAGTTTTGGTGGAGGAGGTCACACGCAAGCGGCAGGTTTCCGTATGGAAAATACAAGTTTAAGAGACGCCGAATATGCAATAATTAATGCTGTAAAAGAAGTTCAAGCGGAAAGATTAAACATTATTGAAGATGAAGTGGCCTCTATAGTGCCAAAAGAAGAACCACAAAAGAAGAAAACAAAAAAGAATACTCCATCATTTTCACCAAAAACACCTGAAGTGAAAATAGAAGGAAAGGAAACTGAAATTAAACCTGGAATTACTTACAAATTTGAGGATTAATCCTACATTTGTTCCATAATATCCTCTGCAATATCAAAATTACTAAAGATATTAGAAACATCTTCATCTTCATCAAGGAGATCCATAAGGCGTAAAACAGTTTTAGCCTTATCAATATCGTCAATTTTTACAGTAGTTTTCGGAATGTAACTTATTTCCGCTTTTTCAATTTTGAATCCAATCTTTTCAAGATTATCTCGCACGGACATTAAATCTGTATCAGCAGTAATAATTTCATATTCTCCACCATCAATTGCTAAATCTTCAGCTCCCGCATCAATTACTTCAAGCTCCGCTTCATCAGGGTTTTTGCCATCCGCCTTAGCTATGATTAAACCCTTCCTATCAAACATCCAGCCAACACTTCCGGCTTCCCCCATATGCCCACCATTCTTAGTAACAATAGTCTTTATACTGGCAACAGAGCGATTTTTATTGTCAGTAATGACTTCGACCAGCATTGCAGTTCCTGCAGGACCATATCCCTCATAAATCATCTCTACGTATTGAGCAGCATCTTTATCTTGGCCTGAGCCCTTTTTAACCGCTTTTTCAATATTGGCATTTGGAACATTATCAGCCTTTGCATTAATAATGGCACTGCGTAATCCCGGATTCATATTTGGATCATCACCATTGCGCGCCGCAATTGAAATTAACTTCGCATGTTTAGTGAAAATCTTACCTCTTTTTGCATCCGCGGCCCCCTTTTTATGTTTGATAGAGTGCCATTTTGAATGTCCTGACATAATTGAAAAATATTAATTTTCTTGTGGAGGACTTGTTGGTTGAGCAATATTTGGTTCGGATGTTGGTGTAGCCATTCCCGGTCCCGGATTCAATTGAGTTACACCATCAACATCTTCCACCAATATTTCCTCAAGTTTTTGAGGATCTCCTTTTCCTAAAGAATAAACAAAAAATGACACAGCCACGGCTATTACAATAAGTGCTGCAAACATAGCTGGGAAATATTTTTTTTCATCACCTTTTTTATACTTTGGCATATTTTGTTGTTAAAATTTTGCAGTTTCGCCCTCTCTCTTGTCTAGAATTACATTTGTAGAGCGTTCATACTTAAATGTGTAATTAACTCCTTCGCTATAATAATAGTCTACAGGTCCCGTGCCAACACCAATTGTATCAGTTTCTATTATTTTCTTGTCAGGGAGTAAATCTAGCATATCCATACCCTTTCCTTCAATAAGGATATTTTTAAATATATCACTTAACATAGCACTGTAATCAGGAGTGGGTTCTTTATCAATTTCGCTATAATTTATGCTTTGTAACATGGACTTTATGAATTGTTGATGTTGATAACCAAGAATACCATCTCCATATTGAGTATAAGCCACCAATACTTTTCCATCAGAGAGATAGATATACCAATCTACAATTCTTTTTTCAGGATACAACACCTCTAAAGCCTTGAAAGTTCCCAGATCGAAATTTTTATATTGTGCTCCCTTAAATGCAGCTTTAACATTTTCAAAATACTGATCCTTTGCCATGTCCAATTCATTTTCATCCAAAGTTACATTAACAAAAGCGGAATTTGGATACATTCTAAAAGCCGAAAATTGAGAAAATTCTTTATCGGGTCGCATGAATATAACTTCATCAGTATGCTCTATAATTTGCCATCTGGCGCTGTCATATTTGATGGAGAAAGGTACTGTACTGCCTTTATAAGAACTCCAATCCTTATCTATAGGAAAGGATTTTCCATCACTTTCTTTTACTATCATCATTCTATAAACAAGCTTGGCAAAATCTGCTCTATTCATTGCTTGATCCGGATGAATGGCGCCGTAATCATCTGAAATCAATAAATTATGATTTCTGGCGTAAAGCATATATGGCGCAAACCAATCAGTACTTTTTACATCAGCAAAAATACCATCGCTAGTTGCCGGTAATTCCACGGCAGATGAGGAAATAATCATCTTTAAAGTTTCAGCCAAATTTATAGAGTTGGCAGGTTTAAATTTACCGTTTTCATATCCCTTAATAATGCCATTTTTTTGTGCTGACATTACATAAGGAAAAAACCAGTCTTCCTTCAAAACATCAGGAAAAAGAACTTCATATTCCGCATCTGTTTTTATATCAAAAGCTAAAGTAATAATCTTCATTGCTTCAGCTCTGTTCAACAGATTATCCGGTCCAAAAGTACCATCTTTATAACCGTTAATTATCTGATGATCATCAAGATATTCAATGGCATCATAATTTTCATGATCTTTAGCCACATCAGGGAAGGAAGCAGCAAAAACCGGGAGAGAACCAAGCAGAAAAACAATTAAAAAGAGGAGGGATTTTTTCATAGGTAAAATTAATATAACATTCTTATAAACGATGCTCAAATAAAATGGTTACGAATAAAGAAGTTCACCCGGACTATATTTGTCCAAGTTTTCTTCTCCAATAAGGTTAACCAATCTGTCTGTAACCTTCTCCATTTTCACAGTTTCTTGAACACCCTTTTGCATATCTCTGATAATTGCAGTTCCCTCGCGGACTTCAGTAATGCCAATTAATACTGCGTATGCCACTTTAAATTTATCGGCAAGTTTAAGTTGAATATTTATTGACCCCTTACCAAGAGCTCCCATAGTTTTGATTCCGGCTTCACGAAGTTCAGCAATTAGAGGAAGACATTTTATTTTTGCCTCAACTCCAAGTTGAGCTACAAACACATGTAAATCATCTTTTGAAGGTACTTTTATTTTCTCACGTTTCATATTGGCAATAAGCCTTTCAACTCCGGCTGCATAACCTACTGCAGGAGTAGCTTGGCCACCTAAAATTTCCACTAAGCCATCATATCTACCACCGCCACCAATGGCATTTTGAGCACCTTCCTCTTTATCCCAAAATTCAAAAACCGTTTTAGTATAATAATCCAAACCTCTAACAAGTTTAGGATTTTCATCATATTCAATACCAATTTCCTTCAGATAAACTAATAATTCTTCATGGTATTCCATAGATTCTTTGTCCATATAGTCCTTCATTGCAGGCGCAAGATGTGCCAAGATTTTGCAGTCCTCTTGTTTGCAATCAAGTAGTCTTAGAGGATTGTGAGCCAATCTGTTATTGCAATCTTCACAAAGGGATCTTTCTTTTCCAACATAATAATCCTGTAAAGCCTGCATATATTTTTTACGAGACTCCGGCGTACCAATAGTGTTTAATTGCAATTTAAAAATACCGGCCACCCCAAGGTCTTCATTGATTTTATTTGCCAACTGAATAACTTGTGCATCAAGCGCAGGGTCACTTTCGCCAATCACTTCGAATCCGAACTGCCAAAATTGTCTATATCGTCCTTTTTGAGGGCGGTCATATCTGAAGTGAGGTTCAAAATAATATAAAAGAACAGGCTGAGCCAATTGATTCATACCATTTTGAATATAACTTCTAACAACACCTGCTGTTCCTTCCGGTTTCAATGTTAGACTGCGTCCTTTTTTATCTTCAAAAGTGTACATTTCCTTGGAAACGATATCTGATGTATCTCCAATACTACGCTTAAACAATTCAGTGTATTCAAAAATAGGAGTGCTTATACGTCTAAAACCGGCTTGTCTTGCTCTGTGTCTTACCACCTTTTTTATAAAAGTATGATAATCGTGATCGTGTGGGAGAATGTCGTGTACACCTTTTGGTGTCTGAAATGCTTCGTGAGCCATAAAAGGAATTATTAAAGACGCTTTTGTAACTTTACCACCTTTATAGGATATTTCAAGCCTAAAGCATTTTGAAGGAGGTGCTTGGTGTAATATTAGTGTTTGAAGTATATAAACCCGGATTTAACACATATTGAAAGTAAGCCGCAGATGCGATCATAGCTGCATTATCTGTGCAGTACGCAATGGATTTAGGGTAGCGCAATTTTATTCCTGCAGGGACGTATTCTTTAATTGTTTCTCTAAGTAAGGTGTTTGCAGATACACCACCTGCTAAATGTAATTCCTTAACTTCCGGAAATTTTTCTGCAGCCATTTTTAGCTTAGTAGCCAATGTGGTTACTACGGTTTTTTGAAAACTGGCCGCAATATCCGCCTGTAGTTTTTTATCAAATTTTTCTCCTAACTCTTTAACTACGGATAGAACAGCCGTTTTTAATCCTGAAAAGCTAAATTCCAGACTGCCTTTTTCCAATAAAACTATTGGGAAAGCAAAAGCATCGGCATTTCCATGTTCTGCAATTTTAGATATAGCAGGACCACCGGGATAACCAAGTCCTAACAATCTTGCCACTTTATCAAAAGCTTCACCTGCCGCATCATCCCTGGTTTCGCCAAGAACTTCAAAATTGTGATGATCACGCATCAAAATAAGCTCATTATGACCACCTGAAACTGTTAATACAATTAGCGGAAATTCAATTTCATCTTCAGCTTCCAACCAATTTGAATAAATATGACCCACCACATGTTGAACAGGAATTAGAGTTTTATTTTTTACATAAGAAATTACTGAGGCTGTTTCTGTACCGATAATTAAAGATGAAACCAGTCCCGGTCCGCGTGTAATTGCTAATGTATCAACATCATCCCAGTTACAATCGGCAACACTAAGGCATTCATCCAATACGGGAATCATTTTTAATACATGTTCCCTTGCAGCGATTTCCGGAACAACACCACCGGTCTTTGCATGTAAATCAATTTGCGACGCAATTATATTTGCTAAAACATTATGGCCATCTTCAACTATGGCACAAGCTGTTTCATCACAAGATGTTTCAATGGCAAGTATCTTCATAAAATTATCTTACATGGAGGGCATCTTACTGGAAAAAAAGGCGTTTTCAAAGTATAATTAAAAGGTGAAAATCACCTCGATTCAAATAATAGAAATTTTAAAGCAAGCCGGGCATGAAGCTTATTGGGCGGGTGGTTGTGTTAGAGATATGTTGCTTGGGATAGAACCTAAGGATTTTGACATTGTAACTTCAGCCAAACCTGATGAAATTGAACAATTACTGGAACACACAATTCCTATTGGCAAGGAGTTTGGGGTTATTCTTGCAATTCAAAATGGTCATAATTTTGAAATTGCCACTTTCCGTTCCGATTCCGGATACAGTGATGGTCGACGACCTGATGCGGTAGAATTTACTAATGCCAAAGAAGATGCTTTACGCCGCGACTTCACTATTAACGCTATGTTTTACGATCCAACAACAGATGAAATATTTGATTATGTTGATGGGCAGCGCGATATGCGTGATGGGTTAATCAGATTTATTGGTGAGCCGGAGCAGCGTATTAAAGAGGATCATTTGCGTATTTTAAGAGCGGTACGGTTTAAAAATGCCTATAACATGCAATACCATCCGGATACTTACGCTGCGATAAAAAAGTATGTTTCGCTCATTAAAGATATTTCAAAAGAACGTGTGACCGACGAACTTAACAAAATGATAATGGGGGCAAATTCGGGCCAGGCCTTTGAGGAGCTATTTGAAATTGGGGCTTTGGAATTGATAATGCCTGAACTTTGCAAGCTTAAAGGCCTGGCCCAGCCCTTGCAATATCATCAGGAGGGTGATGTTTGGGATCACGCGCTTATGTCTCTGGATTCATTAACCGACGAGGAAAAGACACCGGATCCTCTTCCGGAAGTTGGTCCAACGCTTGCACTTAAATGGGCAACTCTCATGCATGATATTGGTAAATATGACACATTCATGGAGGACGAAGAGCGTATTCGCTACAACAACCACGCAGAAATTGGTGCTGAAATTGCTAAGAAAATACTTAAACGCTTTAAGTTTCCAAATAAATTAATTGAAAGAGTTCATTGGCTAATAAGCCATCATATGATGGTGGTGCCACTTTTTGAAATGCCGGATTCACGCCGCAGGCATTGGTTTCTTCAACCGGGATTTGAAGAATTACTGGAATTGTATCGTGCGGATGCTATGGGAACGGAGCCAATGGATCTTTCCGCTTATGAAAAAATGAAAAAGCTCTATCAACATGAAATTGCCAAACTTAAGCTTATGCCCAAAAGTTTAATTAGTGGCGAGGAGATAATGAAAATCCTAAATCTTCAAGAAGGAGAGCAGATAGGGGAGATCCTCAAGGATATTCGTGAAAAACAATTAGGTGGCGAGCTAAAAACCAAAAAGGAAGCCAAGGAATATCTTAAAACTAAATTAACTTCTTAGATTTCAATAGCTTCATAATTTCAATTTTCATCAGAACCATGCTGCCTGTTCCAATTAGGAATAGAATAACATTAATAGCTTTTCCCAGATAAGGGATCATTCCCAATAAAGAATAAACTAGTAGGGCTGCAGCAATAACAAAGAATAATTTAACCTTTGAAACCTTCTTTTTTAAATTTATGAAATATCCGGCTATCCA
>Ga0210044_10006188_pt1 | contig 15886 bp, 12 predicted proteins | sample CryGey13umfilter_2_FD_183959 | JGI IMG/M metagenome (GOLD analysis project Ga0210044, IMG submission 183959) | Groundwater microbial communities from aquifer in Utah, USA - Crystal Geyser 4/9/14 3 um filter (SPAdes) (version 2) | ecosystem: Environmental > Aquatic > Deep subsurface >...
CCAGTCTTGCAACATCCATATTTTGTTCATCACTCTGAACAAAAGCCAAAATATCCACAGCATCTTGTGCAGATAAAATTTCAAATGAAACTCCTTTGATTCTGCACTGTGATGCAAGTTCATTTGAATAGTTCAGCATAAAAGAACCGCCGCGATAGTTTAATAACCAATCACATGTGTTACCGTTTTGCAGTTCAGAAAAAGTAATCCCGTAGGCTTTTAAGTGATCGGTTTGATTTAAGTCCATGTTGATAAGAATCTTGCTTTGCCCGAATAAAGCAACCGCAATAAAAACAAAGCATAAAACTGTTTTCATAAATATTTTACGCAGACTTTTTATCTTTCTCAATATAGATTGGTTTCTGTCCTTTTTCAACCGTGTCTTTTGTAATTAAACATTTTTCAATGTTTGTTAAATTAGGAAGTTCATACATTACATCAAGCAAGATAGATTCAACAATTGATCTTAGTGCGCGTGCACCGGTTTTTCTTTTCATGGCAATTTTAATAATGCCATCAAGAGCTGCTTTTTCAAATTCGAGTTCAACCCCTTCTAATGCAAACAATTTCTGAAACTGTTTGATAATTGCATTTTTCGGTTCAGTTAAAATACTTTTCAATGCTTTTTCACTTAACGAATGAAGAGGAGAAATGATTGGCAAGCGTCCGACAAGTTCAGGAATTAAACCGTATTTTACCAAGTCTTCAGGCTCGACAAGCTTTATCAAATCATCTTGTTTTAAATTAGTTTTTGAGTCAACTGTGGTTTCAAACCCGATTGGATTTTTATTGATTCGTCTTGAAATAATTGGTTCAATACCATCAAAAGCACCGCCGCAAACAAATAAAATATTTTTTGTGTTTACATTTATTAAACTTTGTTCGGGATGTTTTCTTCCTCCTTTTGGTGGCACACCGGCAACGGTTCCTTCAAGGATTTTTAACAAAGCTTGCTGAACACCTTCACCGGAAACATCGCGGGTAATTGATACGCTTTCACTTTTGCGTGCAATCTTGTCAATCTCATCTATATAAACAATTCCTTTCTGTGCTTTCTCAAGATTGTAATCGGCAGCCTGTAAAAGTCTTACCAGAACAGTTTCAACATCATCACCAACATATCCTGCTTCAGTAATTGTTGTTGCATCTGCAATTGCAAATGGTACATCAAGAATTTTTGCAAGTGTCTGGGCAATTAATGTTTTACCGACGCCTGTCGGTCCAATCAGTAAAATATTGCTTTTTTCTATTTCAATATCATCAAGTTCATACAAGGTGGAATTTGAATTTATTCGTTTGTAATGATTATAAACAGCAACAGCAAGAACTTTCTTCGCATATTCTTGTCCGATAACGTATTCATTCAAACTGTTGTTAATCATCTCCGGAGTCAGTAAAACATCGCTTGGTTTCTTTGATGAATATGCCGCAAGATTATTCTTTAAAATGTCAACACTTGTTTTTATACAAATATCACAAATGTAAACATCAGGACCAGCAACCATTGAACTTACTTCCGAGCCGTCTCTCCCGCAAAAAGAACATTTTACCGGAGTATTTTGATTTTTTGTTTTCATAATTTTTCTTTGTTTTGTTCTTCAATCATATTTATTAATTCGCGTGACTTCTCGGCATAAATTGAATTCGGATATTTTTCAAGCAAATCACCTAATCCTTTTCTTGCCTCATTCATGTCTGCGACAACAAAATAATAAATACACCCTTTCAAAAATGCACATTTATCATTTAAAAAACTTATTTCTTCATCAGAAAGTTCTTTTAACAAAGCAAGCCCGAGCGGAATATTGCCAGTTATCAACTGAATTTCAGCAAGATTAAACTTTGCCATCTTGGATAACATCAGCAAATTTTCATTAGCAGAAATTTCTTTCAGAAGTGTTTCTGCAGCAGAAAAATTTCTTTGCTCAAAATAAAAATCAGCCTTGGAAAACTTCATCAGATTCAGCGAGTCGGTTTTGTTGAAATTGATTATAAGAAGTAATTCCAGAGCATCATTTGCAGCCGTATTATCAAGTTCATTTGTGATTTCATTTAAAATTGAATCTGCTAAAGAAAACCTGCCTTCCCAGAAATTTATTTTAGCAAGATAATATTTTGCAAAAGCAGATTTTTCAGATGTCATCCGTGGATATTTTGAGTAATTATCTATATCTTTTTTTGCAGCTTCAAAATTTCCCCAAAGTACTTTACAATAAGTTGATTTTACTTTAGAATCAAGTGCGAATTGTGAATAGGGAAATTTGGTTGAAATAAACTCAAAATTTTTTACCGCAACTTCAGGTTTGAAGAGTTTATATAAATAAATATTTCCCGCGCGGAACAATGCTTCGTTTGCAATTTCAGAATTTGGATTGCTTTTTGAAATTTCTTCATACATTTTTATGACATTAAGAAAAGCCTTTTGACCCGTTGTATCAATTTCAGAGAATGAATAATACAATGATAATTTATTAAAATACTTTTGATTTAATTTGCCTTCGGAAGCCTTTGCAAGCCCAATTTTACTGCTCGGGATTATGTTGCTGTTATTTTTGGAAAGTGCATATTGATAAGCTTTTTCGGCAGTTTCGAAAGCTTGCTCTGACAAAAACTGATTCGCAAAACTTACAACCTGCTGCCCGTTTCCATTAACCGACTGATCAAACTGTATAATAACATCTAATGACTCGTCATATTTTTTTTTCAAAAGCAAAAAGTATGAAAGCAGTTCTGTAAATTCAGCAGTTCTGTTTTGCTCAAAATGCTTTCTTACAACGTTTATCACAATATCCGATGCGTCTTGTCTTTCAAAATATGTTGAAATTCGCGATTTGATAATTTCGATTTGCTGTCTCTGCAGGTTTAGGATTTTACAATATTCCTCTGTTGCCGCCTCATAATTCATTACTGCTGTGTACAAACTTGCAAGGTCAAAAGAAAAAGCAAGCGGATCAGCTGAAACACTTTTGCCTTTCTTTAAGTATTCTATCGCCTTGTCATACGCGCGGTTTTCAATTGGATAATTCGCCATAATACGATAAACATTGGGCGAAGAGTTCATGCTTGCGGCTATGCCATTGTCCCATATCTGATAGGCTTTTTCCGTTTCACCCATTATATAAAATGTTGAACCGAGTAATCCGTAGCTGTTCAAATCTTTTGGCGCTGACTGAATTTTTTTGCTTAACAATTCAATAGATGACTGATAGTCTTTCTGTGATATATAAATATTGTTCAAGTCAGTGAGGTAAGTTTGATTCCATGGCTGCGCAGAATATAAATCAAGATAAATTTGTTTTGCTTTTTCTGCTTCGCCGTTTTGTTCATATATCTTTGCGAGTCTGTATTTGTTATCGGCATTTAAATTGTTCTGCGAAAAAAGACTTACAGGAAGTAAAATAAACAACAGTAAATATTTGATTTTCATTGACGCATTATCATTCATAATATTTCGGGTCAATTATATTGCCAAAATTCAGAATAAGATTTTTGTCAAAATATTTCTTAAGAGATGCCATTTGCCTGATTTCGTTTTCATTATACATAAGTTCGAAATACTTTCTTTTTAATTTGCCAATGCCATGTTCTGCAGAAACGGTTCCGCCAAACTGAACAGCTTTTTTGCAGATTTCAAAATAACAGATTTTTGCTGTCAAAAATTGTTCGTCACTTTCAGGAAGCATATTTAAATGGAAATGCGAATTACCAAGATGTCCGTAAATTACATTCGGCATATTGTTTTCTTCCATTAGTTTTTTTATAAACTCAAAAAAGGCAAACATGTTTTCATCTTTTACTGCAGTATCAGTACCGACTTTATGAAAATTCTGCTTTGCAATGTATTCATTTACTTTCCACGAAACAGCATGACGAAATACTTTCAGCTTCTCTCTTTCTTTTTCATTAAATGCAAACCATGAATTATCAAGATCACCGTTAAACTCAGTAATCAGCTCAACCCACTTTTCCATGTGTGATTCTTCATTGTCAGAATTTGTTTCCTGTTCAAACCAGACAGCAGAATTTGCTGACTGCGGAATTTCAGGAAAAGAATCCAATAAAAATTTTAATGAGCCGCCGTCAAAAAATTCAAGTCTAAGCGCATCAATATTATTATTATAATTTTGTTTTCTTGATTCGTACGAAATAGTTCGGGCTTTCTCAATAAACTTTAATGCATCAATATCGCTGTTAAAAAACACAACACATGAAAGCACATTCTGTGGAAGTGGCAGCAGCTTCAATATGATTTCCGTTATAATTCCAAGCGTACCCTCGCTGCCAATAAACAAATCAATCAAATCCATATTTGGTTTGCAATAATAACCTGCTGCATTTTTTGTTGATGGCATTTCGTATTTTGGAATTGAAAAAGAATAGTGTTTCCCTGAAGTAGAATTAAAGTTAAAAGTATAATTATCAGCAAAAATATTTCCTCTTTCCAGATTCAGGATTTCACCGTCAGAAAGAACTGTTCTGATTCCAATCACAAAGTTTCTTGTTGCTCCATACTTAAAAGATTTTGCACCTGAAGAATTTGTTGCAACGGTAGCGCCAACAAAACAACTTCTTTCTGTCGGATCGGGAGGATAGAATAAATTTTCAGCCTCTGTGAGTTTCTGAAATTCATCAAGAAAAACTGCCGGCTGAATTTTTGCAAACATTTTTTCTTTATTAATCTCAAGTACTTTATTCAGTTTTTCCATCGAGATAACAATGCCGCCTTCGGGAACAGCCGCGCCAGTAAGTCCGGTTCTATTGCCTGAAACAGTAATTTTCTTTTTTTCTTTGTTTGCTTTCAGAACAATATCAACTATTTCAGATTCACTTTCGGGAATTAAAACCCGTTCACAATTTCCTTTGTAATTTGCTGCATCAGCAAGATAATTCTGAAATTCACTTGGATCTGTTTTGATAATCATAATTTTACTTTCTATTCTGTTGGTTTACCGTGTTTAATCATAATTTGTTTCCATGGCTCCAAATCAAGTTTTTCTGATTCTTCAATCAGCATAATCGGGATGTCATTTTCAATCCGATATTTACGGCGTGTTTCTTTGTCCGTGGAAACCAATGAATCTCCTTCGAGTACAAGATCTGCTTTTGTTTCCGGGCAGCACAGTATATCTAATAATTCTTTGCTTATCATTTTAACTCCTATTTTGTTAATATCATTTTCTTTGTCTCAGAAAACGTACCTGCTTTTAAGGTATAAAAATAAACGCCTGAACTTGCATTATTCAATGTACATTGCACATTATACATTCCAGCAGGTTTTTGTTCGTTAACCAAGGTTGCGACTTCACGACCGAGAATGTCATAAACTTTGAGTGATACATTTTGTAGCACAGAATAGTATTCTGTGCTACTGGGAATTGTAAAACTAATGGTTGTTGTGGGATTAAACGGGTTCGGATAATTTTGATGAAGTTCAAATTTGTTAATAATTAATTCTGATGATTTTACATCAGACGGATTTCCTTCGCCATATTTTTCTATTCCAAACCACAGTGTGCGTAAAAGATTTTGATCAATATCAAATATAAAATGATTTGGCTGATATGGTTTAACAAAATAAGAAGTAAATGCATTCTCATTTCCTTTTGTATCAAGCGGATAAATTTTTATTGAATCGGCTTCAATAATTAAATCAAGCCGGACTTTTAATGGATAAATTAAAGTTGGCGAACTTCCCCAATTGTTGTTTATACTTGTATTTGTTGAATTCCAAACCATATTCATGTTCTGCACTTTTGAGCCGATTGTTATTAGCGATTTATTGGATTGTCCGATTGTTTTGCCATCGAGTGAAAGCCAGGTAATCACTCCGAAATCATTTGCTCCTGCTTCAACAATCATCATATTGCCGGCTCTTTTGCCGCGGAGTTTATATAAATATCCGCCGCTTCCGTTGAACTTATCTGCACTTATATATATTGTGCCATCAGTTGCGTCCCAATGAATTTCATCTGTGTCAGTAACAAAATTATTTGTCGGTGCTGCAGGCAACTGCGAAAAATCAGATGAAATACTGTCAAAATATTTTCCGACTTTCACTGCATGATTCAAAGATATTTTTGAATCAAAAAGAGAAAAGCCACGCCAGTCACCGCTGTCATATTTTGGTGAAATCAATAATGTGTCGGTTGAATAATTTAATGTGATTGGATTTACGGAAGATTGGATAAATCCATTTCTGAATGCAAAAGCAATTGACGGAAAGAAAGACATCAAAACAGGATTTCTGTTAATTGCAAAGTAATTCGCAATTTTATCTCTGTTCCAGTCCTGAGCTTCATCATAAGCAAAAAACATAAATGCATCAGCATCATTGAATGAAGAATATCCGAGTGAAAATAAAACTGATTCAACCTGATATTGATTGGGAAAAGGATGATTGTATTCACTTACAGTAAATGGTTTTCCTGAAACCGGAACACCGGCATACAAACCCGGAATAACACCGCCATTTTCTTTTGCCATTGGCGTGTTTGAAATTAACCAGTCAGTCGATGACCAGGGAATATTCGGAAAATTTGGATGATCCCAATAAGCATGATTATCAACATAATCACCATCCGACATTGCAGCTAAATCTGACATACCGGTATTCCAGTTTGAAGTTACAACCGGAACTTTTACCCCAAGTGTGTCTTTGAGATATTTAATCATTTCTTTGAAATAATTTCTTTCAGTACTTATATAGAATTCAGATAAATCTTTTACCCGCTGATTTGTAAAATTATTGCATGCCGAAAAATCCATTCTCGAAACATTTTTATTCCCAAGATTTTCATTTTCTTCTAATCCTGCAACGCCGGCTCTTGTAAGGCTTATATCATCAAGCCAGTATTCACCCGCTTCTTTTCCAAACATGAATGACAATCGTGTGTGTGATAGATTGGTTTCGGTGGCTTTAAAACTAAAGCTGAACTCTTTCCAAACATTGGTTAATTTAAATGCACTCGAACCATAACCATTGTAGGGAGAAACATCATTCATCACAGAAACAGAAATGTCTTTATCAGAATTTGATTTGGCAAAAAATTTCACTGTATAGATTGAATCTTTTATCACTTTCAGATTTGGAATTTTAATTTGAATATGCCACTCGGTTCCCGTTGCGGTTTGCACAGATATATTAAATGATCTGTTTCCGGAATGAGATATTGTTCTGTCAATTGAAGTATCTGCGATAGCTCCGTTGTGTTGTTCAATAAACCAGTAGTTTTTTAATCTGCTGCCCTCAAAACTTCCGTTATCAATTTGTTCGCCTTCTTCAAAAGCAACTCTTCCTTTATTCCATGCAGCACGCAGATTATCTGTGGTTTGGTATTTGGTTGTCAGAAATTTATTCCATTGTTCATCAAGTTCATTTGAGTAATAAACAGGGAGAACCCCATCTTTACTTATTGGTTTGAGTTTATTCTCTCGCCAGAATCTATAAAGAGAATTTTCATTTGTAATTTCTACCATTGCCATTACAGGATCATCAACCAATGATTTTCCTGTGTAAGGATTTACGTGAGTCAATAGTTGTTGTGCATATTCTTTGTGAAGTTTAATTATATATGGATCAAAAAAGTTTACTCCTTTGCTGAACTCAGGCAATGAATCATAAGCAGTCACACCGTCAAACATTCTGAAAGTACGGGACACATGTAAATTCATATTCACATAAATGTTGTTTTCTTTTAGTTGTGCAATAAAATTCTCGAGTAAATCTAAATTTTCAGGAATTAATTGTCTCGTGTAGATTTTATCCAATAAACTTTTGGGAGACCACGGATTATCTAGATGATGCATACGGACAAGATTAAAGCCGAATTTTCTTAATCTGCCTACCAGTATATTTGCAACACTTTTTGAAGGAAACGCTGCATCAGCACCGGCGTTAGTTCCCCAGAATCTTATTCGTTTTCCCTCAGTTGAAAAATGTCCTTCATTATCTACTACAACAAAATTATCATTTCCAATTTCAGTTACAGGAAAATTTGGCAAAAATTTCTGACTTGAACTGTCTGCTGAAGAAAGATAGAAATTAAATCCTCCTGAAAAATATTGACTAAAAATATTTGAGTAAATAACAAATAAGAATAAAACCGCTTTTTTCATTTTAACCATAAAGTTTATTTGATATTACAAAACTAACACTTTGAAAATTTATTTCTTTGAAATTGTCACGCTAAAGGGATATTAAAAAAAAATTTTACTTTAAATTAAAAATCACTTGCAATTATTGAATTAATTTCAAATATTGGCAAAGAAAAAATAAAACTATGTTCTATTTTTATGCTTCAGAAAGGGTTTCTTGTTCTTTAACTAATTAATCATTAACCATTAAGAGGTGTGTTATGAAAAAAACTTTAATTGTTCTATTTGCTCTTTTTATTGCTGTTTCCGTTTCAAATGCTCAGAAAATTAATTTGAGTGTTGGTGGCGAGTTAGCAATGCCTATGGGCGCATTCGGTGATGCTGCCGGTATCGGTTTTGGCGGTACAGTTCGCGGCGAATATCCAATCAATGACCAGATCGTTGGTATTGCTGATGTTGGTTACTTAATGTGGGGTGGCGAAACTATCGATTTAGGTGGTTTTGGCGAAATTACAACTGATTATTCAGCTATTCCAATTCAGGTTGGTGCTAAATATTATTTTGACAAAAGTTTCTACGGAATAGCTCAGGTTGGTTTACACATGTTTACATTTGAAGCAACCTCAAAAATCACAATTTTTGGTTCAACATCTGAAAGTTCTAGTTCTGTAAGTGAATCAAAATTCGGTGTTGGTGTTGGTGCTGGTTATGAATTACCACTTGGCGGCGGAGCTCTTGATATTAATGTAAAATATCAATTAGTTAGCGGCGACTTAAGCTATTTGGGTGCAAGAGTAGCTTATAAATTCAGCTTATAATTAATTTGTAATCTATACAATTTAAGCGGTAGGTTTGAATAAAGCCTACCGTTTTTTTTATGTGAATAAAAACAATTCCTAATCATTGAGTTCAAAATGACAGTTATTTTTTCAAAAAAGTGTGAGGTCGGTTTACAGGCAGTTTTATTCTTATCTACACAAAATCCGGCACGTTTATTTAATGCCTTGGAAGTTTCCAGGGAAGTCGGACAGCCAAAAGAATTTGTCTCAAAAATGCTGCAGATTCTAACATCAAGCGGAATTGTAGGCTCGCGGAAAGGGAAAAACGGCGGATTCTTTCTTGCAAAAAAACCAAGCGAAATCAAACTGATTGATATTGTAGAAGCAATTGACGGACTTGATGTTTTCAGTAACTGCGTTTTGGGGTTTCCCGGTTGTTCAAAAGAATCTCCCTGTCCCGTTCACGAAAAATGGGGAAAACTAAGAGATGAGGCTTTCCAAATGTTAAGTGAAAATTCATTCGAAGATTTAAAGGAAAAAACAATATCCAAACTTAAAAGTCTGGACTTTTCAAACGGAAACAATCACTAAATCTTTTGACTTTTTCAACTCATAATCAGATAAATCAATTCCACCGAAGAATTTTATCTTAATTCCTATTTCTTCAAAATTTTTTCTAAAGAATTCTTTTCCGTACGGAAATATCTCAGTGGTAATTGTTTTTGACTGATTGTTGATTTTATCAATAAATTCAATATTGAAGTAAATCCTGCTGCCTATAGTATAAAATCTTTTTATTATTCGTTTTTCGTTTTCAAACTTGTTCAGTAAATATTCACCGGATTCGGGCAGTATAGAAAAGTTCACAATTTGAAAAATGATTCGGCATTTTTCATTCATAGTATCAGGCAAAGATTTTAATAAAGCAGAAATCTGTTCGGGAGTTAGATTTGCCAGAGTATTGCCAAGTGAAACTATGACATCAAATTTTTTATCCATTATTTGGGAAATATTTTGGACAGGAGATTCAATAAAATTTATATTTACGTTGTGTTTAATTGCATTCAGTTTTGCTTTGGAAATCATTTCTGCAGATTGGTCACAGGCAGTAACATTGCAACCAAGTTTAGCCAATGAAATTGAATCGAGTCCGGTACCGCAGCCCAAATCAAGTGCATTTCCCGACAGATTAAATTCAGAAAGCACGGAGATTCGTCTTTCAATTGACTTTTCAAAATTTATCATCTCATCGTAAAAAACAGAAACATCATTGAAGAAATCCGAATTATCAACCTGCACTTTTGTCCTCTTTTGAAAGTCTTCTGAACCATGTGAAATATAATCCTGTTGTCAGCAAAGCCAAAACTAAAATTAAAATGGAAAAATAATCCCATCTTTTAATCATGAAAGCCATTCCGACGAGAAACAGCGAAAGCTGCCAAGGGACAGCCAATATTACAGAAATAATATCGAGTCGCTTTTCTTTTTTAATTCCAATGACTTCGTTTTTATCTATCTGGTTTCTGATTTTATTCCAAAAGTCAAATGGTCTTGTGATTTTGAAAAAGCTTAACAAAAGTTCATTTTCTGTGGGCTTAGTTAAATATGAAAAGATGAATGTTGCAAAAATGGACGATAAAAAGACAACCAAAAAATTTATATATTCTTCTGAATAAGGAGCATAAAATTTCATAAAAATTGCCGATATCATTCCGAAAACAATTCCGAATGAAAACCTAAATCCATTGATTCGCCACCAATACCAACGGATAAACAACGGAGCAATTAATCCCGCACCAATTCCCATTGTGAGCCAGCCCCATATTTCATTAATACTCGAAATACCGAGTGTGAACAACAAGCCAATCAGTACCATGATTACAGAAGAAATTCTGCTTTGAAATACAAGTTGTTTTTCGGTTGCCTTGGGATTAATTATGTTCTGATAAATATCTTTTACCCAGTAAGCTGCACCGGAATTAACCAAAGAATCAAATGTTGACATCGCTGCTGCAATTAAACCGGCAATCAATAACCCTTTTAATCCGTTCGGTATAAATTCGTTGATTACGACAGGTAGAACTTTTTCCGGGTCAGATATAATTTCTCCGTGCTTGAAGAAGCTTTTTTCTCAAAATAAAATCCTATCAGTACCATAGAAATCAGATAGAGTGCAACCATTGATAATCCCGAAAATTCATCCGACCTCAGAATTTTAATTAAAAATTTTTAGTTATTAAGTTTGCTTAACTATATTTGAAAAAAATATTTAATAATCTATGGAAATATATTGATGAATAAAATTTTTCTTATTACGGGTTCGACAGATGGAATCGGAAAACAAACAGCATGTGAACTTGCAAAAACAAACGACACTGTAATAATCCATGGAAGAGACAAGAAAAAATGTTTAAGTACAATAAAGTGGATTAAGAGTAAAGTTAAAGATGCACAACTGGATTTTGTTACAGCCGATTTGTCATCTCTCAATAATATCCGGAAAATGGCTGCCGAAATAAGCACAAAATTTTCAAAGCTGGATGTTTTAATTAATAATGCAGGAGTTTATAAACACGAAAGGGAATTATCGCAACATGGATTTGAAATGACTTTTGCCATAAATCATCTTGCCCACTTTTTATTGACAAATCTTTTGCTTCCGCTTTTGAAAAATTCTGATTCAGCAAGAATTATAAATGTGAGCTCAATTGCACACACACGAGCATCAATGGACTTTTCGAATCTTAATTCAGAAAATTATTTCGATGGATATTACACTTACTCTCTCTCAAAACTTGCAAATGTTTTGTTTACTTATGAGCTTGCAGAAAGATTAAGCGGAAATAAAATAACCGTCAATGCACTTCATCCGGGAGTGATTTCAACTAAACTTTTGCAAAGTGGCTTTAATATTGCTGGCTCAAGTCTGAAAGAAGGAGCAGCCACATCAGTCTATCTTGCAACTTCTGCAGAAGTGGAAGGCGTGACAGGAAAATATTTTATCAAATCCGCTGAATCACAGTCCTCTCCGCTAAGTTATAGCAAAGAATATCAGAAAAAACTTTGGGAAGCGAGTGAGAAATTGGTTGGGCTTACTTAAATAAATCCGGGAAATGTTATTTGGAATGAACTTCCATTTTCTTCTTCACTCGTTAGAGAAATTTGCGCATTTATTAGTTCGGCAAATTTTTTTGAAATTGTAAGTCCGAGCCCAACACCTTCATAATTTCGGCTCATTCCCTCCGAGCCCTGCCGAAATTCCTTAAATATCAAGTCTTGAAATTCTTTTTTAATTCCAATTCCTGTGTCATTTACAGAAACAACAACTCTGGGATCGTTATCAAGGAGAATGTTTTCGGCAATAATTTCAACACTGCCTTTTCGCGTATATTTGACAGCATTGTCAACTATATTTTTTATTATTTCAATTACCATTCTTCTGTCACCAAACACTTTGATTTTATCATCGCATTTGATTGAAAAGTCCAATTGCTTCAATTCGGTTTTTGGCTGAAATTGAAGAAATAATTCTTCCAGTACATCTTTCAAAATAATTTTTTCGTTCTGAGGTGAAATTTTTCCTGATTCAATGTCAATCAAATCAAGAAGAGTATTAAAAGTTGCCAAAAGTCTGTCACCGCTTTTTATAATATTCTCAGCCATTTCTTTATGATCTTGATCAGCAAGTTCCTCAAAAAGAATGTTTGAAAAACCAAGTATACTTATAAGCGGAGTTCGCAATTCGTGACTCATATTTGCAAGGAAAATGGATTTCAGTCTATTCATCTCCTCAGCTTGATTTCGCTGCTGAGTTAATTCTTTTTCGTATTGAATACGCTCGCTGATATCACGAATAATTGCAAGTAAATAAAGATCACTTCCGACGACTAAGGTTTTTACAGATACTTCAACGGGGACTGTATTCCCGCTTTTCTTACTGAGATTGTTTTTATAAACTCTTTTTCTGCCTTTTATCATATCCGGAATGTTTGAATTACTTTTCTGATCTTCAGGACTTGGAAAAAATAGTTGTGTTTCATTGGTTCCGATTAAATCGAGTAAATCCGTTTCAACAAGTTCTGCGGCAGCCTGATTTGCATCAATAATATCGCCACTTTCCTGATCAATCAGTAAAATTGCATCCGGAGCACCCTCAAATAAAGTTCGGAATCTTTTTTCGCTTTCTTTTAATTCAAATGTTACTTTTTCTTTTTCCTCAATTTCTTTCTGAAGTTTTTTCGTCCGTTCATCAACAATTTCCTCCAGATTTTTATTCATCTCGCTCAATTCATTTTTCAAAAGTTGAATTGAAAGATGAGTTTTAATCCTTGCTACAACTTCTTCCTTTTGAAAAGGCTTTGTTATATAATCGATTGCCCCGAGCTCAAGCCCTCTTACTTTGTCCGTTGTTTCCGAAAGAGCACTCATAAAAATAACCGGAATATTTTTTGTCTGGTCATTTGATTTTAATATTGAACAGAGTTCATAACCATCCATTCCGGGCATCATTATATCGAGCAAAATTAAGTCAGGCTTCGATGTTTCCATAATTTCAAGAGCAATAACGCCATTTTCTGCAGCAAGTACTTCATATTTCTTATCCAGCAATGAAAAAAGCACGCTCAGATTTTCAGGTTTATCATCAACAATTAATATTATCGGTCGTTCACTTCTGGAGTTCATATTGCCCGTTGATAATTTGCTTTAATTCTTCTTTGATTTTATTTGTGTTGAATGAGAAAGCGAGTTTTCGGATTTTTCCGGTAAACTCTTTGTAGTCTTCATTCATAGCTTCGATTTTATTGAGATGTTCGTGAAGTCTGCTGAAATTTCTGAAAGCAAGCAAATCATTCAAAGCCTCTATTTCTTCAATTGGCGGAAGAATAATTTCCGTTTCCTTTTGCTTACTTTCATCAGTCTGATTTGCTATTGACCAGACAATACCAATCTCTTTTTTGATTGCATTCAGCAAAGTGTTTCCTTCAATTGGTTTTTGCAGAATCTGATTAATCCCCAACGAAGTGACAAAACCGTAGTCTTTTGGATTTGCGGCAGTGATGACAATAATCGGAATATTGCTTGTGGCAAAATTTATCCTGATTTCTCTGGCGGCTTCAATTCCGTCAAGCTGCGGCATAATAATATCCATAAGTATCAAATCCGGTTTTTCACGTTCAAGAATTTTCAGAACATCAATGCCGTCAGTGGCTTCAAGTACTCTGAATCCAATTGGATGAAGAAACTCCTTCAATATCAATCTTGCATCTTTTTCATCATCCACAATTATTATAGTCTTTTTATCACCTTCGTAGCCGCAAACATTTTTATACGAAAAAATTTTGCTTTCATCTTCATTTTCGGCTGTTTGCAAGTTAAGTTCAAACCAAAATTTACTTCCGCTTCCGAGTTCACTTTTAACCAGTAATTCGCCGCCCATTTTGTCCACAAGCTTTCTACTGATTGTCAATCCCAGCCCGGTTCCATCTGATTTTTGCATGTTGCTTCCGAGCTGTTTGAATGGCTTAAAAATATCTTCGAGTTTATCTTCAGGAATTCCAAAACCGGTATCAATAACTTCAAAACGAGCTGTTTCATCTTTGTGTGAAACATTAAAAGTGACGGTTCCGAAATCCGTAAATTTTACGGCGTTATTAAGAAGATTCAGCAGAACCTGCCCGAGTCTTTTTTTGTCACCGATAACGGTTTCAGGCAAAGGTGTTTTTTTATTGTAAATAACTTTTATGTTTTTTGCTTTTGCCCGGACATTTATCATCTCATTAATGCCCGAGAGAAAATCATTGAAAAGAAATGTGCCGGGAGTTATTTCAAGTTTGTCTGCTTCAATTTTTGATAAATCAAGTATGTCATTTATTAAACCAAGGAGATGATTTGCGCTTCGGTCAATTACATTTAATCCTTCCATTTGCTTGTCGGATAATGAAGAATCATTTTTCAAAATCTGTGTGTAGCCGATAATTCCGTTTAATGGCGTCCGGAGTTCGTGACTCATATTTGCAACAAATTCACTCTTGATTTTATCAGCGCTCTCGGCATTCTTCAAAGCTTTCTTCAATTCGTTTTCTGTCCGCACGATTGATGAAATGTCACGTATAGTAGCCTGAACTATTCTGTCATCCAACAAACTTGCATTAATTGAAACGTTACTTTTACTGCCATTTTTTGTGGTTAGAATAGCTCTGAAATCCACAATGTTTTTTTCATTATGAATAAGTTTGATAAAATCTGTGTTCCAACTGTCATTAAAAAGAGTTTCAGTAATTGAATGACCAATAAGTTCATCAAACCCGAAACCGGTTATTGTTTTTGAAGACGGGCTTATTAATTCTATTATTCCATTATAATCTGTCTTGACATAAATATCCATAAAAGATTCAAAAATGGAGCGGAATTTCTTCTCGCTTTCAAGAATTGATTCTTCGATAAATTTTCTTTCCGTTACATCGTTAAAAGTTAAAATCAAAAGTTGGTTTTTTGAATTGTTTGTTAATGGTTTCAACGAAACTTCATACCACAAATTGTTTTGGGGGTGATGGAAAACTTCGGTTTTTAGATTTACCGGAACTGTTTCATAATCTTTTAATGAACTGCAAAACGAATTCATGTCAAATCCAAATAAATCAACTGAACTGCAGCATTCATTTCCGACGATATTTCCGAATGAATTGATCGCAGCTTGATTCTGATAAATCACTTTCTTCGCTGTGAAATCAATTACAATAATAATTGAATCAATGCTGTTTAATATTTCATATTCTTTAATCATGCTCTCAGATTTTTTTAATATTTCACAATTTGCTTTCCTGAAAATCTTTGGGTTAAATAAATTCTGACGACCGAAATCCAAAATTTCGGAAGTCACCTTTTCATTATCGGTAATAATTCTTAATAATTTATCACTACTGTCCCGTTAGAAGTCGAATAAAAACAACTGGTTAGCGGATTGGTAGTTCGCATTTATGTAATAATTTTTGTTAAGTAGCTGATTTATATAG
>Ga0210044_10006190_pt1 | contig 15883 bp, 12 predicted proteins | sample CryGey13umfilter_2_FD_183959 | JGI IMG/M metagenome (GOLD analysis project Ga0210044, IMG submission 183959) | Groundwater microbial communities from aquifer in Utah, USA - Crystal Geyser 4/9/14 3 um filter (SPAdes) (version 2) | ecosystem: Environmental > Aquatic > Deep subsurface >...
GCCAAGACACGCCCGATGTGGTGGGGCTGTCCATCACATTTCAGCGTCGAGCCCACGAGTTCGGTGCGCTCGCCACGGCCCTCCGCGCGGCGGGTTACGCCGGGCACGTCACCTGCGGCGGCCACTTCCCGACCCTCGCGTACCGCGAGCTGCTGACCCGCTATCCGGCCATCGACTCCGTTGTGCGCCACGAGGGCGAGGCGACCCTGCCCGAGCTGTGCGCGGCGCTGGAGCATCACACCGGGGACAACACCCTGGCCGCGGTGGGCGGGCTGGCCTTTCGCGACGGCGAGACGATCGTCGCCACGTCGCCCCGTCCGCTGTGCCCGGACCTGGACGCGCTGGCCTTTCCGGCGCGCAGACCGGATGCGCCGATGCACCTCGGGATCCCCACCGCCTTCATGGTGGGCAGCCGCGGCTGCTACGGCCACTGCACCTTCTGCTGCATCAACGCCTGGATCACCGAGGCCGGTGGACCCCGTTACCGGGAGCGCTCGGTGCAAAACCTGGTGGACGAGATGGAGCAGCTGCGCCGGGAGCGCGGCGTGCGCCTGTTCATCTTCCACGACGACGACTTCTTCACCCGCGACCGGGCGCGGGACCTGGCGCGGGTCACCGCGCTGCAGGGCAAGCTGTCACGCCGGAGCCTGGACGACCTGGCGCTGGTGGTCAAGGCGCGACCCGACGACGTGGACCCCGACGTGTTCCGCGTGCTGCGCCAGATTGGACTGCTCCGCGTGTACCTCGGCATCGAGACCGCGTCAGCGCAGGGTCTGCGCACCCTGGGCCGCGGGGTGGATCTGGCCCAGAACCGCCGCGCGCTGGCTCAGCTTCGCGAGCTCTGCGTCTACGCCTGCTTCAACATGCTGCTGTTCGACCCCGACTCCACGCTGGCCTCGCTGGAGCAGAACCTGACCTTTCTGCGCGAGGCGGCCGACGTGCCGATGAACTTCTGCCGCACCGAGATCTACGTCGGCACCCCGCTCCACCGGCGGCTGGAGCGCGAGGGGCGCCTGCGCGGCGACGTGTTTGGCTGGGACTACACCATCGGCGATCCCCGGGCCGAGGTGGCCTTCCGTCTGTTCGCCCGGACGTTCTACGATCGCAACTTCCGCCCCGACGGGCTGATGAACTCGAACCTGGGACTGGGCTACCACCTGCACCTGCTGCGACAGTTCTACCCCCGGGCCGACACCCCGGCGCTGCGGGAGGCAGCCGAGCAGACCATCACCCGGGTGAACCTCGACTGTGTGGCCTGGCTCGACAAAATCCTCGACTTCGCGCGCTCCGCGCGCGGACTCGACGAGGGCGCGGCCGAGGAGCTCGGCGAGTGGCTCACGGCGCAGGTCGGGCGGGCGAACCACGAACTCCAGGCGCAGGTGGACCAGGCGGCCCGGGCGATGATCGACGCGGCCCTGGGGTCACCGGTCCAGACCGCTCGGCGGATCTCGGGCTGGCGTGCGCTGGCCGCGGCGGCGCTGGTCCTGCCGCTGGCCGCCTGTCCCACGCGGACCACCCCGATGCCGCCCGATCCACCGCCGCCACCCGCCACCGACATGGGCATGCCGCCGCCGCCGGATCCCGTGCCGCCACCCCAGATCACACCGTCGGATCCGCCACCGCCGCCCCACATCCGCAAGGACAGGAAGCGCAAGGACCCATAGGACGTCCGCCGATGCACCTGCCCGCCGTCACCCTCGCGGTGCTGCGTGGGAGAGAGGATCTCTCCTTCGGCTACATGTACCTCTCGGCGGTGCTTCGCGCCGCGGGGGGGCGGGTGCGCCTGGTCGAGGCCGAGAGCGCCGACGACTTCGTGCGGCGGTTCGCCGCCGATCCGACCCCGGTGGTGGGGATCGGGATCACCACGGGGCTGCACCGGGTCTATCTGTCCTGGGTCCGGAAGTTGAGGACGATGCGCGCGGTGCACGTCGTGCTCGGCGGGCCGCACGCCACCTACTTCCCGCAGGTGGTCCACGAGCCGGGGGTCGACGCCGTGTGCATCGGGGAGGGGGAAGAGTCGTTCCCCGAGTACCTCGCCGCGCTGGGGCAGGCGGAGGGCGCCGTGCCCCGAGCCGTGGCCGGCTTTCAACACTGGTATCGAGGCGAGCTCCTCGACGGCGGACCCCGGGCGCCGGTGCAGCGGCTGGACCTGCTCCCGGGCCCCGACTGGTCGCTGTTCTTCGAGCACAACCCGCGCCTGGCCCGACACCCGGTCAAGAGCTTCCTCGCCAGCCGCGGGTGCCCGCACCGCTGCACCTACTGCTTCAACCGCACCTGGAACGCGATGTATCGTGGCTCGTCGAGGACCGTGCGCTTCCGGGACCCGACGCAGGTGGTGGAGGAGATCGACGCGGTCCGCCGGCGCTGGGGCATGCGGCTGGTATGGTTCCTGGACAGCAACTTCGCGGTGAGCCAGCGCTGGCTGGAGGCGCTGCTCCCGCTGTACCGCCAGCGCATCGGCCTGCCGTTCTTCTGCAAGGTGCGCCCGGGTGTGGCGACGGACCGGCTGATCGACGCCCTGGTGCAGGCCGGCTGCACCGCGGTGGGCATCGGCATCGAATCCGGCGATCCCGAGCTACGGCGGACGCTGGATCGATCGATGGACAACGCGGACATCGTGCGCACCTGCCGCGCCTTCCGGCGGCGCGGCGTGCGCGTGATGTCGTTCAACATGGTGGGCATCCCGGGGGAGACCTATGCCGCCGCGCGACGGACGCTGGAGCTCAACGTGGAGAGCGGGGTGGACTACGCCATGACCACCTTCCTGCAGCCGTTTCCGGGCACCGAGCTGGCGCGCCGGGCACGGGAGCAGGGGTTGTTCCACGGCGACTTCGACGCGCTGGACTGCTCCTACTTCCAGCCCTCGCCGCTCGACTTCGGGGCCGACCCGCTCGATCGGCGGCGCATCATCAACCTCCAGCGCCTGCTGGCTCTGGCGGTCTCCTTCCCCCTGGTGCGGGCGCAGATCGACCGGCTGGTGACGCTGCCCGAGAACGGGCTCTACCTCGAGCTGTTCAAGACCTATAACTACCACGCCTTCCACCGGCAGTTCTACCGGGCCTACACGCTCCAGCCCCGCGGTTGACGGGGCGCATCCGCTGGTTGATCATCGGCCCATGGAAGCGTCGAACAGCCTGTGGGGATGGATCAAGCAATTGGCCAGTCTGGGTGGCATCGTGGTGCTGGCCGTGGCCAACCTGGCCCTCTCCAGCTGCGACACCCGGTCGGTCAAGGAGGACTCGGGGCCGGATGCGGGCACGACGGTCGACGCCACCGTCGAGACGGCGCCGAAGCCTGACGCCCGCCTGTGGGACGTGCTCTGCGAGTAGCCTCCTTGGCGCGCCCGGTCTGCCACCGTTGCCACCGGCCCGCCGCGCTGTGCGTCTGCCGCCACTTCCAGGGCATCCCCCCGGTGGACAACCGCACCCGCATCACCATTCTGCAGCACCCCCGGGAGCGGCTGCATCCGCTGAACACGGCGCGCATCGCGCTGCAGGGCCTGGCCCGGGTGCACCTGGAGGTGGCCCGGGGCAACGACGGGATGCGAGGGTTGACCCACCCCATGGCGCTGGCTCCCGGCACCGCGCTGCTCTACCCCCACGATTCGGCGGCATCGCTGGAGCAGCTGGATCCGGCCGAGCGTCCCAGCGGCCTGCTGCTGCTGGACGGGACGTGGGCCAACGTGCGCACGCTGTATCGCGCCAACCCGTGGCTCGCCGCGCTGCCCCACGTGCGCCTGACGCCGCGCGAGCCCAGCCGCTACCGCATCCGTGGTGAGCCCGACGTGAACGGCCGCGCCACCGTGGAGGCCATCGTCGCGGCGCTCGAGATCCTGGAGCCCGAGACGCCGGGGCTCGACCGACTGCTGCGGGTGTTCGACGCGGTGATCGCCCGGCAGGTGGAGCAGATCCAGACGCGATCCGAGGGCCCGCGGCGGCGCCAGCGCCAGCGGGTTCCCCGGCCCGTCCCCGCCGAGTTGACGGACGGCCGTCCGCTGGTGGTGGTGTACGTCGAGACCGTGCCCGGCGCCCACGGCCGACAGGTGGTGCACTGGACCGCGGTCCGGTCGGACACGGGCAATATCTTCGAGCGTCTGGTGCGGCCGGTGGACCCGGTGAGCCCGGGCCACCTGGAGCCGATGCAGCTCTCGCTGGCGGCGGTGGCCGGCGGCGTCGACCTCGAGGGGGCACGATCCGACTGGAACACCTTCGTCGATCCGGGCGCGGTGATCGTGGCCTGGAACCGGAGCACGCTGGATCGGGTGGGGCAGGGGGGCATCGCGCTCAAGGGGATCTACTGCGACCTGCGCCGCATGGGCTGCGGATCCCTGGCGGAGGTGGTGCAGCAGGAGGGGCTGGATCCGGTTTCGACGCCGTTTCGCGGCCGGGCCGGGCTGCGCACGGGTCAGACGCTGGCCATGCTGCGGTACCTTCAGCGACGGGCGTAGACGAGCTACAACGGAAGGAATGCCGTGTCATCCGCCCCTCCATGAACCAGAACTACTACGATTCTGTCATCGGTTCGCCCAGTGTCAATGGCTTGAATGGCTTGTGTTCGAGTCACCCAAATGGGGGATATGCCACCAGCGTCAGACCAAAGCTATATGATCAATATGCTTGAACAAACAACATGGCTCCAGCTCGTCATCCGTCAACGGCGCGAACGCGTCCGCGGACAACACCACGGGATCGGAGGTGACGGTCCCCACCGGCGGACGTCCACGTCGGGAGTCGGCATCGCCAACAGGGACGAGCCGCGCGGCGGGCTGGTCTTTCTTCATGTAAATACAATGATGTGGAGTCGGGACCGGGTCAAGACTAAGTCCACCCGTCCCCGGCTCAACAAGTCAACGTCAACAAGTCAACTGCGTGACCCGGATCCACTGCGTGACCCGGATCCTACTGCGTGACCCGGATCCTGCGTGACCCGGATCCTGCGTGACCCGGAGGATCCGGATGTCGGATCAGCCGCCGCCGGAGGGGGTGATGATCCACAGGCTGTCCGTGCTGGTCAGCGGGGTCTTGCCGCCCTTGAGCTTGGCGATGGCCCGGCCGTTGAGCACCAGGGTCGAGCGCTGGATCGCCTCGGTGAAGGCGGTGCCGTAGCGCTGGGTCGCCTGGCGCACCAGGTCGTCCACGGTGGGGGCATCGATCTCGACCTTGGTCAGGCCGATCTTCTCCGCCAGGTCGAAGTTCGGAATCAGGTACGCCATGCCTCGCCTCCTCTCAGGCCCGGATCTGCAGCCGCTGCAGGGTGGAGCGGCGGGGGACGCCGGCCGCGTCCCAGCCCCGGACCTTGTAGTACCGCGGCAACATCTCGTGCAGCGGCACACCGCCCTGGATCCCCTCGTACGTCGACTCGTTCAGCAGCCGCGAGGGCAGGGTGTCCTCGCGCGCGGTGAAGCCCTCGCGGATGTTGTACACCCGCTCGAGGTTGAACGTCCGCTCACCGACCTCGACGAAGTCGCCCATGGTGACCTTGCGCCCGGTGACCAGCGTGAGGAACTTCTCGAACCACAGCAACTGCAGCGGGGCCTTGGTCTTGAGCACCAACCCCAGCACCGGGCCGGAGTTCAGCACCGCGGCGGTGATCAGCTGGTACAGCTTGCCCTGGGGGTCGAGCTTGAACACCGCCGCCGGGATCATGGCGTAGGACGAGAACAGGCAGAACACACTGCAGGTGATGGCCGCGGCGATGTTCTGCTGCAGCACCACCAGCTCGGGCTTGGCCTTGATCGAGTGCGGATCGATGGACAGCGGGCCCACGGCCTCGAGGTACATCGTTGCGCCCTGCACGTGACAGCCGCCGCGGTTGGTCGTGGCGTACTCCAGGCCCTGGCCGTAGCAGCCCCGCGGATCGTAGGCTGGCAGCTCCATGCCCTTGACGTGGATCGCGAACTCCTTGCCGCCGTACTTGTCCGCCATGCGCTTGACCCCCTCGGCCAGATCGTCGCCCAGCCCGCGGCGGTACGCCGTGTCCTCGATCAGCCTGCGCACCGCGTCGTGCCCCTCGAACGACAGCTCGCTGTGCAGCATCCCGCGCTGGGTCAGTTCGGTGGCGAACCCCAGCGCGCCGCCCATGGAGATCGTGTCCAGCCCCAGGTCGTCGCACAGCTCGTTCCAGTCGAAGATGTTGGGCAGGCTGTAGTTGCCCAGGTTGGAGCCCAGCAGCCCCAGCGTCTCGTACTCCGGCCCCTTGGTCAGCTTGCCCTTGAGCTCGATGCCGCGGCCGCAGACGATGGGGCAGCTCAGGCAGCCCACGCGCTTCTTGAGGTACTGCGCCGCGAGCTTCTCCCCGGTGATCTCCACCGCGCGGTGGTCGGTGCCGCGCTGGAAGTTGTCCACCGGGATCATGTTGCGGCCCGCCGTGGTGTGGACGATGTTGGCCGTCCCCAGGCGGGGCAGGATCCCGCCGGTCATGGGGTGCGCCAGCAGGAACTTGGTCATCGTCTTCTGGAACGCCTTGTACCGCGTGCCGTCGGCGATCTCGACCTTCTTGCGCCCGTCGGCGATGACGGCCTTGAGCTTCTTGGCCCCCATCACCGCCCCGCAGCCCCCGCGGCCGGCCACGCGCTCCTGGCTCACGATGGCGGCGAAGCGCACGCGGTTCTCGCCGGCGGGACCGATCACGGCCTTGCCGAACGACCTGGGCAGCAGGGCCTGGGTCTCCATCGCCCCCTTGCCCCACAGCTGTGACGCGTCCTTGATCGCCACCCCGCCCTCGGTCACCTCGAGGTACACCGGCGTCTCGGACTTGCCCCGCACCACCAGCACGTCCACGCCGGCCTTCTTCAGCTTGGTCGCGAAGTTGCCGCCGCAGGTGGCGGTGACCACGGCGCCCGTGAGCGGCGACTTGGTGGTCACCACGAAGCGGTTGGACTGCGGCGCGGAGGTGCCGGTTACCGGACCGGTGGAGAAGATCAGCACCATCTCCTCGTCGTAGGGGTCGAGGCCTGAGCGTGTGTGGTCGTACAGCAACCGCACGCCGATGCCCTTGCCCCCCAGGTACAGATCCCGGTCCTCGCGGCTGATGTACAGATCCGTGATCTGCCCGGTGGAGAGGTTGACGTCGTACGACTTGTTCATGTATCCGCCCAGCATCCCGTCTCTCCTTTCTTGTCCCGCTATCCCTCTTGAGCCCCACCTTGTGTGATGGGCTGCTCCGCGGAGCTGTCCGTCTTCTCCGCGCGCTCCACGACCAGCTTGCCCTCGGGGCCCACGTCCACGCGCAGCCGATCCCCTGGCTCCACCCGGCGCAGCAGGATCTGCTCCGCCACCGGCCCCTCCACCAGCCGCTGGATCGTGGTGCGCATGGGACGGGCCCCCAGCTGCGGGTCGTAGCCGCCATGCTCCACCAGGTACTCCAGTGCGGCCGTGGTGGCCTCGAACGCGATCTGCTTCTCGCGCTCGAGTCGATCGCTGGAGTCCTTCACCAGCAGCCGGGCCACATCCAGGATCTGCGCCCGCGAGAGCGGCTCGAACACCATCCGCTCCTCGATGCGGTTCCACAGCTCGATGGGGAAGGCCCGCCTGGCGGTGGAGAGCACCTCCTCGGTGATGCGCGACCACTCGGGGTCGTCCCCACCCTCGTCCGCCGCGATGCCGAAGCCGATGGGACCCCGCCGCCGGCTGTAGTGATCACTGCCGAGGTTGGAGGTCATCACCACCACGGTGTTGGAGAAGTCCACCGTCCGGCCGCGCCCGTCGGTCAGCCGGCCCTCGTCCAGCAGCTGCAGCAGCACCTGGAGCACGTCGCGGTGCGCCTTCTCGACCTCGTCCAGCAGCACGATCTGGTACGGCCGTCGGCGCACGGACTCGGTGAGCTGGCCGCCCTCCTCGTGCCCGACATAGCCCGGGGGCGAGCCGATGAGGCGCGCCACGGAGTGGGGCTCCATGAACTCGCTCATGTCGAAGCGACACAGCGCCTCCCGACTCTGGAACAGGAAGTCCGCCAGGACCTTGACCGTCTCCGTCTTGCCCACCCCGGTGGGGCCGAGAAACAGAAACGAGCCGATGGGCCGGTTGGAGGCGAACCCGGCGTAGTTGCGGCGCACCACCTGGCACACCTGCCGGATCATGTGGCGGTGGCCCACCACGCGCCGCTCCATGAACTGCTCCATCTGCAGGAACCGCTCGGTGTCCGTCATCAGCAGCCGGTCCACCGGGATGCCGGCGGTCTCCGCCACCAGCTCCGCCACCTCGGTCCGGCCCACCGTCTTCTTGTCCCGGCGGCGCGCACGGCTGCCCGCCAGATCGAGCATGTTGATCGCCTTGTCCGGCAGGTAGCGGTCGGCGATGTAGCGGCCTGACAGTCGCACGGCGGCGTCGAAGGCCTCGGACAGGAAGGTCACCTGGTGGTGCCGGGCGTAGGCCGGGAGCAGCCCCTCCAGGATCTCCATCGCCTCCGCGGCCGAGGGCTCGGGCACCAGCACCGGCTGCAGGCGGCGCCTGAGGGACGGCGTCTCCTCGATGTAGCGCCGATAGTTGTCGGTGGTGGTGGCGCCGATGCAGGGGAACGTCCCGCGGGCCATGGCCGCGCTGAGCTCGCCCACGGCGTCCAGCGCCCCGTCGCCCACGGCGCCGGCGCCCACCAGGGTGTGGATCTCGTCGAGGAACACGATGACCTGCCCCTCCGCCTGCTCGACCTCGGTGCGCAGGCCCGCCATGCGCTCGGAGAACGTGCCCCTGAGCTGCGTGCCGGAGAGCAGGGAGCCCATGTTGAGCTCCACCAGGATCTTGCCCCGCAGGAAGGGCACATGCTCCAGATCCCTCACCTGCAGATAGGCCAGCCCCTCGACGATGGCGGTCTTGCCCACACCCGGTTCACCCACCAGGCACGGGTTATTGGCCCGGCGCTTGCCGAGAATGTCGACGATCTTCTCCACCAGATCACGACGGCCCACGAGCGGCTCGATGCGCCCGCGCACCGCGGCCTCCGACAGGTTGCGTCCCAGGCTGGCGAGGGAGGGGTAGGCCTCGGGATCCAGCGTGAAGGGCGTGATCCCTTGCTCCTCGTCCTCGTCGGGGATTCGTCCGCGCGTGACCCGCGGATCCTGCAGCGCCAGCTCCCGTCGACGCAGGCGGCTGCGCGACGAGACCTCCGGCCGCGTGAGCTCCATCAGCGCCCGGGGATCCGCCGCGGCCGGCGCGGCCTCGGCCAGCTCGTGCGGGGCGGCGCTCTGGGGCTCCACCGCCTGGGCCGCCTGGGCCGTCGCCGCCGGTCGCACGCGGCGGCGACCACCGGTGACCAGCGCCAGGGCGACGGTGCGCAGGGCGGTGGGTTCCAGCCCGCAGGCCTGCATCACGCGGTAGGCCAGGCTGGGCTTGAGCGACGAGAGCACGATCAGCAGGTGCAGCGTGCCGGCGCGCGCCGATCCGCAGCTCGTGGCCAGCCGCTGCACCCGGTCGCGGATCTGGTTCAGCGTGTCCGGCGGCTCGACCTCGCCATCCATCGACCCGGCCTCCCGGACCACGCGGGCGGTGGTCAACCCGCGCTCGGAAAGCAGGGGATGCACGTCGGGGTCCGCTCCCGACAGCAGCGCCATCAGCAGATGGACGCTGGTGTGGGGCACACCGGCGCGGGCGGCGACGTTGCCGGCCTCGTCCAGGGTCCGTTGCAGCTCCTCGTCGACGTGGTCTCGCGCGTGGTCCATGTGTGACCGGGGAGCATACCATGGGATCGAGGCGGTCGAACACCACGATGGCGTCGGAGCGATCTGGATCCGGAAGGTGGGGATCCCGGCAGCGTACCATCGAACATGAGCATCTGGATTCGCGTACTTTGTACCATCCCTGACAGATCGCTGACCGCAGAGGCGATGAGCCATGGTCTGGACGACGCCGACTTCGCGATGATGGCCGAGTGGCAGGATCTCGAAGTGGAGGTGGGCTACGAGGCGCGTCGTCGCCTCACGGTGGAGGAGGTCGAGCGGGGACAATCCGGATGGGCGATGCTGATCCGCTACCAACCACAGGAGGCCGGCCCCTTCATCCACGTCGACTGCTGGACCGGGGATCGGGCCAGGGGAGAGGCGGACGAGATCGGTGAAATGCTCGAGACGCGAACGGACCCGGCCAGCTGCCGTGTTCGGGCGTTGCTGCCTGCAGTGCAGGAGACGCTGGCCTTCTGCCTCAAGCAGAGCCACATCGAGGGGATGGGCTGGCCCATCGCGTTCCACATGGCGATGTGGCTCGCGAAGACTGGCCAAGGCCTGGTGGACGCCGACGGTGTGTGGTGGGACCCCGTCACCTACACCGAGATCTGAGAGGTGACGGGGGCGAGTGAAGGCGGCGCGGAGCAGACAAGCCGTCCCGAACGCATGCAACGGCCGGACGTCTCTTGCGGCGCGTCAGGGGGCCGCCACGTCCATGTCGCCCGGTTCTTGCTTTTGTTGGGCTCCGCGCCGCCTTCACTCGCCCCCGACCAACCGCTGGATCCATCCAGATCCGCCCGGATCCCAAGCCTGGATCCAGGCCAGGATCCCCGATGGATCCGAGCCGATCCGGGCGGATCCAAGCCGATCCGAATGGATCCCTCCAGATCCGTCCCCGCTACGCTCGCCGGTTGACCCGACCGCACGAGCACGCCCGCTCCGCGCCTGTCCCCGGCACGAGATCGTCCACTCCGTAGGTCACCATGTCGAACGGACGATCGGCACCATACAGCCACTGCCCGTTGGCGTCGCGCTCCGCGCGGTTGGCCCCGACGAAGCAGCCCCGTTCGGCCGAGAGCTCCGCCGCGAGGTAGGCCGGCCGGGCGCCGGGGGGCAGGGCGAGGTCGCGTGTCAGGTGCAGCAGGCTGTGGGCCGAGGGGTAGGTCTCGGCCAGCGTCGCGGGCTGCGTTCCGCCGTAGAACAGCTCGCGCTGGGCCCCGGTCAACGTCGGGCCCGGCCCCGTGTCCAGCAGCAGATGGCCCTGCAGGCAGTCGTAGCACGGCCCCCGAGATCCGTCGGTGAGGATGTGCTTGTAGTGCGTCACCCCGGGAAACGCGCTGGGGGTGATGTGCCGGATCCCCCGCCGTCGCAGGGCGTCGGTGGCAAGGAAGTTGTCGTCGTGGGTTCGCCCCATGCCCACCACGACCAGGGTCGGCTGGACCTGGTCCAGCAGGGCGGCGAAGCGATCCTCGCTGTCCGGATCCGCCGCGGTGAGGTGCAGTCGGGCGCTGCCCAGGGTCCAGCGCCCGCTCTGCAGGTAGTGCACCTCCCCCTGTTGGCTCGCGCTCCAGGTCGCGGTGGGGTCCAGTCGCTGCCGCAGGATCTCGGCCAGCGCCCGGGCCTTGGGGCGTCCCACGTCCCGCGTGCCGTAGATCTGGCGCACGGGGTTGTGGACGCTGACGTCCTTGCCGTCCACGACAACGATGTGGGATGCCACCAGCGCCGCCTCGGCGCACAGCAGGCTGGCCGTACCCAGGCCCAGCACCAGCAGGCGCTGATTGCGCAGCAGCGCCAAAGGCGGGCGGTAGATCGCATTCGCCCCGCTCCCCAGCCCCTGCAGCACCGCGGCGAGGTCCTGGCCGGGCGAGAGGAACCGTGTGGACCAGGGCCACGCGGGTTGCCCACGGAGCACCAGGGCTCGCCCTTGATCGATGATGGGGATCCGCAGATCCTCCCGTGGGTCCCTGGCCGTTTGGATCCGCAGATCCTCCCGTGGGTCCCTGGCCGTTTCGGGCCGCTCCCCCCGTGAGAGGATCCAGCGCGCCAGGGCCAGCGCCATGCTGCGCGCCTCCAGACCCTCCACGTGGGCCTCCAGACCATCGAGATCCAGCCGGGGCAGGGCGGCGAGTCGCTCACAGGCCGTGACGATCTGTTCTGGATCCACCGCGGCCTCGGGGACCCAGACCACCTGCACCGTCGTGCCGCGGGCCAGCGCGAAGGTCATCACCAGCGGGGTCTGCGTCGCCACCGCGGCGCGCGCCACGTCGGCGGATCGATCGTCACCCGCGGCCAGCAGCAGGTCGAAACCGCGGCCCTCCAGCAGACGGCGCAGCGCCGCCGCATCGGGGCGTTCGCCGCGCAGGTCCCAGTCGGTCTCCCATTCGTTGTGCTCCCGGCACACGCGGGCCAGCGCCTCGTGTCGAGAGCCGAAGCTGGCGAACTGCAGCCCCAGGCTCCGGCTGAAGGCTCCTCCCACCGGGCTGTCGTCGAACCACACCTGCTGCCTGAGGCCGGTGCGCGCCAGCGCTTCCGCCGCCAGGTAGCCGTGCCCCAGATCCCACACCGCCAGCCTGCGGCTGAACAGCGCCTCCCCCACAACCGGGCGCACCCGGTCGTAGTACTCCTGCTTCCAGCTCATCGGGGCGCCGCGAAGTGCCGGACCAGCTTCAGGAGCGACAGCCGCGACAGGTGGGATGGCCCCAGCCGCGAGGGAACGGGCAACGGCTCGAACGTGTTGGTCATGGCGTTGACCACGCGCAACACGCGAGGTGGGACGGCGGGGAGATCGGGCGGCAGCGCCAGCAGGATCTGGCCGTCGACGAGGTAGCGCCGCCAGCCACGGCCAAGCAGGTTGCGGCTCACCTGGTGGCCGGCCTGGCGCAGCGCTGCCTTCTGCGTGTCGCACCATCGCTTGCCCGAGGCGGTGGCCCAGTACGGTTTGCGCCGCGCCGCGATCACGGATGGATCCCGATTCGAGACCACCCGGGCGTCGCCCAGATCCACCATTTGGCCCCCGTCCGAGCCCCAGCTGTGGACGCGCCATGTGGTGCGGTCCGCCGCGGCCCCGGCCTCGACGATGCGCCAGGGGCGCCGGGTGCAGCCGGGATCCCGGTCGGGGTAGACCACGTGCAGAATGGCGGTGGACAGCCCACGCCGCTGGCGCCAGTCCAGCGCCTGGGGCGACGTCACGCCATGGTACAGGTCACCGCCGGACAGGAACGCGCCACCGGCGAACGGGTGGGCATGCAGCTTGGACAGCACACCCAGACGGGGCCAGCGCGCCACCAGCTGGTCGATGGCCCGGTTGAACTCCAGGTTGGTCCGGTCGATCTGTGCGCCGTCGAAGTGACAGTTGTGAGGGGAGAAGCTCTTCACCGAGTCCGGGGGAATCGCCACCTGGTCCAGCACCAGCTCGCCGATATTCTCCACGCCCACCGGCTCCAGGGGACACATCGCCGGACCCGCGGGGACCATCACGGCGAGCGGGTAGGCCAGGCACTCCAGCGGCGCCCCGGTGGTCCGAAGACCGTGTTCGACCCACCGCCGCACCTCGGCGAACAGCGTGTTGGCGGCCTGACGCGAGACGAGGACCGTCACGTCGCGCCCCGCGGGAGCAGCGCCTCGTAGACCTCGCGGAGGTCGTCCCCCTGATCGGGGTGCCCCACCATGTTGTACACCTCGTACAGCGACGCGTTGAGCCGGTCCAGCGCCTCGTCGAGCTTCCCCACGGCGTTGAGGTCGGCCATCATCAGGTCGATCAGCAGGCGCGGAACCACGCGGTTCTGGATCACCGAGCACACCGACTGTTCGAGCCAGCGCGCGTAGAGACACAGTCGATAGTAGGGCGGCGCCATGTACACGTGGTCGGGCGGCAGATCGAGCACCTCGAAGTACTCGGGCCAGACCATCACCGGCGGATCGGCGTGCGGCCAGCTGCGCGAGAACCAGATGCCGAAGCGCGGAGCCAGGTAGGTGTTGCCTCCCGCCTCGAGCAGGGACCCGCTGAACAGCCGGGAGCGCGGATCGTTGTCGCCCATCCGCTGCATCCGCTGCCGCAGCCGCTCGAGGAACGGTCGCCCGGAGATCAGCGCCGGGACGCGCCCGACGAAGCCCACCATGCCGTTGGCCGCCGCCGACACCTCGCGCCCACATGCGGCGCACCGCGTGCCGTTGTCGAACACCACCAGCTCGTCACGACAGCTGCCACACAGCACCGGCTCCGCGGCTTCGATCCACCCGTCGTCCTCGTGCAACGGGGCACCCATCGCGGCCACCAGCGTGGGGAACGAGGCCTGCACCTGCTCCACCTCGGCGCGCAGCAGGTCGGGCTGGCGGCGGGCCCATCGGGCCGTCGCGATCATCGCCTCCCGATCGAGGTTCCAGCTGCGCAGCTCCCCCGAACGAACGGCCTTCTTCTGTTGGATGACGGCACCCGACACGTCCCCTCCGATCGGCTCACAGGGTGGATGAGGCTCGGTGGTAGAAGTCGTCCTGACTCAGATCAACGTGCACCGTCCGTGGCTGGGATGCCCGGTCATCCGCGGGGTCGGCAGATGCGCCTCCCGATCCGGATGGGCGATCATCGTCGTCCACGGTGGTCAGCCGCTGGAACCCATCGGACGCAACCCGCGCAACAGTGTTGCCCTGGGCATCCACGATCTCCCCCGCCGGACTGAGTGACAGCCCCGGGTCCTGGATGTAGACCCCGTCGCCGCGGTTGCGGTAAACACCGGGCTCTGGCTCGTGCAGCACACACAGCGCAAACTCCGCTGCACCGCCGGGCAACGTGCCCAGGTCGGGTCGCAGCACCAGCGGATTGCGAGGCTCGCAGCAGGTACACTGCTGGCCGTCGGTGTCGACGGTGGTGGTGCTCACCCCGGCTGCGGCTACTCGTGGCGCCCGTCGCGGTCCGGTCATCGCTCCTCCCTGCCTGGTCGCCCCGGTGCGACCGTATATGGAAAGGTAGCAGACGGAGAGGGTGGGGTGAAGGGTCAGGTGGCCAGTTGAACTGGGCGCGAAATCGGCGTACGATTGACCCTCTTGGCGTCCCCACGATCAGGAGGTTTCATGCCAGCCCGGACCTTGACCCTGTTGCTGTGCGTCCTGCTCCAACCCATGGCCGCACAGGCGCGAGGAGTGGAGAGCATGTTCGCCGGCAAGGTGATCGTCTCCACCAAACGCGCTCCCATGCGGTTCAAGTCCCAGGGCGCCTTCGCGGGGTGGCTGCGTCAGAACAAGAAGTTCCACCTGTGGCCCGAGAAGACGAACAAGAAGCAGTGGAAGTTCGAGTTCATGGCCTTCTTCGCCCGACCGCTGAACGACCTCGAGGTCAAGATCAAGTTCTTCGACGTGACCGAGGGAAAGAAGTTCGTCGCCGCCGACAGCTTCTACATTCCCCAGCGCGGGCAGCGCATCTTCGCCTCGAACATGGTGGTGGAGCAGCCGCGGTTCGAGGTCAACCGCAAGTACATGATGCAGATCATCGGCCCGCGCGGAAACACACTGCTGGCCAACACCACGTTCTGGCTGCGTGGGCAGAAGGAAACCTACTCCGGCCGCGTGACCTTCTCGGACGAGGACACGAAGGTCAAGGATTAGCCTCCGAATCGCATCCCCCCTCATCCATTGAAGTATTCTTGACTCCGCACCCCAGAGTACGCTAAGAGGAGCGCGGAGGTGGGCCATGCTCCGCTACGGTATCCCTGTCCTGCTCCTACTGAGCCTGTCAATCATCCCCCGCACCGCTGCGGCCCAAATGACCGGCAACGTGGACAAGCTGAAGGCTGATTTGCACGGCGACAACCTGGACCGCGCGGTGGCTGCGGCCAGCGCGCTGGGGTCGCTCAAGGGGGAGGACTCCCTCGAGGCCCTGATGGGCGCGCTCCAGCTGGGTGCTCCACCCAAGCTGGTCCTCGCCCTGCTCGAGGCGCTGGGGCTGCACAAGAGCCCCAGGAGCATCGACCTGCTGCGGCACTTCGCGACCTATCGGCGCAAGGAGGTCCGCGTCGCCGCGCTCAAGGCGCTGTCCGCCATCGAGGATCGGCGGGTGGGGTTGATCATCATCAAGGCCCTGGGAGACAGCAGCCCCATGGTGCGGGCCAAGGCCGCGCGCGATCTGGGCGAGCTCAACGACCGCCGCGCCGAGCGTCCACTGTTCAAGATGCTCCGTCGGGGTGACGCCGCCGCCGCCGGCCCGCTGGGGACGGTGGGAGGTGTGGAGACGGCCAAGCA
>Ga0210044_10006191_pt1 | contig 15883 bp, 16 predicted proteins | sample CryGey13umfilter_2_FD_183959 | JGI IMG/M metagenome (GOLD analysis project Ga0210044, IMG submission 183959) | Groundwater microbial communities from aquifer in Utah, USA - Crystal Geyser 4/9/14 3 um filter (SPAdes) (version 2) | ecosystem: Environmental > Aquatic > Deep subsurface >...
CCCGCCTCCCGCAGCGGGTGGATCGCCCCGATCACCTCCGGGAGCGTCATCCTACCCCCCCGCCGCAAGCACGTCCCGGACCGCCTGCCGGTCGTCGAACGGCAGGCGCCGATTCCCGATGATCTGGACATCCTCATGTCCTTTCCCGACGATCGCCACCGTATCCCCAGGCTCTGCGAGAGAGAGGGCAAGAGCGATCGCCGCTTTCCTGTCGGCCTCTACGCGGAAGAACCCCTCCCGCCAGGAGGACGGTCCATGCGCTTCCACGAGCCCCTCCGACGTCAACCCGGGGACGATCTCCGCAAGGATCGCAACGGGGTCCTCGTCCCTCGGGTTATCGGAGGTCAGCACCACGACGTCGGACCGCAGCGCGGCCACCCCGCCCATCGCAGGGCGCTTCCCGCGGTCGCGGTTTCCCCCGCAGCCGAACACGGTGACGAGCCGCCCTTCCGTCAAGCCCCGCAAGGTCGAGAGAACCCGATCCATCCCGTCCGGGGTGTGGGCGTAGTCCACGAACAGATGGAGCCCGCGCGCGTTCGGGATCGGCTCCAGCCGCCCCGGGATCGTCCCCGCGGCGGCGACCCCGGCCGCGACGGCCGCGGGGTCCACGGAGAGGAGGAGACCTCCGGCAACCGCCGCCATGATGTTGGACACGTTGTGCGCCCCGATCAGGGGAGACCGCAGCGCCAGGGGACCGGCCGGAGTGGCGAGGACCATTCGGGTCCCCTCCCACGTCATCGCCATCTGCTCCGGGTGAACGTCCCAGGAGCGGGAGAACCCGAACGTCGCCGCGGAGGGGAACTCCCCGGCGAGACGCTCGCCGTACGGATCGTCTCCGTTCAGGGCGATCCCGATCCGCTTTCCGCCGGCAGGGAGGTATTCCCGGAAAAATCGTGCCTTGGCAAAGAAGTACGATTCCATGTCGCCGTGGAAGTCGAGGTGGTCCCTCGTGAGGTTGGTGAAGATCCCCACGTCGAACCGGACCCCCTCGATCCGTCCCTGCGCGGCGCTGTGGGAAGACACCTCCATCAGCAGGTCGGTGGCCCCGAGGGCGACGGCCTCGGCCGTCACCGCCTGCAGGTCGTGCGGAAACGGGGTGGTCAACCCCTTCCGGAGGACCGCGCCGGCCACCCGGTAATTTATCGTGCCGATCACCGCCGGAACGCGGCCGGCCGCCGCCAGGATCCCTTCGATCAGGTACGTGACCGTCGTCTTCCCGTTGGTCCCGGTGACGCCCGTCACCCGCAGCTTCGCGGAGGGATCGCCGTGGAACGCCACGGCCACCCCCGGCAGCGCGGCCGCCGTGGAGGGGACGCGCACGACCGGCAGGGAGGGAGAGGGAAGTTCGCGCTCCACCAGGGCCGCCACCGCGCCGGCGCGCGCCGCGTCGGCGAGATAGGCGTGGCCGTCGGCGCTGCCGCCGGAAACGGCGACGAACAGGTCGCCGGGCCGCACGGAGCGCGAATCGACGCTGATCCCCTCGATCTCGATCTCCCCGGGAGGGCCGACGGGCCCGGGGACGATCCCCGCCAGGAGTTCGGCCAGTCTCACCGCGCCCCCTTGCCGGAGGCGATCTTCAGGGGCGGCTCCGCCGTGAACATGACAGAGCACTCCGTCCCGGGGACGAGTACGGCTCCGGAAGCCGGTGCTTGCGCCCGGGCGACTCCGCTTCCGGTGAGCGAGAGCTTGACCGAGTACCCTCCCATGATGTCGACGACCCTCCCCATCGACAGCCCCGAGAGGTCGGGCATGACCAGTACGCCCCCGACCCGCGCCGTAGACACCGGCGTCGCCCGGTTCGGCGCCGACGGTCCCGAAGGGCGGACGGTGGCGAGCGCCGCCGTCTCCGTCGGCTGGATGCCAAGGTAATACGCCGTCTTGACCGCGATCCGGTTGAAGGCCGGGGCGGCGACAACGCCGCCGTATACCTGGCCTCTCGGCTCGTCGATCACGACGAGGATCAACAGCTTCGGATCGTTCAGCGGAAGGAAGCCGACGAAGGAAGCGGTCCGCTTCGTCGCGGAGTACCGGCCCGACCCGGGCTCGACCTTCTGCGCCGTCCCCGTTTTCCCGCCGACGAGGAATCCCTTGATGCGCGCCTGTGTTCCCGTCCCGTCCTCCTCGACCACCTTCCCGAGGATCTCGCGCATCTGCGCCGAGGTCTTCGGGGAGAGGACCCGGCGAAGCTCCCGCGGTTCCCCGCGGAACACGGTCTTCCCCTCCGGATCCCGGATCTCCCGGACCACGTAAGGTTTCATCACCTTTCCGCCATTGATCACGGCCGCCATCCCCGCGGCCAGCTGCAGCGGCGTGACCGAGATTCCCTGGCCGAAGGAGACGGTGGCGCGGCGGAGACGGCTCTCGAAGCCGCGGCGGGACGGCGCGAGCCCCGGAACCTCCCCCCGGAGCTCGATCCCGGTGCGGGACCCGAAGCCGAAGGCCCGGATCATGTCGTAGAAACGGTTCCCGTCCATCCGCTCATTGATCTTTGTGATGCCGATGTTGCTGGAGAACTTCACCACCTCCGGCGAGGTGAGCCATCCGTGCCGATGCGTGTCGTGGATCACCTTCCCTGCGTAGTGGTAGGATCCGTTCTCGCAGAAGAACCGGTCCGTGGTCTTCACCGCTCCCAGCTCGAGGGCCGATGCAAGGGTGAACACCTTGAAGGTCGATCCCGGCTCGAAGCTGTCGGTCAGGGATCGGTTCTTCCGCGCCTCCATGGGAGCGCCGGCGGGAACATTCGGGTTGAACGACGGCGCCGTCGCCATCGCGAGGATCTCTCCCGTTCCGGGTGAGAGCACCACGACCATGCCGCCGCGGGCGTTGTACATCTCCACCGCGGCCTGAAGCTCGCTCTCCGCGACGTGCTGGATGTTCCGGTCGATCGTGAGGGCGACCGAGTGCCCCTTCGAATTGACCTCCACCGGCGACGTAGCGGGGACGATGAGGCGGCCCCGGGCGTCCCGCTCGCAGAGGAGCATCCCCCGCTCACCGCGCAGGTACCTGTTCAGGGAGAGCTCGACTCCCTCCATCCCCTCGCTGTCCATGTTGGTGAAGCCGACAAGGGACGCCGCCAGTTCCCGGTTCGGGTAGAACCGTTTCGGCTCCTCGACGGTCCCGATGCCGTCGACCGCCGACGGCTTTCCATGGGTCTCGGGGTCGAGCACGGAAAGCGCCAGCTTCACTTCCCTCACCGCCTCCTCCGCTGCGGTAGAGGGCATCTGGCGCCGCACCCACACGAACCCCTTGTTCCCGGCGAACAGCTTCCTGAGCTCCCTGGCGGAACGGGACACGCGGGGGGCGAGGAGGGCGGCCGCCTTGTCGGGATCGCGGAGCTTCCCGGGTTGGACGAAGATCGACTCCGTCGCGATGCTCACCGCGAGCTCGGTTCCCGTCCGGTCCATGATCACACCCCGCTTGGGGAGGAGGGGGATGGTGGAGGAGTACTGCTTCGCCCCGCGATCACGGATCTCCCTGACCCCGAGAACCTGGATCTGGAACGCCCGCAGCACGACGAGGACGTAGAGGGAGAGGAGTCCGCCGAGGATGAGGCGCGTGCGGGAGGTCATCTCACCGGATCACCTGGCCCATCTGCACGGGCACCATGTGCAGGTCGTTCCGGGCGATGGCGTGGATGCGGGCGGGGCTCTTCAGCGCGAGCACCTCCAGCCGGAGAACCTCCTGCTCCTTCTGAAGGGTGCGCTTCTCCTCGAGGGCGGAGGAGACCCGGTATCCCGTACGAATGCACTGGCCCGACAGCCAGACGTTGAACAGGCCAGTGAAGAGAAGGGCCAGGGCCAGTGTGACGAATCCGCGCCGTCGGGGGACCGCAGGAACCGCCGGGGGCTCCTTCCGGATCTCCGTGATCATGCACACGCCGTTTCCAACGATCATCCTTCTCATGTCCGTCTCCTCCATCGTATCGGCGCGCCACGCGGAGCTTCGCGCTGCGCGCCCTCGGGTTCTCCCGCGCTTCCCGTTCCGACGGGACGACCGGTTTGCGGGTCAACCGTTCCAGCGTCGGCTCTTCTCCCGGACCGGCCGCGGGCCGCCGAAACGCCGTCTTCACCATCCGGTCCTCGAGCGAATGGAAACTGATCACCGCCACTCGCCCCCCGGGAGAGAGGTGCCGGGGGATCGCGCCGAGAAAGGCCTCGAGCGAAGAAAGTTCCCGGTTCACGGCGATCCGCAGCGCCTGGAACACCCTCGTGGCGGGGTGGATGTCCCGTGGCCAAGCCCTCCGCGGGATCGCCGAGGAAACCAGTTCCGCGAACCCGGTGGTCGTGCGGATCGGCTCCCTTTTCCTGCGTTCCACGACCGCGCGGGCGATCCGACGGGAGAACCGCTCCTCCCCGAACCGGTAGAAGAGGTCCGCGAGATCCTTCTCCCGCGTGTCCCGGAGAACCTCGGCCGCCGTCGGCCCGTCGCCGTCCGGATCCCGCCGCATGTCGAGGGGACCCTCCACCCGGAACGAGAAGCCACGCGCCGGGTCGTCGAGCTGGAGGGAAGAGATCCCTAGATCCAGCAGCGCGCCGTCGAACGTCCTCCCCCCCGCGGCCTCGCGCAGCGCGTCGAGGTCCGCGAAGTCCGACCGGACGAGCCGCACCCAGGGGAACGCCAAAAGCCGCCGGCCGGCGATCTCCAGCATCGACGGGTCGTCGTCGGCGCAGACGAGAAGACCTTCGGGGCCGACCTTCGCGGCGATCTCCGCCGCGTGCCCGCCGGCTCCGGTCGTCCCGTCGAGGAAGATCCCGCCGGGAGCGGGGGCCAGTCCTTCCAACGTCTCTTGTAAAAGAACGGGGATGTGACCGGGTGCCACTCCTTACGGCTCAGATCCCGAGGGCGCTGATCTCCCGCGCCAGCCCCGGGTCTTCGTGCACTTCCTTTTCGAACCGGCCGATCTCATCCTGCCACCGGGCGAGCGACCAGATCTCGAACCGGTTCGGCATCCCGAGGATCACGACCTCCTTTTCCAGCCCGGCGTAGGAACGAAGAGAGGAGGGAACGAGGATCCTCCCCTGCTTGTCGGGGACGACCTCGACGGCGCCTCCGAGGAAAAACCGGACAAAGGCGTTCATCTTCCGGTCGGTGCTGGGAACGCGGGAAAGCCGCTCCTCGATCCGCGCCCAGTCGTCCGCGGCGAAGGCGTAGAGGCAGTCCGAAAAGTTGGTCAGGAAAAACGATCCCTGGGCGGATTCCTGGAGGCGGTCGCGGAAAGGCGAGGGGATGTTGACCCTGCCTTTCGGATCAATGGTATATTCGAAACGTCCCCGGAAGATCATGGCGGCCCGTTACCCACCTTTCCCCACAATTACCCACTTGTTGGGTATTTTAACGGGCCCTTCGGTGGTGTCAAGGGATTTCGATCCCACCGAGGGAAAAAATCTCGGGGGGCGCCGCACTGGAATCGAGAAAGGGATTTGTCGGGGAAGTGCCTTGCGCGGGACAAGGAAAAGGAGAAGGCGTCCGAGGAGGCCGTAAGCCGGGTTCTGTGCGCGGCGACGAAACGCGCCGCCGCGGGGCGGCCATTTCTCTAAGGGCGCGCGTTGCCGCGGCCTTCGAGCGACCTTGACCCGAGGGCCCCGGGCGGGCCGCCCTTCCCCCGCCGGCGGTGGTGCTGCCTCGGGGTTGCCCTCCTATTTGGTCTTGCTCCGGGTGGGGTTTGCCATGCCGCGACGATCGCCCGTCGCGCGGTGAGCTCTTACCTCACCATTTCACCCTTACCGCCCGCCGAGGCGGGAGGCGGTGTCTTTTCTGTGGCGCTGTCCTCGGGGTCGCCCCCACCGGGTGTTACCCGGCACCCTGCCCTGCGGAGCCCGGACTTTCCTCCCGTCCCCGCCTTTGCTGCGCGGGGACCGGCGACCGCCTGGCCTCCTCGGACGCCTTATCCTTTCCTGTGCTGATCGATCGCGAGGTTCGCCAGGGAATCCGCCCTCCGGTTCTCCTCGCGCGGTACATGCAGTATACGGACCTCCGGGAAAACGCGCAACCGGCGCCACGCCTCCGCGTGGAGCGGCCGGAGGTGCTCTGCCTTCACCTTGTACTCTCCCCGCAACTGCCGGACGAGGAGTTCCGAGTCGGAGTGGACCGTGAGGGAGGAGACTTCGTGCCGTGCCGCCTCTTCGAGGGCCAGGAGCAGCGCGCGGTATTCCGCCACGTTGTTCGTCGTCTCCCCGAGGTAGGCGCAAAGTTCCTTCGGCGCCCGCCCGTCCCCGAACTCGACCACCGCGCCGGCGCCGGAGGGACCCGGGTTCCCGCGGCTGGCGCCGTCGACGCGCACCGTGACGTCGACGGGGATCACTCGCCGGCCGCCTCGGTCTCCGTCGCCTCGTAGTACACGACACGGTTGCAGTTGGGGCAGGTGTGGATCCGGTCCTCCCGCTGCAGAAGGTTGAACAGCTGCGGAGCGATGTTCATGTGGCACCCCGTGCAGGAGTAGCCCCTCGCCGCGACGACCGCCAGGCCGTCCCGCCGTTCGAAGATCATCTCGAAGCGGCGCACGAGGGACGGATCCAGCTTGTTCGACACCTGGCGCCTGCGCGCGTCCAGTTTTCCGATGTCGTCGTCGAAGCTTCCCATCCGGGCGTCGATGACGATCCTCCGCTCCCGGTACCTCCCCGACACCTCGTCGAGGTCGGCCTTCCGCTCCACGAGCCGCTTCTCGGCGTCCTCGTAGCGCACGAGAAGGGCGAGAAACTCCTCTTCGCGAGCCACGTTCGTCCGCCGGGTTCCCTCGATCTCCTTGAGCATGGCGTAATATTCCTTGTTCGTCTTGATCGACATGAGCTTCGCCTTCGCCCGCTCGACCTTGTCCCGCTCCTCCTCGATCTCCCGCTCCTTCTCGCGACGCTGCTGCTTGAGGGTCTCGAACTCCTGCTCCGCCGCCAGGAACGACGCCTCGCGCTCTTCGAAGAGGCTTTTCAGATCCGCCACCTCGAGGGGGATCTTCTGCTTCTCCTCGTTGAGCCTCCGTGCCTGGCCCATGACCTCCTGCAGGTCGATCAGGATCTTCACTTGCTCCATCAAGGCTTTTCCCCTCCCCTTCTTCGCCCGGCGGGCACCGCCCGCATGGGCTCTTCGTCCATGATGACACGGGCCGACACGGCCCCCGGAAACCGCGCTCCGATCACCCGCCGGAATTCCGGCAGGATCCACCGTTCCCCCGACGCGTGCCCGATGTCGGCGACCGGCATGTCCCCCGCCGCCGCATCGAGCGCCTGGTGGTACTTCACATCCCCCGTGATGTAGAGGTCCGCTCCCGCCTCGCGCGCCGCGAAGGCGAACTCCGCCCCGCTCCCCCCGACGACTGCGACACGACGCACCGTCTTCCGTCGGGGACCCGCCACGTGGATCCATGAGGGCCGCAGCGCGTGGCGCACCGCATCGAGGGCCCGGTCGAGCGGCAGCGGCTCGGGCAGGTCGCCGACGATCCCGATCCCCCCCCCGAGGGCTCCCTCGCGCAACGGCACGACGTCGATCGCCGGCTCCTCGTACGGGTGCGCCTTCCGCACGGCGCGCAGCACCGCCCGCACCCGGCTCCCCGGCGCGACCGTCTCGAGCCGGATCTCCTCCACATGTTCCTCCGTTCCCGGGGTCCCGATCCGCGGGGAGGAATCCGGCCCCCCCAGGAACGTGCCGGTCCCCGGGGTCCGGAAGGAACAGCGGGAATACCCGCCGATCCGCGCCCCGCCAGCCTCCGCGACGGCGCCCAGGACGGCTTCCGCGTGGGACCGCGGAACGAACACCACGATCTTGCAGGCGCCGGAGGACGGTTCGCCGGGGATCAACGGGCGGATCCCGCGCAGTCCGAGTCGGCGGGCCATCGCGTGCGATACGCCCCGCGGAGCCGCGTCGGCGTTGGTGTGCGCGGAGATGACCGCCATGCCCATGCGCAGCAGCGCGAACGCCGCGGCGGAGGGGCCGGAGTCCGGACGGACGGTTTTCAGGGGGGTGAACACGACGGGGTGGTGCGTGACCAGGAGGTCTGCGGGGCGCCGTCGAAGGCGCGCGATCACCGCCGGCGTCGCGTCGAGCGCGATGAGGACCGATCGCACGGGAGCGCCGGGGTCGCCCAGAAGGATCCCGACGTTGTCCCAGTCGGCGCAGTGGGCGAACGGAAAACGCTCGTCGAGCGCCTGCCACACGTCGTTCACCGTGACGGCGGCGCGGCGTCTCACGCCGGCACCTCGCGTCGGAGAGCGTGACCATGAGAGGCCCGAAACAGAAATGCACCGGTAGCCGGTGCATTTCGTGCCGTCTCCATCGCGGGCCCGCTCATGCCGGGCTCCATGGCAACGTCGCTATTGGTGGGCCCACCTGGCCTCGAACCAGGGACCGACCGGTTATGAGCCGGTGGCTCTGACCAACTGAGCTATGGGCCCAACACGAGGAACCTAAGTACATTTTTTCATTATCTTCCGCCCGCTCGCGAGGTGTCAACGCCGTCCGCTACTCCATGAAGGTCCGCAGCCGCTTGCTCCGGCTGGGGTGGCGCAGCTTCCGGAGCGCCTTCGCCTCGATCTGCCGGATCCGCTCCCGGGTCACCTCGAAGTCCTGCCCCACCTCCTCGAGGGTATGATCGGATTTCTCGCCGATCCCGAACCGCATCCGGAGAACCCTCTCCTCGCGCGGCGTGAGGCTTCCCAGCACCTTGTCCACCTGCTCCGCGAGATCGATGTTGATCACCGAATCCACCGGCGAAGCCGTGTTCTTGTCCTCGATGAAGTCGCCGAGGTGGCTGTCCTCCTCTTCGCCGATCGGCGTCTCGAGGGAGATCGGCTCCTTGGCGATCTTCAGCACCTTTCGTACCTTCTCGAGGGGGATATCCATCCGCTCGGCGATCTCCTCCGGGTTTGGTTCCCGCCCCAGTTCCTGCACGAGGTACCGGGAAGTCCGGATGAGCTTGTTGATCGTCTCGATCATGTGGACCGGGATGCGGATGGTTCGTGCCTGGTCGGCGATCGCGCGCGTGATCGCCTGGCGGATCCACCAGGTGGCGTAGGTGGAGAACTTGTAGCCCCGGCGGTACTCGAACTTGTCCACCGCCTTCATCAGGCCGATGTTCCCCTCCTGGATGAGATCCAGGAACTGGAGGCCCCGGTTGGTGTACTTCTTCGCGATCGAGACCACCAGCCGGAGGTTCGCCTCGACCAGCTCCCGCTTGGCTTCACGGACTTTCCGCTCCCCCCGCTCGATGGCGGCGAGCGTATCCTGGATCCGCCCGGAGGAAAGCCCCGCCTCCCGCTCCACCTTCCTGACGTCGGCCCGCGACTCCTTGAGCGTCACCTCGATCTCCAGGAGCTTTTCCTTCTTCAGGTGATGCTTCGAGGCGGCCTTCGCGAGCCCGCCCTTCGTCGCATGGATCTCCTTGAAGAGACGGGAACACTCCTTCTCCGTCAGCCTCATCTGCGCGCAGCGGTCGCCGATGCGGCTCTCCGCCGCTTCGACCCGGTCGGCAAACCGGCGGATCTTGTCCCCGATGACCTCGATCTGGAGCTCCTTGAGGTGGATCTCCTGGATCGACTCCACCACGCGGTCGTTGAGGGAGGCGTACCGGGATTTCAGCGCCTGCCGGTCCTTCTCCTTCAGGCCGCCCTTCCGCAAGCGCTGCTCGATCTCGAGCGCGGACAGGTAGGTTTTCCGGATTCGCTGGACGATGCGCAGCACCTTGTCCTGCGCCGCCTTCTCCTCCTCTTCCGTGGAGTCGTCGTCGAGATCCTTGATGACGTCCCGGATCTGCAGCTCGCCCGCCTTCAGCTTCTCGCCGACCTTGAACAGGTCCGCCAGCGCGATGGAGCAGCCCTTCACCGCGGAGACGATCTCCCGCTCGCCGTCCTCGATCCGCTTCGCGAGGCTGACCTCGCCCTCGCGGTTGAGAAGGTGAATGGCGCCCATCTCCTTGAGGTAGAGGCGCACGGGGTCGTTCCCCTTCACCCCGCCGGGATACCCGATCTCCTCCTCCTCCTCGACGGCGGCCTTCTCCTCGACGACCGCCTCTTCCTCCTCCCCGGTCTCCTCTTCGCCGATCAGGAGGTTGGCTCCGGGATGGAGGGGGACTTTCTGGAAGTCGTCCACCACCTCGATCGCGTTTGCGCCGAAGATCGCCATGACATCCTCGATCTGTTCCCCCGTGAGCACATCGGGCGGAAGGGCGCTGTTCAACTCATCGTAGGTGACGTACCCCTGCGCCCGCCCTTTTTCCACCAGTCCGTCGATGCCGTCCGACTGTTTCCGCCTCGCCATCTGTGCTTTACCTCGTCATCGGGATCTGCGTTCCGATTCCAGCCGCTCCAGCTCACGCTTCGCGGCCACCACCCGGTCGAAGAGCAGCGAAGCCTCCTCGCCCGGCGCACCCTTCACCTTCTCCTGCAACTCCTCGGTCTCCTGCCGCGCCCGGCGGATCCGGAGGGAAAGGACCGCCCCCGGGTAGCGCCTGCGCGCCTCCTCCGGGGAAACGTCCGCCAGCACGAGCTCGGCGGACAGAAGTTTCCGCACCCCGTCGGGGAGATCTTCCCCGAGCGGGAATTCCGTCTCCCCGGGGGTCCGCTCGGCCATGTCCGCCAGGTACTCCAGGGCTTCCAGGGCGTCCTTCCCTGAGAGGAACTCCCCGACCCCGTCGGTGCGCGCCGTGATGGCGAGGGAGGGATCCACGACCAGCAACCGCAGGAGGTAGCTCTCCTCGACGCAGGAATCCTTCCTCCGCGGCGGGGCACCCCCTTCCGGAAAGAGCGCAGCGCCCGACGGCCCGACCTGCCGGTGGATCGTCTCCACGGGAAGCCCCGCCGTCTGCGCCACCCGCTGTGCGTAAAGCTCCCGCTCCGCCGGGTCGGTCACCCATCGAAGATATTCCGCCATCAGCTGCACGTACGAAAGTTTCCCGGAGATGGTCGCGAGATCGTGCTTCCTGGAGGCCCCGCGCTCGATCGACTCCATGAGGGGAACCGCCCCCGTGATCCGCCGGGTCAACTCCTCCGGCGGCGCCGCCTTCGCCCAGTCGTCCGGGTCCATTCCCTTCGGGGGAAAGAGGGCTTTCGGGCTCACCCCCGCCGCGTACAAAGGACCCCCGGACCGCACCGCGGCCTTTTTCCCCGCGATGTCGCCGTCGTAGAAGAGGATGACGTTTTCCGACAAACGCTTCAGCGTTCGGGCGTGACTCTCCGTGAGCGAGGTCCCGCACGTCGCCACGACGCCCCGGATTCCTTTCTGCCACAGGCCGATCAGGTCCATGTACCCTTCGACCACAAGCACGCGGCCTTCGCTCCGGATCGCCGGGAGCGCCTGGTACAGACCGTACAGGAGGAAACTCTTCCGGTACAACTCGGACTCGGGGGAGTTGAGGTACTTCGGGACGGCGTCGTCCACCGCCCGGCCCCCGAAACCGCGGATGCGGCCCCTCGCGTCCCCGATCGGGAAGAGCACACGCCCCCGGAACCGCTCCCGGTACGCGTTCCCGGAAGGGAGCAGGAGGCCCGCCGCCTCCCCACGCGCCGGATCGATCCCTTTCCGCTTCAGCGCGGAGAGCAATTCACCGCCCCGGCCGCACCAACCGAGGGCGAACTCGCGCTCGGCTTCGGGGGTTACTCCACGCCGCCGCAGAAACTCCCTCCCGGCCTTCCCGGAGGGGGAGCCCAGAAGCTCCCGGTACATTTCCGCCGCGAGGCGGAGAAGGTCGTAGAGATCCTCTTTCGGCCGTGAACGGGCCGCCCCACCCTCGTACCGGACCACCACGCCGCACCGCTCGGCGAGTTCCTCGACCGAGTCCGCGAAGGAAAGGTTGCGCGCCTTCATCAGGAAGTGGAAGACCGATCCCCCCTCCCCGCAGCCGAAGCACTTGAACGCCTGCCGGGCGGGGTGGACAAAGAACGACGGGGTCTTTTCCCGGTGGAAGGGGCACAGGCCGCGGAAACTCGCCCCGGCACGGGTCAGGGGGACCGTCTCGGAGACGACCGCCACGATGTCCGTCCGGTCCCGCACTTCCCGGATCGTGCTGTCGGAGATCCGACCTCCCAAAGGTCTCCCCGGCCCCGCTATCCGGCCAGAAGACGACGAACCGTTTCGCTGACCGCCTTGCCGTCCGCCCGGCCCGCCACCTTCGGCATGAGCGCCTTCATGACGCGCCCCATGTCGGACGGAAGCCCGGCGCCGGTTCCCGCGATCGCCTCGCGCGCGGCCGCCTCGATCTCCGCCGCGGTGAGCGCCGCAGGGAGGTATCGCTCGAGGACGGCGATCTCGCTCTCCTCCTTCGCGGCGAGTTCCGGGCGGTTCCCCTGGAGGAACAAGCCGATCGATTCGCGGCGCTGCTTGACCATCGCGGCGATCACCTTGAGGATCGCCTCCTCGGGAAGCGCTCCCTCCAGCGGCATCTCCTTCCGGGTGACCGCCTCGATCTCCCGGTTCTGCACCGCGGCCACGGCCATCCGCAAAGCAGAAAGGGCCAAGGAGTTGCGCTCCTTGGCCGCCTTCTGCATGTCCTTATGCAACCGTTCCTTGAGTCCCAATCAGCGCCTGCCCACCATCTTCTTGAGTTTCTTCAAAGCGCGCTTCCTGGCCGCCAGCGCCTTCTTCTTCTTCTTGACGCTGGGCTTTTCGAAATGTTCCCGCTTGCGGATTTCCGAAAGAATCCCGGCTTTCTCGCACTGCTTCTTGAACCGCTTCAGTACGCTCTCGAAGGGCTCCTCTTCCTTCACGCGGACGCCCGGCATGTATGGATCACCCCTTCCATTGCCAAGTAACAGCCGAAAACCATAATATTATACCCCTATTCGACATCCCGTCAACAAGGATCCTTTCCGCATCAGCCCAGCCCGGGGGCGAGTGGCCGGCCGCCGACGAGGTGGAAGTGCAAATGGGGGACGACCTGCCCCCCCTGTTCCCCGTTGTTCACCACGACCCGGTATCCCGACTCGGCGACGCCCCTCTCGTCGGCGATCTTCGCGGCCAGACGCAACGCCTTCCCGAGTACGGGGATGTCGTTCCTGCCCGCGTCGTTCAGGTTGACCATGTGCTCCTTCGGGACGATGATCACGTGGACCGGCGCCACCGGGTGGATGTCGTCGAACGCGAGCAGGTCGTGGTCCTCGTACACGGGCCGCGTCGGAACCTCTTTCCGCGCGATCTTGCAGAAAATGCACTCGTCACTCATTCGATTTTCCCCCTCGCCGGTATGCACTGCGGTAAAAGCACGTCCGTTCCCCCGTGTGGCACGCGGCGCCCTTCTGCCGTACACGGTACAACAATGTGTCGACATCGCAGTCGTAGAGGATCTCCTCCACGTCCTGGAAGTGCCCCGACGTCTCTCCCTTCACCCAGAGGGATTTCCTGGATCGGCTCCAGTAAGTCGCGTGCCCGCTCGTGAAGCTGTTCCGGATCGCCTCGGCGTTCGCCCACGCCACCATGAGAACCACGTTGTCGTCCACGTCCTGCGTGACGACCGGGACCAGCCCCCGGTCGTCGAATTTCACCTGCCCGATCAATTCGTCCGCCGTCATTGTCCCTCCCTTAGCTGCGCCGCCTCGGAGGGCGGGGCTCCGTTCGTGGCTCGCCGTGCGGTGAACCTGCACGGCTGCGCTTTACCTTAGCTGCGCCCCCCCTCCTGCGGCGACTCCGCCGGTTCCTCCTGTTATTTCGTCGCGGCCTGCCGTACGGATACGCCGTGACGCCGCAGGTACTCCTTCGCCTCCCCCACGGTGTGTTCCCCGTAGTGGAAGATGGAGGCCGCGAGCACCGCGTCCGCCCTCCCCGCCGTCACCCCTTCCAGCAGGTGCGCTAGCGTCCCCACTCCGCCCGAAGCGATCACGGGGACGCGAACCGCGTCCGCGACGAAGCGCGTCAGCGGGATATCGTAACCGTCCCGGGTGCCGTCGCGGTCCATGCTGGTCAGCAGGATCTCGCCGGAGCCGCACTCCTCCATCCGCCTCGCCCACTCCACCACGTCGAGGCCGGTCGGCTTCCGCCCGCCGTGGGTGTACACCTCCCACTTCCCGGACCGGCCCGGCACCGCCCGTGCGTCGATCGCCACAACCGTGCACTGGCTCCCGAACCGCTCGGCCGCATGGCGGACGAAGTCGGGATCGGCGACGGCGGCCGTGTTGATCGACACCTTGTCGGCCCCCGCGAGCAGCAGGCTCCGGATGTCCTCGATCGTGCGAATCCCGCCGCCCACGGTGAGCGGCATGAAGACCTGTTCCGCCGTCTTCCGGACGACGTCGATCAGGATGTCCCTCTTTTCGTGGGACGCCGTGATATCGAGAAAGACGAGCTCGTCCGCCTCTTCGCCGTCGTACCGCCGCGAGATCTCCACCGGGTCTCCGGCGTCCCGCAGGTCCACGAACCGGACACCCTTGACGACGCGGCCGTCCTTCACGTCCAGACACGGGATGATCCGCTTCGCCAGCACCCCGTCCTACTCCCGCTCCGCCTTGAGGGCCTCGGCCAGGTCGATCGAGCCGTCGTACAGAGCGCGGCCGATGATCGCGCCGGCTACCCCTTCGCCTTCCATCGCCTTGAGCCTGCGCAGGTCGTCGAGGGTGGTCACGCCGCCGGAGGCGATCACCGGGGTGGAAACGCCCTTCGCGAAATCCCGGATGGCGTCGAAGTTGGGACCCACCATCATCCCGTCACGCGCGATGTCGGTGTAGATGAAGCAGGAGACGCCGCCCTCCTCGATTCGCCGCGCGAGCTCCACCGCGATGACGCCCGTCACCTCCACCCATCCCCGGATCGCCACGCGACCGTCGCGGGCGTCGATCCCCGCCGCCACCTTTCCCGGATAGGCGCGGGTGATCCGGGTGACCTCCTCGGGGCTGCGCACGATCGAGGTCCCGAGGATCACGCGGGACACGCCCGCGGCGAAGTACCGGGACGCCGAATCGAAATTCCGCACGCCCCCTCCCACCTGGACCGGCACGCCCGCCCCGGAGGCGATGCGGCAGATGATCGCCGCGTTCACCGGCTTGCCGAGAAACGCCCCGTCCAGATCCACCACGTGGAGGCTGGACGCCCCCGCGGCGACGAACCGGCGGGCCACCTCCAGGGGGGAGTCCGAGAAGACCGTGGCGTCCTCGGCGCGTCCCTGGCGAAGCCGGACCGCCTTCCCTCCCTGGATATCGATCGCCGGAATGACCTGGAACGGCACGGCGTACCCTCTCAGTGCTTCAATTCATGAATACGGTAGCCTTCGAGCCCCGCGGCTTCCGCGCAAAGGCGGCCGAAGTTCCCGAGGAGCCGCAGGCCCGCGGCCTGGCTCTTCTCGGGGTGAAACTGGACGGCGAGGCAGTTTCCCCGGCCCACCGCGGCGGCGAACGGCACCCCGTACGTCGCACGGCACGCCACGTCCCCGGGATTCTCGGGCGCGGCGTAGTACGAGTGCACGAAGTAGAAGTACGTCCCGGAAGGGATTCCGCGGAGGGCCGGGGGATCGCCGACCACTTCCACTTCGTTCCACCCCATGTGCGGCACCTTGAGCACACCTCCGTCCCGGGCCGGCATGTCGCCGGGGAACCGGACCACGTTTCCGGGGAAGAAGCCGATCCCCTCGTGGCGGCCGAACTCCTCGCTCCCGGAGAAGAGAAGCTGCATCCCCACGCAGATGCCGAGGAATGGCCTTCCCTCGTCGAGGTATTCCCGAAGGAACGGGAGCAGCCCCTGCCGGACAACGTTCCCCATGCAGTCGCGGAACGCCCCGACCCCGGGAAATACGATCCCTCGACAGGAGGAAAGCGCCTTCGGATCGCCGCTGACGAGGGTCGGGAAACCGAGGGACTCGAGGGCCTTGCTCACGCTGCGCAGGTTCCCCATCCCGTAGTCGACCACGCCGATGGAGGATCCCCGCGTCATGAAGCGCGGCCCCTCACCCGAGAATACCCTTCGTGGAGGGAACTCCCTT
>Ga0210044_10006195_pt1 | contig 15878 bp, 12 predicted proteins | sample CryGey13umfilter_2_FD_183959 | JGI IMG/M metagenome (GOLD analysis project Ga0210044, IMG submission 183959) | Groundwater microbial communities from aquifer in Utah, USA - Crystal Geyser 4/9/14 3 um filter (SPAdes) (version 2) | ecosystem: Environmental > Aquatic > Deep subsurface >...
TCGTGACCGATGCAGGTACGCTCATTGCCGCAGATTGGGCACGGCCGCTGCGCAGCCGGAACCTGGATCGGATTGTCGATGCGACGGAGTCCGGGAGGAAACGGCTGCCTGCTGCGTGGCTGTTGCGGGGTCTTCTTCTTGTGGGGCTTCTTCCCATCGAGCCCAGACGCATTCGCCAGCTCATCGTTCGACCTGTTGAGCTCCGCGTTTTCCTCGGCTTCCAGTTCATCCAGGAAGAGCTTCAGCTGCGCGGTGGAGACCCCCTCACCCTTGCGGCGACGCACAACCGCCTGCAGGCTACAAGGTGCGGCCTACCGGATGGGTTCGTCGCTACGGCTCCCATTTTGGACCGTAGAATGGGGTCCACCTCATTTGGCCCTGACGACCCTCCGGAGGCCTGGGGCGACATTCCGCTTTTTCTTGGGTACTACAACTGCCTGGACCGGCTCCGCATCGCCCTGGACCCATGCACACAGAGGCTCTACTTCGGGCCACCGCTGTAGACACCACTTGACCCTCCCGCCGCCCGCTGCTGCGACGCCTCACCAGAACCGCGCGTAGAGCAGCGTCAGGATCACCACGATCCCCACCGCCGCCACGTTGAACACTCTCCCGGTGCGGAACAGGTCGCGATCGATGCGGATCGCGTTCTCGTGCACGCCCTTCCCCTCGATCAGCGTGATGATTACCACCAGCAGGCTCAGGATCAAAAACACCGCGCCCATGCGGTCGAGAAACGGCAGCCCGGGCAGCAGGAGCTTGAACCCCAGCGACAGCGGGATGGTGAGCACCGCCGCCCACAGCGCCGAGCGGCTGGTGGCCCGCTTCCAGAACAGGCCGAACAGAAAGATGGCCAGGATCCCCGGGCTGACGAAACCGGTGAACTCCTGGATGAACTGAAACGCCTGCTGCAGCGAGCGCAGAAGCGGCGCGATGGCCACCGCCACCACCAGCGCCACGGTGCTGCCCAGGCGCCCCACCGTCACCAGCCGCGCCTCGCTGGCCTGGCGGTTGATGATCTGCTTGTAGATGTCCAGGGAGAAGATCGTGGCCGTGCTGTTCACCATCGACGAGAGCGACGAGACGATGGCGGCGATGAGCGCGGCGAAGGCCAGCCCCCGCAGCCCCACCGGAACGAACCGGGCCAGCAGCCAGGGGTAGGCCTCGTCGGGCCGCGGCAGGTTGGCGTCCAGCGCGAAGGCCGCGATCCCGGGCACCACCACGAGCAACGGCATCAGAATCTTGAGGTAGCCCGCGAACACCAGCCCGCGCTGGGCGTCGGGCAGACCACGCGCCGCCAGCGCCCGCTGCGTGATGTACTGATTGCAGCCCCAGTAGAACAGATTGGCGATCCACATCCCGCCCAGCAACACGCTGATGCCCGGCAGCTCGCTGTAGCTCGGGTGGCCCACGGCCAGCACCATGTCGAACTTCTGCGGTGCGCGCCGCAGCAGCTCACCGAACCCCGCCACGGCGCCGTGTCCGCCGCTCACCGCGTCCAGCGCCATCACCGACGTCACCAGCCCTCCGCCCACCAGCACCACCACCTGCACCACGTCGGTCCAGGCCACGGCCTTGAGCCCGCCGTAGATGCTGTACAGCGCCGAGAACAGCGCCAGCCCCACCACGCCGTAGAACAGCGGGAAGCCGGTGATGGTCTGCAGCGCCAGCGCGCCGAGATACAGCACCGACGTCAGATTGACGAAGACGTAGACCAGCAGCCAGAACACGGCCAGGCTCGTGCGCACCCGCCGGTCGTAGCGGATCTCGAGGAACTGCGGCATGGTGTAGATCTGCTTGTCGAGGAAGATCGGCAGGAAGAACTTCCCCACCAGCACCAGCGTCACCGCCGCCATCCACTCGTAGGATGCGATGCCCAGACCGATGACGTATCCCGAGCCGGACATCCCGATCACCTGTTCGGCCGAGATATTGGAGGCGATGAGCGACGCGCCCACGGCCCACCACGGCAGCGCCTTGCTGGCGAGGAAGTAGTCGCTGCTGTCCTTCTGGTGCCCCTTCTTCTCCCGCGAGACCCACAGCCCCAGCGCGACGATGAAGACGATATAGCCCGCGAAGACCACATGATCCACGATGGAGAAGTGCATCCACCTGGCTTATCACGGCGCCCTCCTCGCTGACCAGATAGCTGCACACTCCCGGCGGGGCATGGTAAGATCTTTCGCTCGTATTGAGGATCTCCATGCCAGACGATACCGAAGTGCCCAACACCACCGGGTCCGCCCCCGTGGTGAAGCCGTCGCTGCTCAAGACACAGAAGCTGCCGTTGCCGCTGCTGCGGGCCGACCTGATGGTGCTGACCGGGGACCTCGCGGGCCGTCGCTATGTCATCGATCGCAACAAGACCGTCATCGGCCGCGACCCGGACGGCCAGATCCAGCTGGCCGGGAACGACGTCTCACGGCGTCACGCGATCATCGGCCAGACCGGCGGCGGGGAGTTCGTGATCGAGGATTGCGGCAGCCGCAACGGCACGCTGGTCAATGGTGTGCCCATCGAGCTTCACGCGCTGAAGTTCGGCGACAAGATCCAAATTGGATCGAGAGCCCTGTTCGTGTTCACCCACCACCAGGCGCTGGAGGAGCAGCTGATCCAGTGGCAACGCATCGAGCTCATCGCCCAGATGACCGCCGGCCTGGTGCACGATTTCAACAACTACATGACGGCGCTGCTGGGGTACATCCAGTACCTGCAGGACGTGATCAACCGGGACATGACCAAGGAGGAGCTGCTCTCGTTGCTCGCCAACTGTCTGCCGGTGATGGACTCCGCCGCGCGTGAGGGCTCCGGTCTGGCGCGGAAGGTGATGACCTTCGCCCGCGGGTCCAAACGGCCACAGGTCCCCATCGACCTCGGCCCGGTGGTGCAGGAGGCGCTGAGCCTGGTGGAGCGCAGCCTCAAGTCCACCGTGATCGAGCAGCAGCTCGAGCCAGGTCTGCGTGTGGTGGGCGAGCGAACCGAACTGCTGCAGGTGCTGATCAACCTGTTCCTCAACGCCCGCGACGCAATGCCCGACGGGGGAACACTGCGCGTGGAGGGAGAGGTCAAGCACGTTGACGGCGATCAGGCCCTGGCGCTGCAGGCCAACGAACAGGTGATCCTCCGCGTGAGCGACACCGGCATCGGCATGGACGAGGAGACGCAGAAGCGCATCTTCGAGCCGATGTTCACCACCAAGGATCCGGGCAAGGGAACCGGGCTCGGGCTATCCATGGTGTCCCGCATCATCGAGACCCATCAGGGCATGATCCGGGTCGCGAGCCGGTTGGGCCAGGGTGCCACCTTCACGATCTACCTGCCCATCGCCGAGGCGCGAACCAAGCCGCTCAAGGTCAACACGACGCTGGTGCTGCAGCATCTGCACGAGCAGGACGAGCCCGCCGAACGCCGCAGCGGTCTGGTGCTGCTGCAGGAGCAGGACGACCTGATGCGGCAGCGGGCGGCCCGCGCCCTGTGCTCCCTGGGATACGAGGTCCTGTTCGCCGAGACCGTCGAGGAGGTGCTGCAGCTGTTCGAGCAGTATCGCGCGGAGATCAAGCTGGTGGTGCTCCACTCCGACGACCCGTCTCAGAGCGACGATATCCGCCAGCGGCTCCGGGCGCTGAACCCCACGATCCGGGTGATCTTCGCCGGCAGCGACGAGGACATCTCGACGCGGGCCCGCATACGCCTGCTGCTGCCCTGCGACACCCGTACGTTCCAGCAGGCCATCACCAGCGCAATGGAGGACGAGGAGTAGTCCGCCCTACGGCGTCACGCCGGTGAGGCTGCGAACACAACGGAAGCCGTGGTCGTTGACGCTGTAGCTCTGGCACTTGCTCGCCCGGTTGGCGGTGCGCGTGATGCCGACGTTGTAGGAGAACCGTCCTCCCCGCACACCGGCCAGCAGATCGCCGGTGCACACCGCCGACGGTTGCGGCGGCTGGTAGGGATCCACAGCGGTCCCCAACGTGGGATAGGGATACAGCCAGTCCGCCACCCACTCCGAGACGTTGCCGGCCATGTCGTACAGCTGCCAGTTGTTGGCCGTCTTCTGCACCACCGCATGCTTCGCGCCGGCCGAGTTCTGGTCGTACCAGGCGATGGCGCTGGCCCCCGCCACGGTTCCGCTGCAGACCGTGAGGGGCTGTCCGTTGTGCAGCGCCGACGTGGTCCCCGCCCGGGCCGCGTACTCCCACTCGGCCTCGGTGGGGAGGCGAAACCCGGGACAGACGTACGGATTGCCGGCGTACGCCCCAGTGACGGAGCACTGCACGCCGAACAGGATGCCGCTGCACGTGTAGCACGGTGTCAGGCCCCAGGCCTTGGACAGCTCGTTGCAGTAGTTGGCCGCCATGTACCAGGTTGTCTGCTCCACCGGGCAGTCGCCGCCGCAGACCACGTTGGCCGACGGATTGAACCCGGGGAACACGGCCAGCCACTCGGTCTGGGTCACCTCGTGCTGGGCGATCTGGAACCAGCGCGTCAACTGCACCTGGTGCAGCGTCTCGTCGGCGTCGCGGCAGCTCTCGGTGGGCGGAGAGCCCATGGAGAACGTCCCGGGCGCGATGTTGCACCAGCCACCGAAGCAGCCCGCCGTGGGGATCGTGTCGGACTGGGGTGGCGCGTCAGGCGGCGGACCGTCGATCTTGGGCGGCCCGTCGATCTTGGGCGGACCGTCGATCTTGGGCGGCCCGTCAATCTTCGGCGCCAGATCGGGCTTCACATCCGGAATCGGGCCATCGACGCCCGCATCCACCATCGTCGGAAACCTGGGGAAGTATTCAACGATGCCCGGATCGTCGATGGACCGGCAGCCATTCTCGGTGCAGGTCTGACCCGCGGGGCAGGTGATGTTGAGACAGCTGCGGATCAGGTTCATCCGCAGCAGCAGGATCTTGTCCGGCGAGAAGGCCAGACGCGCCTCGCGCGTCACGTTCCACTGCTGGTCCACCGTGCGGCCGGCGACCACGATGTGGATCGGGTTGGTCGGATTCCCCGACGGAAACAGCCCAAACGTGGCAGGCAGCTCGAGATGGCCCGGCCGGGTGGGATCCACATCGAACGCCTCCTGGACCACCGGCGACCCGACCCCCGCGTCCGGACGCGGGCTGACCTGGTTGTAGACCAGCAGATCCACCAGCGCCAGCTCGTGCGGGATCTCGAGATCCGTGGCCACCGAGACGACGATCTCGGTCACCGTCTCGGCGCTGCACGCGGAGAGGGAGAGAATCACGCACAGCAACGCGGGCCGTCGCATGGTCAGTTCCCCGTGGGTACGGTGTACGTGCGATTCGTGTCCGCCGGATGCATGTCCTCCGGCTGGAGCGCGATGACCGTCCCCACCGTCGCCCCCGCCACAGCCACACCCACCGCGGTCCAGAACCACCAGCGCTTGTAGAACGGCCGGCTCGGGGGCGGCGTCTCTCGCTGGCGGATCGCCGCCAGCTCCCGCCGGAGCTTCGCGATCTCCCCGTCGATATCGCCCCGCATGGGGCTGTCCGGGCTGTTGTTGAGGAAGCTCTTGAAGTAAAAGATCGCCTTCTCGACGTTGGCGCGGTGCGGGATCCGCTTGTGGCACTGGGCCAGGTTGAACAGAAACGCTGGGGCCGGCTTGGCGCGGTAGCCCTTCTCGTACTCCTCGGCGGCCTGCTCGAACAGCCCCAGGTTGAACAGCTTCTTGGCCCGGCTGTTGTGCTCCCGGGCCCGCTCACGCGCCATGTCCTGCCGGTCGATCCCCTTGACCTTGGGCTCGTCGGGCTGGACCGATTCCCCCGCCGGCTCGTCGGGCCGACCCGTGGGAGGCTGCTTCCGGGCGTCGGCCGCCGTCGCGCTCAGCGCCAGCGCCAGGACGAACACAGACTGCATGGCCGTGTGCATGAGAGGCGTCCTCGCTACTAGAGGTCGGGATCTACCACCCAGTCGTGGTACTTCTTCGCCGTCGGCGCGAACATGGGCGCCGCGGCCTTCTTCGTCAGCGCCTTCTTCGTCAGCGCCTTCTTCGTCAGCGCCTTCTTCGTCAGCGCCTTCTTCGTCAGCACCTTCTTCGTCAGCGCCTTCTTCGTCAGCGCCTTCTTCGTCGACGTCTTCTTCGTCAACGTTTCGATCGCGGGAGTCCTCACCGGTCCGTTCGTTGGTTCGGACACCCTGTTCTTCACCTGCGGCACCCTGGCTCGTTTCCGCACGGTCTTGAGCATCGCCGTCCGTCGCTGGCCCGTCAACAACCGTCGGCGGACCTTGGGCAGCGCGGGCCCGGCGTCTGGCTCCTGCACCAGCGCCACCTCGGGATCGCGCGGGGTGACGGGTTGCAGGTGAAATGCCAGCTCCCGGTCTCTGGTGGCGTCGAAGCCCTGCTCCGACGGATGGTGCCCTTCTACCTCCACGCGCAGCGTGTGCCGCCGCCAGTCCCGCGGCACACGGATCGGCCGCCCATCGGTGAACCGCCCATCCAGCAGCACCCGGGCCGCGGAGGGCACGCCAGTGAGACGCAGCTCCACCTCGGCCGGCGCTTCTGGAGGCTCGCGGTGCGTCTTGGGTCCCAGGACCGCAAAACCCACGGCGATCGCCACGGCCACCACCGACGCTCCAGCCAACACCACCACCAGACGCCGACGAGGCGGAGCCTCCGACACCAACGGGGCCTCCGACACCAACGGCGCCTCCGACACCAACGGCGCCTTCGACACCAACGGCGCATCCGACAACGCCCGCCCCTGAGCTGATTCTGACAGCGACAGCGCCTGTGCTGCCCCCCCGCGTGAGAGCGCAGTATGCTGCGGGTCCACGGGATCTCCCGCGTACAGCACCTGCTGTTTCAGGTCGCTCTCGACCGTGGGATTGGAGACTGCCTTGGCGGGCGACGGGGGAATCACGTTGCCCAGCTCCGAGGACACGGTGGGCGCCGAGAGCACCACCGCGACTGGATCGCTGTGCGCCGGCACGGGCAGAATCTCGCCCCCCTCCAGCTGGAGCTGGGTTCCACACCGGTCCAGCGCGAGGCACAGCTCGTTCATGTTCTGGAACCGATTGTCCGGATCCTTCTCCAGGCACTGCATGATCACGGTGTTGGTCTCGTCGTCGATGGTGCGGCAGTACTTGTAGGGCTGGATCACCGCGGCCGAGATGTGCCCCATCAGGATGTCCACCGCGGAGTCCCCGGTGAACGGCACGGTCCCCGTCACCATCTGGTAGTACACGATGCCCAGCGAGTAGATGTCGCTGCGGGGGTCCACGGGCCGGTTCTGGGCCTGCTCCGGCGACATGTACCACGGCGTCCCGGCCAGCATCCCGGCGCGGGTGCGGGAGCTGGGCCCCATGTCCATCACCTTCGCCAGACCGAAGTCCAACAGCTTGACAAAGTCACCCGGCTGCGTCCGATCCGCGGCGGTGAGGTCCAGCAGGAAGATGTTCTCGGGCTTCAGGTCGCGGTGGATGATGCCCAGGCGATGCGCCGCCCCCAGCGCCCCGGCCATCTGTATCACGATACGGGTCGCTCGGCCGATGGGCAGCCGCCCCAGCCGACCGAGCAACGCATTGAGGCTCTCACCTTCCAGGTACTCCATCACGAAGTAGGGCCCGCCGTCCGGGGCGGTGCCGAAGTCGAACACGTCGACGATATGCGGGTGCCGGATGCGGCTGGCGGCCTGTGCCTCGCGCAACATCTCACGGGCTGCATCCCGACGACGCAGGTAACGCTCGTTGAGGATCTTGATCGCCACGGGCTTCATCAGCGTCGTGTGGTTCGCCCGGTACACGACGCCCATCCCGCCCACGCCAACGATATCCGTGATCTCGTAGCTACCCAGCCGCAGCCCCACGCGCTCGAGATCTTCTGGATCGCACAACGCCCGATTGCACTCGGGGCAGACATCCAGGTCCTCTGGATGCCTGACTCGACACTTCGGACAGATCAAGAGCGTCGGCTTTGGCGAAGTCAGCACGAAAATCTCGTCTTCCTGATTACGTTATCGCGGCGCGCAGTAATCTGCAACCGCGACGGGATATACTCAATATACGGATGAGCGCGGGCGGTCAGGCCGGGTTCGAGAGCCCTCTCCACAGCCGCTCGGCGGTGAAGGGGGAGCGCCGCAACCGCACGCCGGTGGCATGGAAGATGGCGTTGGACAGGGTGGGCAAGGGTCCGTTGATGCAGATCTCGGACACGCTCTTGGCGCCATAGGGCCCCGTGGGCTCGTAGGTCGGCACCAGAATGGTGACCATCTCGGGCAGATCCCGCATGCCCAGGATGCGGTAGTAGCGCAGGCTGGGGTTGAGGCAGCGCCCGTCGCTGCCGAAGCACATCTCCTCGGTGAGCGCGTATCCGATGCCGTTCGCCACCGCGCCCTCGATCTGCCCCTCGGCCAGCTTCGGGTTGATCGCCGTTCCGCAGTCCACCGCCGCGACGTACCGCAGGATCCGGGTCTTCCCGGTCCGGGTGTCGATCTCCACCTCGGCGAAGTGCGCCGAGAAGGGGGGCGGCGACACGCGGGAGATGCTCGAGCCGATGGCGCCGATCTGGAACTGATCCTCGATGTACAGCGAGCGCAGCGCGATCTCCTCGTAGGTCACGCTCTTCTGGCCGGCGGTGGCGCGAGCCTCGGCCAGCTCCACCGCCTCGCGCGGGCATCCGAGCATCGCCGCCGCTACGTCACGGATCTGCTCCAGGACCTGCAGCGCCGTCTTGCGCACCGCCTCTCCCGAGAGGTAGGTGGTGGAGGATGCATAGGCCCCCACGTCGAAGGGGGTGAGGTCGGTGTCCGAGGAATAAACCAGGATGTGATCCAGGGTGGTGCCCAGCGCCTCGGCCGCCATCTGTCCCAGCACCGTGTCGGATCCGGTCCCGAGATCGGTGGCGCCGACCAGCAGATTGAACGACCCATCCTCGTTCATCTTCAGGCTGGCGGCCCCCATGTCCACGCCGGGGATCGACGAGCCCTGCATCAGCGCGCACATCCCGACACCGCGTCGGTGGCGCCCCGTGTCTCGCGGCTGCGCGCGCTTCTTGCTCCACTCGATGGCCTCGGCCCCCAGCCGCAGGCAGCGGTCCAGCCCACAGGACCCGATGGTCTGCTCCACCCCCTCCTTGCCCTCGCCCAGCGCACGAAACACGGCGGACCCCTGGCCCTCACGGATATGAAGCCGGGCCCTGAGCTCCACCGGGTCGAGCTGCAGACGCGCCGCGGCCTCGTCCATCGCCACCTCCAGCGCAAACGCCCCCTGTGTCCCGCCGTACCCACGGTACGCGCCACCCACCGGCAGGTTGGTGTAGACCGAGTCCGCATCGAACCCGACGTTGTCACAGGGATACAGCGGCAGGGTCTTGGAGCCGGCGTTGCACGCCACGGTCAGGGCGTGGCTGCCGTAGGCGCCCGTGTTGGTGCGGATCTTGAGGTACAGCGCCCGGAGCTCCCCGGCGCGGCTCAGTCCCACCCGCGCCCGCACCACCGCCGGGTGGCGCGTTCGACTGGAGACGAGCTCCTCGGCCCGCGTGTACTCCAGCTTCACCGGTCGACGCGTACACAGGCAGAGCGCCGCCACCAGATCCTCCAGCACCTCCTGCTTCGCGCCGAACCCGCCGCCGATGCGCGGCTTGATCGCCCGCACCCGGCGCACCGGCAGGCCCAGGCACTGGGCCACGATGCGCCGCACGTGGAACGGCACCTGAGTGGACGTCCGGATCACCAGCCGCTCCTGCTCGTCGAGGTAGCAGATGGTGATGTGGGGTTCGATGGGCGTGTGCTGTCCGTAGTGTGTCTCCACCTCCTCGTCCACCACGACGTCGCTCTCGGCGAACGCCCGATCCAGATCCCCGATGCGCATGTCCACCTGCGCCGCCACGTTTCGCTCGGGGTGGTAGGCCACGGGGATCATCGCCCGACAATCGGGCTCGTCGTGGATCACCGGAGCACCCGGCTCGTCCGCGCGACGCAGATCCAGCACGGGTTCCAGCGTCTCGTACTCCACCTCGATCAGCTTGATCGCCTTCTCGGCGATGGCGCGGGACTCGGCGGCCACCGCCGCCACACGGTCACCCACGAACCGGACCTTGGAGTCGAGGATCGGTGTGTCGTAGGGCGACGGCTCCGGATACCCCTGCCCCGCCGTGGTGTGCAGCGCCCGCGGCACATCCTCATGCGTCAGCACACACACCACACCCGGCAGCGCGCGCGCCGCCGTGGCGTCGATGCGCTTGATCCGGGCGTGGGCATGGGGGCTCCACAGGACCTTGGCGATGAGCATGCCCCGCGGTCGAATGTCGTCGGTGAAGGCCGCCCGGCCCGAGGCCAGCGAGAGGGCGTCCACCTTGCGCTCGCTCTTCCCCACCACGCGGGTGCTCGTCTTCAGCGTGTCGGACATCACTCCACATCCTCGCCCGCCATCAGCCGGCCCGCCCGCATCACGGCCTTGATCTGCTTGACGTAGCCGGTGCAGCGACAGAGGTGCCCATCCAGCGCATCCTTCACCTGCTCCTCGGTGGGCCGCATGTTCTGGTCCAGCAGGGCCTTGGCCGTGAGCACCATCCCCGGCACACAGTAGCCGCACTGTACGCCGGCCTCGTCAGCGAAGGCCTGCATGATGGGGTGCGGCCGCTCGGGGCTGCCCAGCGCCTCCACCGTGGTGATGGATTTTCCGACGAGGGTCGCCGACAGCAGCAGACAGGAGAACTGCGGCGTGCCGTCCACCAGCACCACACAGCTGCCGCAGGTCCCGGCCTCACATCCGCGCTTGACGCCGTGATACCCCGCGTCCCGCAGCGTATCCAGCAGCAGCTCCCCCACCTCCACCTCCAGCTCGCGGTTCTGCTCGTTGATCGTCAGACTGACCTTGGTCATTGAACCTCTCCCGCGCGGGTTGATGCCAGCTGCAGCGCATCCTCCACCAGCGAGGCCACGAGCTGGGTCCGGTACTCGGCGCTGGCTCTGAAGTCGGAGGACACCTTGGCCTCACGCCCCGCCATCACCGCCGCGAGGGACAGGTTGTGCGGGTCTGGATCCTTGCCCAGCAAGCTGTCCGAGGCCTCGGTCAGCAACTGCGGCAGACCTCTCACCGCGCCGACCACGATCCGGGCCTGGCGCACGATACCGTCGGTCAACGTCAGCTGAACCGAGGTGCTGGCCAGCGCCTGATCCGTGGCGTTCTTCGAGAACTTCAGATGCGCTGACCCTGTCGTGGACAGGGCGGGGGGCAGCACCAGCTCCAGCACCAGGTCGCTCTCTCCCAGTGAACGGGTCGGGTGCGCGCCGAAGAACGCGTCGGCGGCCATGGTCTGCTTGCCGCTGCGCCCCTGGATCACGAACCCGGCCTCCATCGCGAGCGCGGCCACCGGCAGGTCGGACCAGGCGTAGACCATCACGCAGTTGCCGCCGATGGTGACGTGATTCTGCAGGATGCGGGTTCCCACGCTGGAAGCGGCGTCGAACAGCGCGGTGGGCCTGTCCTGCGCCAGCTTTCGGCGCAGCTGGCTACAGGTGGCCATGGCCCCCACGCGGAGCCCTTCCTGGGTGCGCGTGATGCGGTCGAGGCCGATGTGGCCCAGATCCACCAGCACCTCGACCTTGGCCGACTTGGAAAGCACCAGCGACGTCCCGCCGGCCAGCGGCCGGGCGCGGTCGCCATGCTCCACGAGCAGGGACTGGGCCTCGGCCAGCGTACCGGGCTGGTACAACGCCTTGAGCTCTGGCATCTGATCAACCTCCGCCGATGGCGATCAGGATCTCGATCTGACGTCCCTCCTCGATCGACTCCTGATGCGACCTGCGTGCGCCATCCACGAGCACCTGCAGCACCTGCTGCTCCTGCCGGGAGTATCCCAGCCGGGACAGCAGGTCCTCCACCGTGTGAAGCCCCTGCCGGTGGATGGTCAATTTCCGCTCGAGACCCGGTCGACGCACCGGACCAATAAAATGGACTGTCAGTGGTTGCGCGATCATCGGAGCGTGGGCGAAGTCTACTACAATCAGGGGTGCGCTCCAACCGGTCGTCGGCGAGCGCGGCGGGAAGAATCGCAAGGCGAGGCTCGCGACCCTACTACTAGGCGTCGGGGCTCACGGCCACGTCGCTCGTCCCCTGGTCCACGGTGCTCGTGTCGGGGCTCGGTCCCTGATCGGGGCTCGGCCCCTGGTCCGGCAGGGGGCCGGCGTCCGGGATGATCTCGTTCGTCACCTCGACCGTCAATGTCCGACTCTCGCTGGAGCCCCGCAGCATGAACTTGACCGGCACGCCGCCGGAGGGGGTGGCCTTTTGTCCCACGATCGTCACGTCCTTTCCGGCCGCGCCCTCCCCCTCCTTGAACTTGAACACCACGGGATCGACGGACACCATCTCCGCGTACTGCTGCGCGTCCACGTCGACGTAGGTCAGATCCGAGACGTTGCCGCTCAGCTTCAGCTTCAACGGCTGGGGCTGCCGCTCCACCAGCGTGAGCTTGGTCACCGCCTGTCCCCCCGCGGCGAAGGGCAGGATGTACAGCTTGCTGCCGCTGTCGCTGCAGCCCAGCAACCCCACGACCGCGAGTGTCGTCAACAAAAGCATCGGACGCATGTCAGGACCTCCTGAGTTGTGTACACCTACATGAGCTAACTGATTTCAGCACGCTTTGCCCGGCGCGTCAAAACCGCCGACGGATCCACAGCGCCAGGGCCAGGGGGAGCAGCAGGAGCAGAGGCCACAGCCGGGGACCGGTGACCATCGCGCAGCCCGCGCCCCCCATGGGGTTGATGTCGGCCGCACAGGGATCGGTCTCCCCCGGGTCCAGCACGCCGTTGTGGTTCGCGTCCTCGGCGCCATCCTGCGCACCGTCTCCGTCGGTGTCGGGGTTATCCCACTCGGTGCAGATCTTGTGCTCGAGGCTGTCCGGGAGACCGTCCCCATCGGTGTCCAGGGGCTTGACGATACCCCCCTCGGGACCCCCATCGCTGACGCCCGCGTCTCCCGTTCCCGGCTCTGGACACCCGTCCCGGTCCTCGAAGCCGTCAAAGTCCTCCGGCTCCAGCGGGCACTTGTCGTTGCCGTCCAGCAGGCCGTCGCCGTCGGTGTCCGTGTTGCAGGGGTCCGTCTCCCCCGGGTCCACCACGCCGTCGTGGTTCTTGTCCTCGGCCCCGTCCTTCAATCCGTCGTCGTCGGTGTCGGCGTCCAGCGGCTCGAGGCACGCGTGCCCCTGCTCCACCGTGTCGAGGATCCCGTCGCTGTCTGCGTCGGCCTCGGGGCAACCGTCCCCGTCTGCCAGGCCGTCCAGATCCTCGGGTGAATCGCAGCACTTGTCCGAGGCGTCCAGAATCCCGTCCATGTCGGTGTCCACCCGCAGCGGGTTGCACTCCCCCGGATCCACCTCACCGTTGAAGTTCAGGTCCTCCGCGCCGTCCAGCAACCCGTCGCCGTCGCTGTCCTTGTTGTGGGAATCGGTCTCGCCCAGATCCACCACGCCGTTGCCGTTGGCGTCCTCCACGGCGTCGGGGATCTGGTCGTTGTCCGAGTCCACGTCGCGGAAATCCGGGATCTTGTCCCCGTCGCTGTCCACCGGCGGCGTGTTCAGGTCCGCGTCCCCCGCCTCGATGCTGTCCGGAATGCCATCCCCGTCGCTGTCCAGGTCGAGGTAGTCCGGCGTCTGGTCGGTGTCCGTGTCCTTCGTCGGCGGCCCCTCGTCCTGGTCCAAGATGGTATCCCCGTCGCTGTCCACGGGATCCGCCATCGCCGGCGAGGGCAGCCCGACGAGGACCAGGATCAGAACCATCGCCAACAGCTGGCTGTTGCGTCGGTCGTCGATCATTTGGCGCCCTCCGGCGTCCTGAGCCGCGGCGTGCGATACACCACGTGGAAGATCACGCGCCGGTTGCGGGCCATGCCGTTGTTCGTGGAGTTGGTGTCCCACGGCCGCTGTTCGCCCCACCCCATGGCGCGCAGCTGCGTGCGCGGTACGCCCTGCTTCCTCAGGTACAGCATCACCTCCTCGGCGCGATAGAAGCTCAGCCACTGGTTGTACTTCTCCGATCCGCGGCCGTCGGCGTGCCCCTCGATGTAGACCAGCTTGATCTTCCGGTTCGCGCGGATCACCTCGGCCATCTTGCTCAGCAGCCGCCGGAACCGCGGCTTGATGATCCACTTGTCGCTGTCGAAGTAGATCGCCTCGGAGGTCCAGATGAAGTCCTGCTTGATTACCACCCGGGGCGTCTTCTCGTCGGGGCAGCCGTCGTCGTCGTGGTACCCGTTGACCGTCTCTGGCTCGTCGGGACAGCGATCCTTGTCGTTTGGAAGGCCGTCCTTGTCCGGATCGTCGGGACATCCGTCCTCGTCCTGGATCCCGTTCTTGTCCTCCGGCTGATCCGGACACTTGTCGTCCTTGTCCAGGATCCCGTCCTTGTCGCGGTCGGGCTCGGGGCATCCGTCGTCGTCCTCGATGCCGTTGACCGTCTCGGGCTCGTTGGGGCACTTGTCGTCCTTGTCCAGGATCCCGTCATGATCGTTGTCCTCGTCCGGACAGCCATCGTCGTCGGCAAAACCGTCGCGGTCCTCCGGCTCGTTGGGACACCGGTCGTCCCGGTCCAGCACGCCGTCCTTGTCGTTGTCCGGGTCGGGGCAGCCGTCGGTGTCAGCGAAGCCGTCCCGGTCCTCGGGCTCGTTGGGGCACTTGTCGTCCCCGTCCAGGATCCCGTCCCCGTCGTTATCCGGATCGGGACAGCCGTCCTTGTCCGCGAAGCGGTCCATGTCCTCCGGTTGCAGCGGACAGGCGTCGTCGTCGTCCGGGATCCCGTCCCCGTCGCTGTCCACACCCCAGGGCGCATATCCCACCGCCAGCAATACCTGGGCCGTGGGCGACCCGTGCCCCGGCACCAGCCCCGGGCCTCCGCCCACGGTGACCGTGACGCGGGCGCGCGTATAGCTCACCGCGGCGGTGGCCAGGGTCGGCGTGCGCTGGGTCGAGCCGAACGGGCCGTCGGCGGCGGTGGCGATGTTGACCGCGGCCAGCGCCGCGAAGGGACCGAAGCTGTACCGCGCGCCCACGCCCGCCACGATCTGGTCGTCCACCGCCAGCGAGTAGAGCTGGCGCTCCTGCTGCACGCGGTAGCCCAGAGCCCCCTGGAGCGACAGCGCGCCCAGGCGATACGCCACGACGGCCTGCGGCTCCACGCCCCAGCCGCCGCCGGCCATGGAATCCTCCTGCGCCGTGGGAAAGCGAACGCCCGCCAGCACCGACAGGGACAGACCGGAGATGCTGTGGCCCAGGATCCGCACCTTGGGCACCAGCCGCAGATCGCCCAGACCCCCGCCGGGAGGCGTCCCGAGCGTGCTCTCCTCCCCGCCCTGGTACAGCACCACCGGCAGCGCCATCCCCAGCTCGGCCCGGTTGAACAGCCCGACGCTCAGCGCCACCTCGGCGTCGATCCGACCGGACACCACCTCGATGTCCGATGCCTGTCCCTGCCGCTCGTAGATCAGCGGATCATGCATATAGGACAGCTGGATCGCGCCCCGCGGCCGCAGGTGTGCGCCGATGCTGGTCCCCTCCAGGCTGAGCAATCCGCCGCTGGTGGTCGCGAGATGGAACGTCTGCAGGTCGAAATGGTAGCTCCGGCTCTGGGCCGCGGCCCCACCGCCACACAGGACCAGGACCCATGCAGCCCACCACACGCTCCACCACACGCTCGACTGTCGTCTTAGCCAGTCCATGTTTCCTATATCGGCATGTCCGCAGAAAAGTGTACCCTATCAGAACCCGTTGATCCGATGTGAAATGGGTGCAGATCGCCTGAGATTATCTGTCATCACATGAGGTTGCAGGCGCATTTCGACGACATGAATGTGTTGCCGTGTTTCGAGGCGGAACGATGGCATCAGGCGGCCTGCTCCGAGACCTCGGGCAACTCGTCGGGGTCTTGTTGCTG
>Ga0210044_10006197_pt1 | contig 15877 bp, 20 predicted proteins | sample CryGey13umfilter_2_FD_183959 | JGI IMG/M metagenome (GOLD analysis project Ga0210044, IMG submission 183959) | Groundwater microbial communities from aquifer in Utah, USA - Crystal Geyser 4/9/14 3 um filter (SPAdes) (version 2) | ecosystem: Environmental > Aquatic > Deep subsurface >...
AAATATCCAAGGCAAGTTCCCAAAAGGACAAAAAATGATACGCTAAAAACGATATTTGAACTATAGTCCTCCTTAAGCCTTTTCCAAAAAAGAAACAAAAAGAGTATTATACCGGCCGAATTGATAAGCCAGTTCACTATCATACCAGTAGTGTATATTATATAATGTTCAGTTACATGCTGGAAACGCCTCACGCACTTTTGGGAGCTGCCATTGCGGTAAAATTAGGAAACCCCCTGCTTTCAATTCCAATAGCTTTTGCCAGCCATTTTGTTTTGGAGAAAGTTCCCCACTGGAACCCCCATCTAAACTACGAGACCGACAAATACGGAAAACCAACCAAGAATAGTACGATTATTGTAGTAATCGATTCGTCTTTAGCCCTAATCTTGGGGAGTGCAATTGCATTTAGACAACCGAATATGCTGATGGTTGTAAACGTCTTTCTTTCTTCGTTTGCCGCAGTACTTCCCGACCTTATCGAAGCTCCCTACTTTTTCTTAAACGTAAGAAACAATGAACATATAAAAAGGTGGATTAAATTCCAAAAATCAATTCAGGTGGATGCTCCCCCATTTTGGGGACTTCTGACACAGGTTATAACGATTGCCGCCGTATTCCTCTGGCTAAAGTAATTTAAGAAGTTGCGTAAACTGTATTTTCAAGTTTCTCTATTCTATCAGTGTGGTCCTTAGAATGGGCGGATAAGATAACTTGTTCCTCATCAAATTTCTTAAATCCTTTTGCAAGACCGTCCAAATGATTCATGACTTCACTGTGCCTCTTTTCTGCTTTTGCATCTGCCTTGTCAAACTTATTATCAATATTCTCTTCTAATTTATTAATAAGTCCCCAAACAAAACTTTCTGTTGCATACTTTGTTTTGATTGTTTTCATTTTAACCATAATTTACCTTACTCCGTGTCAAATTCTCTGTCAATCTGGTAAAATACCGATTAAGGCTAGATGGCGGAATGGTATACGCTTAGGTCTCAAAAACCTATGAGGTTAAACCCTCGTGAGGGTCCAAGTCCCTCTCTAGCCACATTGTGTCAAATACTATAGACATAAGGCAAAAGTGGCTGGATTATTATCAAGCTTTGGGTTACAAAATAATCCCTTCTGCCCCCCTTGTTCATCCAGCTTTTCCCACCTCATTTAATATGAGTGCGGGACTTATCCAGCTTGATCCGAAAATAAGATCTCCAAAAAAAATCAAGCCCCTTAAGGAATGCCTGATCCAAAAATGCGTCAGGCATTTCGACATAAATAAAGTCGGAGATAACACTCACCTTTCTTTTTTTGAAATGGCCGGGGCATTTGAAGTCGGAAATTTCGACGAAGTAGAAACAGTGTCTAATATCTGAAATTTCCTCACAAAAAATTTACAAATAGATAGTAATAAAATTTGGATAACGGCATTTGATAAGGAAACTGTTTGCGACAAAGAAATCAAATTACCAGAAAACCTTAAAGAATTTCTTCCTAAAACAGCAGGCAAACACCTTGTCTATGGCGATAAAAATACCAATTTTTGGACTCAGGGTGGGGGGGTCAAATTTAGCGACAATATAAAGCTTTGCGGTCCGCAAGTTGAATTTTTTTATGACAATTGACCTAAGCGGACTACCTAAAATTTCAAACCTTTTGAACCCATCGACAGAGGCGGTAGTCGGCCTCGAGCGGTGCGCCTCCATCGTTGAAGGGACAAATAATGTTTATGAAACCCAATTTTTTATTCCACTACTAAAAATTTTTGGTAATCAAAAATTAAATGAGGATGTAAAAATAATTATGGATCACATAAAAACTCTCTGTTTTATTCTCGCAGAAGAAAAAATAGTACCGGCAAAAAATAAAAGAGGAAGAATAATTCGAACCCTCGTAAGAGAATTACTATCATCGTTTTACATACTCGAATTAAATGTAGAAAATTATTTACCAAAATTAATAAACAGGGTAATTTCTATGTATAAAATCAATTATCCTGAAATCCAAAAAAGTGAAAATAATGTTCTTGATATTATTTATAGCCACGAAAAGATCTACAAAAAGACACTTAATAAAGGACTTACAGAATTATCAAAACTCAAGAGCGTTAACAGAAAAATAGGTAAAAAGGAAACCATTTTTTACTGGGAAAAATACGGTCTTCCGCCGAAACTGTTTAATAAAACGGTACGAAACAATATCAAATAATTTTATGGTTGGTTTGGCAATTACGCTTTTTTCAACATTAGCTTACACTCTAAAATTCTCTTATCTAAAAGACCTGAAAGATCTTCCGATCTCAAAATTTTCATTGAACATGTTTTACCGATTATCCAGTCTTCCTTTCATAATATTGTTCTTTTTCATTTTAGATGAAGGGTTAGTTATACCGAATAATAACTTTTGGATGTGGGGAACACTAACATTGATAATCAATGTGTTGTTAAGTCTTGCACAAACATATATCTTTCAGAAACATCAATTTTCATCAGTAGAAGCATTTACTTTTTATTTTCAGCCTATTTACTACCATTGGACTGATAATTTCTTTCCTCATACTTGGTAGAAACAACATTTACAGAATAGACAATACAAAAATTAATAAACTTCTCATATTCATTGGTTTTTTAACCGCCTTTTCACTAATAGGAATAAGCTATAGTTTCAAATTGCTTCCTATAGGGATAGTGTCAACAATACTTACATTAAAAGTATTTTTTTCTTTATGGCTGTCGCATAAAAAATATAAGGAGAAAAATTTGAGTCATAAAGTCTTTGCTTCAGTTCTTGCGTTTATTGGCGTCGTAATTTTATTTTTGTAACGGCTTAATTTTTGAAGTTCACTATATGACTTTTAAGAAATTCAACATCAAATGTTTCCAAAAATCCCAGTCTGCCTAGCAAAGCAGGTACTTCATCTCCATCAAAAAAAGCTAAAGGGTCAAAGACTTTGCTTTTGGAAGGTAGACTATTTCAGGAGTTGATTTCGGGTACTTTCTCCTAGCACTTTCCAATATTTTAGATGCACCTTCACCGGTTTTAGCAGTAAAAATCTTGCCTCCCACCAAAATCACATGCTTACCACGGTAACGAGGGTTGCCAAAAACATCCATCATGGTGACTTTCTTGCTCATACCGAAATTAGTATAGCATATGAATCAACCGCGTTTCGTTTCTCTCCCGTAAAATTTGATCCGGTCGCCCTTGAAAAAAAGCTGAATTGACCTTAATGGGCCGTTTCTGTGTTTGGCAATATCCAAAACCATATTTTCCAGGTTTTCTTCATCTTCCCGCCAAAGAAACATGACAACATCGGCATCCATTTCTATACTTCCGGATTCTCTAAGATCGGAAAGCTGCGGCCTTTTTTGACCTCCCCTGGTTTCAACTGCTCTATTTAACTGGGAAAGGGCAATAATTGGCACTTTAAGCTCTCTTGCCAGATTTTTTAATCCTTGGGATATTTCCGAAACCTCCTGAACTCTATTTTCAAGTTGTCTTGATCTTGCAAGCTGCAGATAATCAACAACCAAAAGATCAAGTCCATTCTCTACTTGAAGACGTCTTGCCTTGGTCCTCATTTCCAAAATCGAAAGAGCCGGGGTATCGTCTATAAAAAGCGGGGCCTCGGCAAGCTCCCCCATGGCATTACTTAATTTCGTAAAATCTTCCTCCCCCAATTTTCCGGTTTTAAGCTTCCAGGCATCAATATCGGCCTGAGACACAAGAAGTCTATCCACAAGTTCCTCCCGGCTCATTTCAAGCGAGAAAAATCCAACCGGCCTTTTATACTTAACCGCCAAATTTTGAGCAATCCCAAGCGAAAGGCTTGTTTTTCCTAATCCTGGCCTTGAAGCCAAAATTAAAAGGTTTGATTTCTGCATTCCTGCCAGGGAGTCATCCAAATCCTTAAATCCTGTAGGCACTCCCCTTAAACCCTCTCCCTGTTTATGTAGTTCATCCAGTCTGTCAAAGCTTTCTGCAAGCGCATCTTTAACCAAAGTAAACGACTTTGACAAATGCCTCTGGGAAAGAGAAAATATTTCGCTTTCCGCTTTATCCATGAGTTCATCAGCATTGGTTCCCTCATCCAAAGAAAGATCCACAAGGCGGGTTGCGGATGAAAGAATAAGTCTTTTAATGGCTGCGTCTTTGACTATTTTGCCGTAATGTTCAACATGGGCCGCAGTCGGAACTCTATTGACAAGATCAGTTAAATATCCCGTTCCCCCAATTATCTTTAAGGATTTTCTTTTTTTCAGGCGTTCCGAAACAGTTAAAACATCAACCGGAACTCTTTCTTCATATAGTTGAATTGCGCATTCAAAGATTTCCCTGTGTCTGTCATCATAGAAGTCTTCGGGTTTTAGAAATTCCGCAACGGCAATAACTGCATCTTTATCTAAAAGAAGTGCCCCCAGCACAGACACTTCAGCATTTTCCGAGTGGGGCGGCACTCTTATTTGATTATTATCCGCCATATAACTTTACTTTTGGGGCAGAAGAATTACCTTTGTACTCTGATCTTCCAATATATCTTCCTTTTTTAAAGAAAATTTGTCAATTCTCTCAACCGTAAGTCCGCATTCGGAAAGAAATGTTTCAACCGGTTCAAGTTTAGAAAATTCGGGACTTAACCCATCCACCTTATAATGCATTGGAATAACAAAATAGGGGCCAACTTCTCCCACCATCTTGACAGCTTCTTTGGGACCTATGGTATACTCTCCCCCAACCGGAATCATTAGAACATCTATATTTCCCAACTGAGAAATCTGTTCGTCGGAAAGTACTTCCCCCAGATCGCCCAAGTGAGCAATCCTTAATCCGTCAATCTCAAAAACATAAATTGTGTTATTTCCCCTTTCTTCCCCTTTTTTGGCATCATGAAACGATGGAATCCCGATAATTGAAACTCCGGAAATTTCGTATTCTCCCGGGCCATTAACTACCATCCTGACACCCTTGACAAGCTGCGATTGATTATGGTCACTATGATTATGGGAAATAGTGACAATATCGGCATCGGCAGAAGAATATTTAAGACCAACAAACTTAGGATCAAACGGATCGGTTATTACACATGCGGTTTTCCCTCTTAACTTAAATGATGAATGACCTAAATAAGTGATGTCCATTGCAAGACAATTTAACATGAGACCCTTTCCTTGACAAGAGCATCATCTTTACCTTATATTTGCACGATGCGTAAAGAAGTCTGGCTTGCAGTTATAGGGGGAATTACCTTGGGCCTTATCATAGGATTTGGTGTTTATAGAATCAATTTTGCCTTTAAAAAAGGCGGTCCCGCACAAACCTCCCCTACCCCAACTCCCAATAATCAGGCTGGGCTTACAATTGCCAAACCAAATTACGACGACGTAATAACTTCTCTTCCTCAAACCATTTCGGGAATTGCCTCAAAAGATTCCCGGATTGTCATTTCCACAAATTCAAACGACTACATCACAAAAACCGACCAAAAAGGAACATTTGAAAAAGAGGTTGATTTAGAAGGGGGGGTAAATCAGATAATAGTTTCGGCAGTTACCAAAGACAATAATATTTCTTCCCAAGAGTTAAGACTTATTTACTCAACCCAGTTAGAGACTCAAAAATCCGAAAGCCAAACTACATCCGGCGAATCGGGAGTCAGAGAAATAGTTTTAAAAAAGGTTGAAGATATATTAAATAGTCCCAAGGCTTACTTAGGAACAGTAACCGATATTGCAGAAAAAACTATACAGCTAAAAACCGATTCGGGAGCAATAGAACAAGTTTCAGCAGAAGACCTGCCCGCCGGTAAGGCAGGAGTTAAACTTACGGACATTGCAATTGGAGATTACATTATTGCCATGGGATATCGAAACGGAAATCATGTTCTAAATGCCAAAAGAATATTAATTACCCAGCCTACCCCAGTTCCCCAAATTAAAATTATCTATGGCAAGGTAAAATCAATCTCCAAAAAAGAGATCATGGTTAACGAAGATGATAAAGCGGCAGTTGCAACAACCACTAAACTGTCAAACAAAAAGACAAAAGCTGAAGATACAGTCATTGTTGTCGGCACCACCATAAAAGACATCTTCACGGCCAGGACCATCTTCCTAGTTGAATCCACCGTACCTTCCCCCACTCCCAAAATTTGACAGAATAAATTTTACTGATATAATACCTCTTAGTCTAATAAATCCGTTATACCGAAGTCACGATTCGGAAGGAGCTAGCCAAATACTAGACGCAGGGAAAAGCGTAAAAAGATACCACCCATTGTCACGCAAGTAGAGATGGAGCAAGAGCCTTAGAGAGTAATACTTTAAGGAATAAAGGATGGGACCGCGGGAGGTCCTTTTTTAGTGCAACTAAGAAAGACCCTCGTTCCTTGAGCGCAGCGAAACCCTGAGCGATGAGCGAATTCGAATCATCGAAGGGTTAGCCACGTTTGATGAGCGAGAGGTTTTTGGTGGGTGTAGTGAAACGGAATCACGCCAGTCTGTGGAGCTGGAATCGGGGGCTCGACTCCCCTCACCCACCCAAATAGAAAGGAGGTGAAAAAAATATGAGCATGGAAAGACTTTTTAATAAATATAATGTTTCGGAAGAAGGAAGAAGAAGTTACAAGTTGGCTCAAGCATTGCGAAATGCCATGTTTAATGGGTATGCTGGAAAACTGGTGGATTTTGGAAAGTTGGAACAAAATGACTTGATCCGATTATTCGACGAAACGGAAGAAGAGATAAACCGGAGAAATGCTCCTAATGATAATAAGAGCTACTGCTAGTTAAGTAAATTGGTTTGGGTTGCAAGGAATCCAGTAATCCAAACCGCAATGTGAATATGGTAAACTTTAATTAATCATGTCAAGCAAAGGACCAGTAACTCCTAAAGGCTTCGGGGATGTTAAACCTGAAGAGGCCGGAAAAAGACGGGCAATGATAGGAAAAATTGCGGACGTCTTAGAAAGCTATGGCTTTGTCCCCCTTGAAACCCCGACTGTCGAATTTGCCGAAACTCTGTTGGGTAAATACGGAGAAGAAGAAAAATTAATATATCAATTTGAAGACCGGGGTGGCAGAAAACTTGCTTTGCGGTATGACTTGACTGTTCCCCTTGCCAGATTTGTTGCCAATAATTTGGGAATACTCAATCCAACCTTCTCAAGATACCAAATAGGCCAATGCTTTAGAGGAGAAAATCCCCAAAAAGGAAGAACCCGGGAACTTACTCAATTTGATTTCGATACGGTTGGCTCAACTGATACAAAAGAAGATACAAAAATAATTATTGCTGCCATAAAAGGGGCAAGAGCAATCGGGCTTGAAAATGCAGCCATGCAGATTAACGACAGAACTATTTTTGATAACCTGGGATTTTCTAAAGAACAAATAATCACCATCGATAAAATAGATAAAATTGGCAAAGAAGAAGTTGAAAAGATTGTGGGCAGTTTTGAAAAACTTGAGAAAGCTGTCAAAACCGAAAGACTTAGTAAAATATTTAATGAGTTAAAATCCGAAGGTTTAGAAGAAGGAAAAGATTTTGTCTTTAATCCATACTTAGCCCGTGGCTTAAATTACTACACTTCAACCATATTTGAATTGAAACTAGATAATACCCCGAAAGGATTATCTATAGGCGGAGGCGGAAGATATGATAATTTAATTGGTGTTTTTGCTGGCCGTGAAATTCCTGCCGTCGGTTTTTCTTTTGGCTTAAGCAGAATAACAGATCTTACATGAATCCCCACCGCCTAAAGGCCTACATCCTACTTTTAATCGTAGCCGTAATTTGGGGTATAGCAGGGCCGGTAATTAAGTTTACCCTGGGCGGTTTTCCGCCCCTGCTTTTTCTAACCTATCGCTTCGGCCTTTCCACCCTGGTCGCCGTTATTTTATTTGCTTTCTTGGGTTTTCATTTCCCGAAAGACAAAAATACCCGGCTTGAGCTTCTTCTTTACGGCTTTATTACCTCAACGGTTACTCTGGGTTTTCTTTTCTTCGGACAGAAAAAAACAACCGCCCTTGATGCCACTCTGATTATCTTAATAAACCCCATCTTAATTTCTCTTGCCGGGGTCCGTTTTTTAAAAGAGCGCATCACTTTAAAAGAAAGGGTTGGAATAACAATTGCCTTTTTGGGAACAACCCTGACAATAATTGAGCCGTTCTTGCAAAACGGTCACAGCTTAACTAGGTTTTCAGGTAATATTCTTGTCTTTATCAGCCTTTTAGTGGCCGCCTGGGGAGCGGTTCTGGCTAAAAAACTTCTAAGAGCCGAAGTCGATCCGCTAACCTTAACAAACATCTCTTTCATCATCGGATTTCTAACTTTAGCCCCGTTTGCTATTTTAAAATATAAAATCTCCGCGATAACTTCAGTTCCCCTGCCGTATCATCTCGGAGTAATCTTCATGGCCCTTGTTTCAGGTTCTTTAGCTTACTTCCTTGCCAACAAAGCCCAAAAGACAATCGAAATTTCCGAAGCTGCCGTTTTTTCTTACCTTCAGCCCATTTTCGCGGCTCCCTTGGCGGTTGTCTGGCTGGGAGAAGCAATCACTCCTGTCTTTTTGTTGGGAGCAACAATTATCACCGTCGGAGTGGTAATTGCCGAAACTAAAAAAAGAAGATATAATTAGCCTCATGAAAGCAGATATACATCCCAAATGGTATCCTGAAGCTAAAGTAACCTGCGCCTGCGGCAATACTTTTACGGTAGGGGCAACATTGCCTGAAATTACTGTTGGAATTTGTTCAAATTGTCATCCTTTTTATACAGGACAATTAAAGTTTGTAGATACGGCGGGACGCGTTGAAAAGTTTAGGGTGAGGCAGGCCGCAAAAACAACCAAAAAGGTCTCAAAGACCGAAAAAAGAAAGTTAAAGAAGCAAAGACAAATTGAGGAAGAAAGGGAAAGACCAGATACGCTTTCGGCACTGCGTGCGAAAGCTTAATTTCTAATTTTTAATTCTTAATTTTTAATGGAACTCCAAACAGTATATCTCGAAACACGGGGCGCAACGGGCGGCGATGAAGCAAAAATCTGGGCCGATGATCTCTACAGGATGTACTTTCGCTACTCACTTAAAAAAGGGTGGAAGATAACCTCGGTTAGTGAAAACGTACTCCAAATTGCGGGGGTTGGAGTTTGGGGGCAGTTGAAAAACGAATCAGGTGTCCATCGTGTTCAGAGAATTCCGACAACGGAAAGACACGGAAGAATTCATACCTCAACCGCAACAGTTGTCGTTCTTCCCGAAATAAAAGAAGGGGAAGTTACAATTAACCCGCAGGATGTTGAAATGCAGTTTTTCCACGCTTCCTCAAAAGGAGGGCAAAATGTTCAGAAGGTCTCAACTGCGGTAAGGCTAATTCATAAACCAACAGGGCTTATTGTTGCTACACAAACGGAAAGATTTCAGGAACAGAATAGAAAAATTGCCTACGATCTTTTAAGGACAAAATTGTGGGAAAGGCAGGAAGAGGAAAAAGAGAAAACGATACAGGGTTACAGATCGGTTATAGGACGAGGAATGAGAGCTGAAAAAATAAGAACTTATAATTTTCCCCAAGACAGGATTACGGATCACAGAATAAAAAGGTCATTTGGGAACATCGAAGGAATCCTTAATGGAAACTTGGAAAAAATCATTGATTTGATTCGGAGAGGGTGATTTGGAGCTTTTGGGTTTCGCCATCGCGCCAGATTTCAACTTCCACTCTATCCCCTGCTTTTTTCTCTGCAATGATCTTTGAAAGTCCCCCATTCTTTTCGTTTATTTCATTTCCGTCTATCTTTGTAATAATATCGCCGTCTTTAATTCCTGCTTTTTCTGCAGGGGATCCGGCCACTACCCCAACGACATATGCTCCCGGGGGAACACTATTTAAAATCGCATTTGCCTGAGTAATCATTTGGTATTCAACCCCAAGGTAAGCTTTTTTGCTAAAACCTCCGTTCGCATTAAACTGACTTAAAGCTTCTTTAAGAATATTTACAGGAAGGGCAAAGCCAATATTGTTTGCCCCCTCGGCAACCGCCACATTTACCCCAATTACCTGCCCTAGTGAGTTAAGAAGGGGTCCACCGGAGTTTCCAAGGTTAATCGCCGCATCTGTCTGAATAATGTCATCCGCTTTTCGGCGTAGCCTTCATATGGACTGCCGGCAGTAATTCCCCGTCCCAAACCCGATATCACCCCGGTTGTTACAGTATGCCTAAATTCTCCCAAGGCGGTTCCAATTGCAATCACAAACTGTCCCACTCTGAGAGCAGACGAATCTCCTAATTCGGCTGCACGAAGTCCTGAGCCCGTCGAAGGATTTATCTTAAGTATAGCTATGTCGTTGGCAGGATCTCTGCTGATTGTTGTTACTTCATATTCCTTGTCGTCTTTGGTAATCACCTTGTATTTTGCGGTCGCATCACTGACCACATGCTTGTTGGTAACAATCAAACCGTCTTTGGAAACAATAAAACCGCTACCGATATCTTGGGGAGTACCTCCTTGAATTCTTGAAGTAAAACCGCTAAAGGAATTAAATTGCAAAATCCGCCGGGGAGAAGTTTGCATCGAAACGGTAACCACCGAAGGGGAAACATCTTCGGCAACAGTGGTGACCACCGATTCTTCAGTAAGAAGTTTATTTACCTGCAAGGGCCTAATCCCAAAAAGTCTGTCTGAAATGGCCCCCCCGGTTATGGCTACCAGCAAAATAAACACAACCATCACACCGAGTATTACTTTTTTGAACCTATTCTTTTTCATAATCGAATTTTTAATTTATAATTTTTAATTTCTAATCAATTTCTAATTAATAATTAAACAAATGAAAATTCACTAAAAATTGAAAACTGAAAATTAAGAATTGGGAAGAAGCTTAATAGCTTCTTCCAATTGGTTATCTATTTTACTATTTTCGTCAATCTTAATTTCGATATCCGGAGTTAGTCCTTTCTCATCTAGCCAAACTCCGGCAGGCGTCAGCCACCTGGCGATGGTCAGGTGAATTCCGCTTCCGCCACTAAAATCCATCGGCTCCTGAATCGAACCCTTACCAAACGTCTTCTCTCCGACAACTTTCGCTCTTTTATTATCCTTTAAGGCTCCCGCCAATATTTCGGAGGCAGAAGCACTCCCTCCATTAACCAGTACCACCAAGGGGACATGGGTAAGTTTTCCAATTCTTTGGGTTTTAAACTCGGTTTTTACACCGTTTGAATCCTCTTCAATCACACCCACGCTTCCTGTTTTTAGAAACTCTCCGGCAATATCAACCGCCCCCTCCAAATATCCGCCGGGGTTATTCCTCAGGTCAAGAACAATACCTTTTGTATTTTTATTCATGTATATTTCAGAGACTTTTTTATCCCACTCGGCCAATGTGCTTCCTCCAAACTTAATAATTCTAAGGTGGGCCACATTTCCGACATATTCTAAAGTCACGCTGGGAACATTTAGTTTAGCTCTCTCTACGGTAATCACAATCGGTTTTTCTGACTCGTCTCTGGTTAACATTAAAGTAACCTTGGTTCCTGCCGAACCGCGGATAATTTTTACCGCATCGGGAAGAGAAATTCCCACCGTTCCTCTATCGACTTTCTTTGCCTCATCTTTAATGCCGACGATAAAATCTCCAGCTTTAATCCCTGCTTTTTGGGCTGGAGAATCCGGTAATGGCGAAACTACGGTTAGTTGATTTCCCCGAAAGCCAATTTCGATTCCAATTCCTTCAAAACTTCCCGAAAGGTCTTCATTGACCACTTTATTATCATTAGGCGGAAGAAATACCGTGTATGGATCTCCCAGTGCAGAAACCATACCGGAAATGGCACCATAGACCATGCTTTTCTGATTTATCTTGGATTTATCAAAATAGCGGGTGGAAAGAGTATCCCAAACCTTCCAAAAAAGAGAAAAATCGACATTTGATTTATCCGGAGGAATTTCCCTGACGATATTAATCTTCTTTGCGTTTTCTACCTGTACCTTAAAGCCTCTTACTCCAAGAAAGTAGCCTCCCGTAAAAATAATAACGCCTACCAAGAAATAAAGAACGCTTCTTCTGAAGGCGGCAAAACTGATTTTGACCATATTTTTATTAAACGGCATCTAAATAGGATATTACAGTTTAAGAGTAAATGGAAGAAGACCCAGTGTTCTTGCTCTTTTAACTTCACGGCTTATTTTCCTTTGATGCTTGGCACAAACTCCGGTTCTTGCCTTACCCAATATCTTTACCCTTTCCGAAACATACTTTTTCAAAGTTTCAAAATCTTTATAATCAGGTTCTGATTCTGTTTTACAAAACATGCAGTTTCTTCTAACGGGCTTTAGTTTAAGAATTGCTCTTCTTTTTTTACCTTTTTGCATTAGAATGGAATCTCCTCATCATTTTCAGTTTTTTCATCTTTTTTTACTTCTTTTTTACCTTTCTTTTCAACCTTCTTAGGTTTTTCTTCAACCGGCGGCACTACTTCACCAACAGATTCCGGAACATCAAGCTCATCTGTACGTGCTGAAGCGAGTTCAGTACCTGGCTTAGGATCAAGAATAATCATATCGGAAATAACAATTTCGGTTGTTTGTCTTTGATTGCCGTCCTGTCCCTGCCAGCTTCTTGTCTGAAGCCTTCCTTCAACATATATTTTTCTTCCCTTTTTAAGAAGTTGTGAACAAATTTCAGCCAGTTTATTCCAGGCAACCAGTCTATGAAATTCAGCATCTTCCTTCTTTTCCCCGGTTTCCGTCACCCACTGCCTGTTTGTGGCAAGACCCAAGGTACAAACCGCGGCCCCCGACGGAGTGTAACGCAGTTCCGGATCGCGGGTTAAATTTCCGATTAATTGAACTTTATTTAAACTTCTTGCCATGGTTCGATTCGCTTCACTCACTCACCACTATAGTCATTTTTTTCGAATTAGTAAATATTTTTTAATATCGTCTTCCTGAGAAACTTTCGTTGCAATCATTTTAACCGAAGATTTTTCAATTTCCAATGGGAAAAATAGATAAAGTCCGTTTTCCTTTACTCCCCAATCCTCAACCTTTCCCAATTTCCCTTTAAGAAGAGCGACTATCTTTTCAATCGTTTCCGTAACCTTCTTTTTCTTGGCAGCCGTTGCCTTAGAATCCAAAACTATTGTTAATTCGTATTTTTCCACCACCGAAAGTATATCAACTCCCTATCTTAAATTCCACCACATCACCGTTTTTAATGATATAATCCCTTCCCTCCAATCTTACCACCCCTTTCTCCTTCGCCTCTTTCCACACCCCTCCGCCAAGGCTTCGAGGCGCAAGCCTCCCGACAGATAATAATTCATCAACATTAATTACTTCGGCTTTAATAAAATTCTTGGCAAAGTCGGTATGAACTTCGGCCGCGGCATCAAACGCCGTTTTACCATCTTTCAGGCTCCAAGCATGAACCTCTTTACCACCCTTAATCGTATAAAAAGTAATCAGCTGCAAAAGGTCATACGCCTTTTTAATCAATTTTTCCAAACCCGATTGGCTTATCCCTAACTCCCGCAAATAGGCTTTCCTTTCTTCAGAACTCAAATCCATCAATTCTTCTTCCAATTTGGCACAGAGGTAAAGTTCTTCCCCTTTTTTATTGACATTTTTTTCATCAACGTTATAAACCACTAGCATCGGCTTGCCCACAATCCCTCCCAATTCCAACTCGAGATTCACGATCTCTAAATCTTCCTTAGGGTCAATTTTGCCGGCAACATGAATTACTTGCGGATCGGAAAACTCCCGGACAACATGGACAACAGCATCCACCTCCCGGATTTTGCCTAAAAACTGATTCCCCAATCCCTCTCCGTGAGAAGCTCCCTTAACCAAGCCGGCAATATCGATAAAAGTCACTGTGGCCGGAACGGTCTTTTCCGGTTTTACCAATTCCGAAAGCCTTTGTAACTTCGTGTCGGGAAGAGGAACAACTGCCTCATGCGGGTCAATGGTGGTAAAAGGCCTAGGTGCGGTTTCGGCCAGCCTTCTTGAGGCCAGCGCGTTAAACAGCGTTGACTTCCCCGCATTCGGCAATCCGACTATCCCGACAGACAGACTCATGAGAGAATTTTAGCATACTCTTTAAATATCTTTTTAATCACACTTTTATAACCTGAAAATATTTTGTCTTTTTGGCTAATTAAATTAAAAAGTTCTATTTTTGTCACCCATTGAAATTTTCTCACCTCGTGGGGATCAGATATTTTAATATCGGGTTCATCGCCTAAATATTCAACAAGATAAAAGACTTGATCCTGACCTCTCCACTTAAGACCTCTTTTTTTAACAATTTCCTCAGGCCAATCGTACAAATTAGTATATTTACTTTTTGCGATCACCTTAAGGTTGGATATGTTAAGTTCCTCGAACAACTCGCGCCTGATAGCGTCTTCCTCTGTTTCGTTTTCCTTTATTCCACCTTGTGGAAACTTCCACCAATTATCTTCCCAATCAGCTAACTGGACCAAAAGATAATTATTACCTTTAAATAAAATACAGGAAACATTTCTCCTATACAGAAGGTTGCGAACCCCTAGATTACTTTTCATAGTTGAATTTTAACAGCTTTCGATAAGACAGCAAAATTGTCTATTAACTCCTCCGTGTCTTTCGGACTGTGAATGCCGTTGAAAGTAATAAGGTTTTCCAGTTCTCCCCTCCTGCTAAATTCACCCGCAAAATCCCAACAAACTGCCGGACATTTCCCCTCTTCCATATGTAAAAAACCTTTGTTTCTCACAAATGGTTCGCACACTAGCCTTCTAATGCCATAAATGGGGTGTTTGACAAAGAGGGCATTAAACACAGCCTGTCTATCTTCAATTTCGGTCAGTATAAAGACTGGCTTATCTATATCACCGTTTCGACTCATGCCTTGATAAATCTTATGATAACTAGAAATATCAAGGTGCTTGAACACAATAATACGACTTGTCAGGCTGGTTGAAATTAAAAACATTAAGGCTCCATGAGGGAATCGCTTAAAATTCTCGGTATAGTATTTACCATATATTTCCCAGTACTGTGAAGGGCTATATACAAAATTTTCGGAAAAAACAATTGACAAACCCAACCCCGTTGATAAAAAAGAATTAACTTTATCAAGGCTTCCGTATATTTCTGGTTTAATGACAACTAAACCATAATCACCATTAATAAAATTCTGGTCTAAGTCTAAAGGCCTTCTTTCACTATCGCCTGTAGAAAGGTTAAATCCTTTGATTATTGCCCCAATTCTTTCTATTGGATTTAACTGAACAAATTCCGGGATAGTCAAACCACCCTCTCTCAAAACACACTCTATTCTCTCCCTTAGTAGGGGTAATTCTGTATTACTACCACACAATTCACAAATCCCCATTTCTTTATGACCACCTTACAATATCAAGTAGTGGTGTATTTTTACCATAAATACAATAATAATTATTCGTTTCGGGATGAAGCTGACGATTTAACTCTATTTCCCACTTAGTTTCTGCGCAAGAAATACTATGAACAGGACAGCTACTACAAAAATCTCTTAATGCCTGCGATTGTCTACGCTGTTTCTCTAACAACTCGCTTCTTTGCCAAATATCAAAAATGTCATCCTTTTTGATATTTCCCAAGCACCAACTTCTATCAATATAAGGAATATAACCCCCTCCCCATATTCCACCATCGCAGGTTAAATTAAAGGTTGTAAATCCAGAAGGCGGCCCTCCCAGCAAACCCAGGCTGTCTGACCTACTATTTATTGATCTAGATTTCGTAGACCTCATAAAATGAAGCACATTTAAGCCTGAATAATCGAACCTAAGTTCCTCGATTTTCCTCGAAAATGCAGCTGACTCTTCTGTCGTTACAGAAAATTCATCTTCTCG
>Ga0210044_10006199_pt1 | contig 15876 bp, 16 predicted proteins | sample CryGey13umfilter_2_FD_183959 | JGI IMG/M metagenome (GOLD analysis project Ga0210044, IMG submission 183959) | Groundwater microbial communities from aquifer in Utah, USA - Crystal Geyser 4/9/14 3 um filter (SPAdes) (version 2) | ecosystem: Environmental > Aquatic > Deep subsurface >...
AATTACTGAAGAACAGTTGCTTCGTGAAAGATTTCTTGATTACAATTTATATGCATTAAAAACTAAAACTATAATTCCGTTTCTTTATTAATAAATCTATTCAGTAATATTGAGTTTAAATGAGCGCCTAACCAGTTATTCCGATTAAAGTCAACTCGGAAATTAGATGTTCGTTAAACTTTTTAAGTGCTTTCGGGGCGCAGCTATCCTGAAAGAATAAAATAACCCTTGCTTTTTGAAGATGTAAAAAGCAGAAGGAAATTTTTTCCCGCTAAAAGCGGGATGGATTCTAAAAATAAAATTAATTACGGTGTTGTGTTTTAATAACTTGTTCCGTCCGGTAGCCAACAGACTATCGGATAACACGCCGTTATACCACAAAAAATAATTTTTCTGATCTTGATATATTGTGCATAATTTTGTACGTTTAATAGCACAATATAAAAAGGAGTATTTATGCACAGAATACAATTAGATCAAGATATTCAACCTCTTTCAGAATTTCGTTCAAAAGTTGCTTTTTATTTTGATAAAGTAAAGAAAACAAAAAGACCGTTAGTCATAACCCAAAATGGGAAAAGCGCTGCGATTCTTATTGATGTTTCTGAATATGAAGCAATGGTTGATAAAATTGAAGTTTTGGAAGATATAAAATTGGCAGAAGAACAAATTAGCAAGGGAATGGAAATTTCTCATCAAGACGTAAAGAAAAGATTTTCTAAGAGGTCTTAAACTTGACAATTTATTGGTCACCCTTAGCTGTTGACAGATTAGAAAATATCTTTGAATATATTTCAAAAGAGGAGAATGATGCTGCTTATAAACTTGTTAGTAAAATATTAAAAAAAGTTGAAACCTTATCAAAGTTTCCTGAAAGAGGTAGAAAAGTTCCAGAAGCAAATAGAGAAGAAATCCGAGAAGTCTTTGAGAGTGAGTATAGAATAATTTATCGAGTTGAAGCTAAAAAAGTTTTTGTCCTTTCGATTAGAAATTTTAAGCAATTATTGCCTGACAATGATCTAAAATAATTGTGGTATAACAAGTTATTCCGATTAAAGTCAACCCGGGAATTAGATGTTCGTTAAAATTTATTAAATACTTTCGGGGTGCAGCTATCCTGAAAGAGCAAAAATAACCCTTGCTTTTTGCATATGTAAAAAGTAAAAGGAAATCTTTTCCCGCTAAAAGCGGGATGGAGTCCAAAAATAAAATTAACTACGGTATTGTGTTTTAACATAACACGTCATTATAAAAATAGTCTGAGTTCTAAAATGAAAACAATAATCAACTATATTTTTTCAATATTTTTATCAATTATTTGTTCATCTTTAATTTTTGCTCAATCGCCATATTTTCGAAATAATCCTAATCGTTTATATTCTATAACTGATTTCTTGATTTCGGATTATGAATCAAAATCAAGCTTAGATTTTATCAGAATGGATAGCTTAATTTCAACCTCGGTTCAAGGCACAAGTTCAAAATTTCTATTCCAGTATAATGAAAACAACAAAATAACTGAATGGTTATACTTGTTTAACATTGGTTCGGGATGGTATAACAGCTTAAAAAATAATCTTTATTATGATGTTCAAAATAATTTGATAACAGAAATTAATTTGGGCTGGAGCATAAATGATTGGGATTCTTTATATCGAATTAATTATAGTTATGAGAAGGGAATGCTTTCTCAAAGCGTGTTTCAAAGTTATAATAATAATTCCTGGGAAAATTCAACACGAGATAATTATGTATATGACACAAATCAAAATTTATCGAATACTTTAACTGAAAGCTGGATAAATAATAACTGGCAGAATAGATGGTTAATTACAAATTATTATTCATTGCAAAACAAAAGGGACTCTATTTTATTCCAGACGTGGTTAAATGGTGATTGGCAAAATAATAAAAAGACTGTTTTTTACTATTCGGAAAATCAGATTGATTTAGATTCTCTTGTTGCCAAAAGTTGGAACGGCATATCCTGGATTGACTTTTTGAAACTAGAAGTAGTAAACGATGCAAATCACAATCAAATTGAGCAACTCGAAAAAATTTGGGATTTCGGTGGATGGGTAAATTCAATAAAAAGATTTTTCTCATATAATGAAGCTAATTATATTAAAAGTGCAAATTGTGAAATATGGTATAATAATCAATGGATTAATGGTGATGGCGATATTGTATTCAAAAATCCGGATGGTTTTATTGTAGGTTTTATAACAAATAATATTTCCGCTTATTATTCAAATATTGTAAGTATAGATGAAAATGAGAATATAGGAATAAGTGACTATTCTTTATCACAAAATTACCCGAATCCTTTTAACCCTTCTGCTCTGATAGAATATAAAATTCCAAAATCTAATTTCGTAGAAATTAAAGTCTATGATGTACTCGGGAAAGAAATAGCGACTTTGGTAGATGAATATAAATCAAAAGGCATTTACAAGGCTCAGTTCAATACAAATAATTTACCAAGCGGTGTTTACATATATCGTATGAAAGCTGGTAGTTTTTCTGAAACTAAAAAAATGATATTAATGAGATAAAATGTTTTAAAACCAACCAATCAAGCGAACACCGTCTGTTAGCTATCGGATTGGCTTAGCTTTTCCGTGCAATGTTGCTTTGTAAGGCATTTCTGTTAAATAAATTTTTAATAATTATTGGCTTTTGCTTTTTAAGTTGAATTCCTGTTCTGGGGCGCCGATTAGCAGCCACGCCTTTAGACAATAATTGAATTGGACGGATGGAAATGTATGAATGAATGATAATTAATTAAACATACATTCATTCTTCTTACATTTATTTTAATATTTCAAATTTTACAGCCTAATGGAATTGAACTTAGAATGAATGAAAATATTTTCAATCCTTATTAGGGCTTTCGTTTTCTTTAATTTTTTTTGCTTCTCTTCTGAATGTTCAAGTATTTTTTTGTCCATTCAAGGTCATGCAGCAATTCATTTAAAGATTGAAACGATGCTTGATTCATTGCAAAATATTCGGCTTCAAATCTAAATTTGAGAAGTGCGTCTTTTTCGATAATATGGTTTAACTCCTCTTTTACTTTACCAATATTGACTGCTAAATCTTTTTTTATATTTACAAGATTTTCAATCTCCGGATTTTCCTTCCCGGACTTTAGAACACTCAATAATCCCCAAATAAATTTCGCAGTAAAAGTTATTTGTTCGAGTTGATCCTCAAGCGAGTTTTCAAAAGTAATTTGAAATATACTAAGCAGATCATCTCGTCTTTTTAAAGATGAGTTTGAAAGATTATCTACTTCATTAAGAAACTGTCGGGGATTTATAGTCAAAATTATTTCTTATCTCTTATTTTTTAATTCCTAACCCGATACCATCACCAATAGGCAATATCGTCGTATGAAGATTAGGCTGCGCCATAAAAAAATGATTAAACTCTCTAATATTTTTTGCAGAGTTTCTGTAATTTGGCGGAACTTTTTTTACAGCCGCGTATCCGTGCCACAGGAGATTATCAATAAATATTACTCCGTTAGTTTTTAAAAGGATAAGGGAGTAATCAAACAAACGTCTATAATCTTCTTTATCCGCATCTAGAAAAATAAAATCATATTTCTTTTTTAGCTGCGGCATAACCTCAAATGCATCGCCTTCAAAGATTTCTATCTTGTCTTCATAACCCGAACGGCTTATATATTCTTTTGCCAGTTTGATATTGTTGGCGCTCTTTTCGATTGTATGCACAAGACACTTTCTACCCGCACTACGGGCAATTCGTATAGAGGAATAAGCAATCGCCGTCCCAATTTCAAGAATTCTTTTGGGTTTACGAATTTTTATTAATTGCTCTAGAAATTCAACAGCATCCCATGAAAGGATCGGAATCTTATTCTCATGCGCAAATGTCTCCATTTCAGAAATCAATTCGTCTTGTTGAGTGCGAAAAGATTCTAAATATCTATTTTGCGATGAAGTTAATATCGATGTCATAGTAGTCCTAAAATTTGTATCAACAATTTAACAAAATTTTTATAAGTGGAATGCCCGTAATTTGAAGAAGTAAATTTTAATATAATGGCGGAGTATTTTTTCCGCCATTTTAATATCTCAAAACCATAGGGCGCTCAACATAAACCCCGATACATAATTTTTATTTCATCAAAAGCATTTTGTTAGTTTGCAGGAATGAACCCGATTTAAGCGTGTAGAAATATACTCCGCTTGTTAGGTTTTCACCGCTGTACATAATACTATATTCTCCCGGCTCTTGTTCTTCATTTAGAAGTAACGCAACTTCTTTGCCAAGAGCATCAAATATTCTTAACTGTACATTTCCTTTTATCGGAATTCTATAAGAAATTTTTGTGGAAGGATTGAACGGATTGGGATAATTCTGCTCAAGGAAATAAACTGACGGCGCTGTAATATTAATGAAAATTGTGTTACTGTACGAAGCTGTTCCGTCTAAATCAATAATCTTTAATCTGTAACTATAACTGCCGGGACGAAGATTGTTATCACTGAAACCATAAACCTTTGTTTCTGAAGAATTAGATGAACTCTTTACGAAGCCTGCGGTTTCCCATTTAGAAAATATATCCGAAGGATTTTCAAATTTCCTTTCAACTTCAAATCCCAGATTGTTTGTTTCCGTCGCGGTTATCCACGTAAGGGCAACGTTATTTTCTTTAACTGAAAATGTAAACGATGTTAGTTCAACAGGAATAGGATCATCACCGGGATCCGAAAATGCGAAAATCCCAAATTCGTTAACACCGGTTATAGTAACATAGTTGCCGGCAGCGTTAACAGTTCCGCCAACATATATCCAATCAGTTCCGTTGAAGCGATATACTTTCAAATTAGCATCGCCGTTATTAAAGCCAATAACTTCTGCATCTTTGTAATACAATTTTACGGTTGCATTAAATCCAGTACCGTTACCTGTAAACTTGAAATATCTTTTAACGGCTTTTGTCCCTAAAGGAAGGGTTGTAGGAAGTTGATTTGGAAAAACTTCTACTTCAAGGCTGTCAAGTGTTCCAAGTGAAGCAAAATTAACTGTGGCATAATTTACACTAAATACGTCGGTGTAATTAAAATCTGCTCCGGCAATATTAATATATTTTTTCTCTTTCTGACTCCAAAGGAGGTTGTATCTAAAAACATTCATAGCTGCACGCATACGTTCGCGTTGACCGACTGTGTAGATGTTCATACAGCCGTCATCGCTGTAATCCATATAGTTTTCAATTTGTCTTGTAAAACTGCACTGCACTGGATGAAAACAGGACGAATAACTTGAATAATAGTCCTGGCTGCAAAGAGGAGTATCATCAATCAGATCATCTACTTCGCAGCCGCCGTCGCCCCAGGTGTGACGTAAATTTATCCAATGCCCTATTTCGTGTGTGGTTGTGCGTCCGAGGTTATACGGATTAGCAGGCGAATTATAACCGAAAGCAGAATAAAGAATAACCACACCGTCGGTTGCCGCTGGTCCTCCGGGAAATTGAGCGTAACCTAAAATACCGTTGCTTAAATTACACGTCCATAAATTTAAGTACTTATCCGAAGGCCAGTACGAAAGAGATTTTAAATACGCGTTGTCATTGATATAATGGAAGGAAGTGCGTGTTGTTTGAACGCGGTTAATACCAGTGTGAGGCTGTCCGTTAGGGTCAACTTCTGCAAGGCGAAATTCAATTCGTGTATCGGCTCCGACAGCATTATTATTCCAGCCCGGGGTTCCCGCCATTTTTCTAAAATCTTCATTAAGCACGCGTATCTGGCTGCGCACCATATTCTCTGAAATATTTTCCCCCGTTGTCCGCCAAATTACATGAACAACAACCGGAATTACAATTACAGTCTCTTCCGAACGAGGTTCTTTCGATTGAAGATAAGCATTAAGTGTGTTTTCCATCGTTTCGAGATAACTTTTCAGACGCGGTTGTTGATCAATTAGATACTGCATATATTCATCAGTAGCGCAGCGCTGATAAATTTCATTTTGAGAGAAGATAGGAAACAACAAAGAAGTAACGATCATTAAAAGTAAAAGTTTTTTCATGATCAGCCTTTCATATTAATTTTTTGTAAAATAATTTTTAAGAATAAAGCTATTGGAAAATACATTTTTTAAATAAAGCTTGCAAATAAATGTTAGTTGATATCCTGAATTCTACAAACAGCCCTGAAGCTGCAATACCTGCAAACTTTATTCTCCCGGTCATGCAGTCTGCTCAAGTTAAATTTACCTTCTAAAATTAACTTTACGTAATTATTGATCGCTTCAACACATTCACTTATTATCTTTTGATTCAATGCTTCTAATTCATTTTCGTCTAATTGAGTTCTGCTTGTAGTAGGTTTAATTATTATTTTCCCAAAAGATTTTTGATTAAACTTTAGAGAATAAATTTCTGCGCTGCTAGGATCAGCATCATAATTAAACTGGGCTTTTATCAACTTTTTGGCAGCGTACATATAAAGAGGAAGCTGTAATGAAATACCTCTTTTCAAATCATCAAGCGTAGGTTTTTTACCGCTGAGTTTGTAGTCAACTACTCTAAACTTTTTATTGGGCTGGTTTATATCAACTCTGTCAATTTTCCCTCTCACCTTAACCTCTCCAGCAGATAGTTCGGTTAAAAGAGAATCCGTACCGGACGCGTCTTTTTTTATTCCGCCGAAACTTATTTCAAAATATTCGGGGATAAACCCATCTTCGGACTTTTGTTCTTCCAAAAGAAAAAGGTAAAGAATGGACTTTTTATGATCACCATTTACACCGAGTATTTTTTCTTTTTCAAAAAAATTAATCGGCGAAGTACAATTAGTGTTACTTAACTTTTCTTCAGCAATCGAAAATATAATTTCTTCAGCTCTGTCAATTATTTTTTCATCGGCGCCGGCAAGTATTATTCCTTCCTCTTTTATTTTGACATAAAACTCAAATAAAATGTTATGAAGAAGACTTCCCATTTCAAGGGCTTCTATTTCCTCGGTGGGTTCCTCCGGCGGTTCAAGTTTAAGTATTCGCTCGGCAAAATATTTATACGGACATTTTGCATAATTTTCCAACTGTGAGATTGAAAACTCTTTCTCTTTCATTTCACTAAGTTTCAATTTTTCATCTTCGTTCAAGGCTTTGCTAATAACACCTGAAAAAGCAGATTCTGCTTCGGGATTGGATATTCTTTCTTTATTTACAGCAATAGAATTAGAAATAAAATCAGCATCAATAATTTTTCCTTTTAGCGCTGCCTTAATATCTTCGCTTTGATTTATTCCAAACAAATGTAACAGCTCGTTAATCGAATAAACGGAATGTTCATAATCCATTTTGTCTTTTGCGTTTGTATCGAACAATGAAATAAACTCTGTTAAAAAATTCGAGCGGGCTAATTCTTTTTTATCTTCACGGAGAGGATATGTTAGATATAACTTTTCATTCCACGCGCATAATGTTTGATAAAAATGGTATCTTTCTTCCGTTTGATGTTTCGATTCCTTTCTTACATATGAACCGGAGAAAAATATTTCGGGTTGATATCGTGTTGGCAAATCACCATCGCATAAACCTGAAATAAAAAGATAATCGAACTTTAATCCTCTTATCTCATTTAATGTTGTAACCTGAACTCCAAAATCCGGTTTCTCTTTAATGTTGTACCGTGTTGCCGTAACGGCTGTTCGGAGATTATCAAGGTAATATGAGAGTGGAAATTGTTTTTCAGTTCCATATTCAAGTTTAAAAAGCTCAAGCATCTCATTAACAGTTCCCATAAATGACGAAAGAGCTTTTGTGTTTTTTTCAACTTCATCTCCATGGCTGTTTAGTATATTCAATGGAATATTAAGAGAGAAGATAAGGTCGGTTAAGTTTTTCTGAAACTCCCTTAAGGTTAATTTTCCAACAAACGGTTTTAAGATAGTATGAATATTTTCGATGTCCGCAAACGCTTTTTCATATACCCGTTTTTCGTACCGCTTAACTGAATCATCATCTTCGACAAGGGTTTTTTGCAGAGCCTCATTAAGCTGCAAATTCCAATTGCTAAACCCGGAAATAATTTTCAAGTTTACCGAAGCCCTCAACAAATTGGATAAGTCCACCGAATGTAATTTTATAAATCCGCCTGTTAGTGCACGAAAAATATTCTTGTAGTAGAAATCATTCTCTAAAATTTCTAAAAAATTAATGATAGCAATTACAGGCTGGGAAGTGGTTAAAGAATATCTGTCAGTAAGGTTAAACGGAATGCCATGGAGTGTAAATATATCTCTAACAATATGCGAATAGTGATGTATGAGATTAAAAACAACGCAAATTTTATGCGGCTCCACATTTTGGTTTGATATTAGTTCCTTTATTTCTTTTGCTATTAGTTCAATTTCCATACTCCTGTCAGTGGCGGTGATAATGTTTATTTTAGGTTTATATTCCGGGTGATTATTATTCATATTGAATAGTTCTTCCCTCACTGTTCTGTTAAATGCGTCCAACACCGGAGGCGAGATATCTTGAACTTCCGTGAATTTTCTTTTTAACAGCCGGTTGTAACATTCATCAAGATGAGAGAATATGAAATTATTATGGGAATAATAATCAAAGCCGATATGTAAGCAGGTTTCGGGGAGTACGGATGTTTTATCAATTATCTCAACCTCCGGCGCAGTAAACTCATCAAATCCGTTTATAATTATCAGATTAACATGCGGATACAGTTCCTTAAATTTAACAGCAAAATCGTCATCATTTAAGGAATTGACCGCGGCATAAATATCGCCAATTTCCATCACATTTAGTTTAGCGCACTTCTCCTGATAAACTTGATAAACATTTGCAATATCTTCGGCTTTTATTTTTTCGGAACCGTCTATTTTTTTTAATTCTTCCCTTAAATGTCCGGGGGTAATTCCGTGTTTTTTATATTCATTGATAACATTTTTTATTCGTTCAACCGTTCCGGAAGGAATTCCATTTTTATAACTTGAAAAATATTTTAATTCAGTGTCTGTAAAAGCCTGCTTAAGAAGCACGGCAGAAGTAGCTTCTGTTAAAATTCTTCCGCGTGCGGAGATGTCATCAAAAAATATTTTTGTTGAATATGTGCCTATGGTTTCAATATTTATCCGCCCGGAACTTTGCCCTGGCGCTGATGAAATTATTTCTTTTTTTTGAAACCTGCTTTTTCTGTTTGTTGGAACAATTAAGAGGAATGAATCGAGAGATTTATTTTTAATTCGTTCGGCTATAATTTTTTCGAGATTAACCGGAGCTAACCCTGATTTAGTTAAAATCATATTTCCCTTTCCAATAATAAATCCCGGTAAGATTTCCGGATTTGCTTCTTCGCATCTAATTGAAGATAGTTAACTAAAAAATTAAATCTCTCTTTTGCTTCTTTTTTTCCATTGATAAGTTTTGTTTCCAATTCCAAAAATGTTCCGAGTCCTTTTACTTTATCGAGATGAATGCGAGTGTTTTTATACCAGTACAGGTTTCTGCTTTTTTTTATAGTCACTTCTGTTTTAAAAAGTCCGGCTAAAAATTTATCCGCCTTGTAGTCGTTAATTTTCAAAACACTATAATCCGACCATCGGTCTTTAACCGTTTCATTACGGAAATAATGTATCAACTGATTCTCACCGTTTTCCATCCTTAATTTAAGCAAACCATTTTTAGTTTTATAATAAATATCAGTTTGAATGAGTACTCCCGAATTTTCAGCGTTAAGTGCAGCAAGTTTTTTTTCAACTTCATTTAATGATTTTACAGCAATTTTAATTTCTAAATTGAACGGCATATTTATTTTGCTTTTTTGTAAACGTGCAGAAGCTCTCTGCCCCGTCTGGGTTTAATTGATTTTATATTTCTTGAAAAATATTGAAGCGAAAAATATTCCGAGAATAATTTATACGTCTCCATATTATCAATCCCGAAAGGAGGTCCGCCTTCCCGTTTTTCCACCGGAAATAATATTATCACAACTTTTCCATTTTGAGTTAAAAGGTCAAATAATTTTTTAACATAATCTCTTCTTCTCTGCGGACTAAAAGCACAAAAGGTTGTATAATCATAAACAAAATCAAATTTATTATTGTACTCTTGCGGGAGTAAAAAGATGTCTTCATTAAGAAGATTAACTTTTACATTTTCATGTGAAGCTAATTTATTTGTAAGCTGAACGGCTGATAAGGAAAAGTCGATAGCCGTAACTTTAAAGCCCTGTTTGGCTGCTTCTATCGCATCATAACCTTTACCGCTGCCGGCGACCAAAATATCCCCTTTAACTTCACCAAAAACTATTGTATTCTTTAGTAGTTCAATAAAAGCCGGAGTTGCACTTTTTATATCCCAGTTTGCATTGTCGTTACGGTATTGTTCTTCCCAGAATTCTGGTGTGTCAATATTGAATTGCATGAACTTTATGATAAATTTATTTGTTGAATTTTAAATTTTGAAAATTAACTTTGTATAAAGAAAATAAATAATTATGAAAAAACTAATTTTAGCAGCAATATTACTAATTCCGTTTCTAAATGTAAATTCGCAGGGCATTGGCGAACTCGCCCCGGAAAAAGAACCTGAAGTATTTCCAGGTAACGCATTTGGGATGGATTTGATGTTCAGTGATGGCGGCTTCGGGATTGGCGGATTTTATAGGAACGAAATTAATGACAAATTTACTTTTTTTACTGACTTCTCAATCTCCGAATCGAAAGATGATAAAGAGGTGGAATTTATTGATCCTTTTTATCCCTATCAAACAATAACACGCGGCAAAAAAAACCGTGTGTTTTTAATTCCATTTACCGCTGGCGTGCAATATAGGTTGTTTAGAAAAATTATTCACGACAACCTTCGTCCATACATTAACGCAGGAGTGGGTCCAACAATCGCTGTAACAACTCCGTATGAAAGAGAATTTTTCAACTCGTTCGGTAAAGCGCAGGCGCATTATGCTGTTGGAGGTTATGCAGGTTTTGGCGCAAACTTCGGACTCGATAAATCAAGCCTGGTTGGATTAAATTTCCGCTATTATCTCATAAGATTTTTTGATGGCGGAGTAGAAAGTTTACAAGGAAGATATCAGAAAACTCTTGGGGGATTTTATATTACACTAAATATTGGAATGATGTATTAATACCAAGTATATTTACAGTCAACGCAGACTACTAAAACCGGAATGCAACTGAATGTATAAGTAGTCCAGTTTATTAATATTTTTTACACTTGCCTATCATCAAAGAAGATATTTTAGATAAATTATTTTTCCCGATATTCATAGCGTGGCAAGCCCTCCGTTAGCTAACAAACATTGTTTTTTCCACTTAATTGTGCAGCCAATTGTAAAAGTCTCCGGCACCGAAACCTCTTCCCCATTTATCACTTCTACAACTGCATCTCTAAGATAACTGCTTTTTACCATATCGGGAGTCTGCCAGTTATCGTCTATTTTCCCATGAAAGGCTAACCGTCTTTCAGCATCAAACAAAAAGACTTCCGGTGTATGTGTAGCATCAAATAATTTTGCCACAGATTGGTCTTCATCGTGTAGATATGGAAAATTAAATTGTTTTTCGTCACTTCTTTTTTTCATCATCTCAAAAGAATCATCAGGATATTTCTCGGCATCGTTTGAATTAATTGCTACGATAGCTGCATCATTCACAAAATTATTTTGTAATTTAATTATTCTGGATTCGTAGGCTTGCACATAAGGACAATGATTGCAACTAAAAATAACTACTATTGCTTTTTTATCTTTAAAGTTTTCAGATGAGTAGATTTTTTCATCAATTCCTTTAAGCGAAAAATGAGGCAGCGATGACCCGATTTTTAATTTTTTAGTTGACATAACAATACTCTTCCTTTGCATTAGTCTTTGTAAGTGAATAAATTAACAATTAAAAATAACGGTAGTAAAATGTTAAAACTTTTACCAATTATTTTATTAATTCTGACAGAATTATCTATGGCTCAAAACAATGATTTAGCAAATCGTCTTTATAATGATTATGAACTCTTCAAAGAAAAATCAATTACACAAAGACGATTCAAACATGCAGATATTATTCCGCTCATCAAGCAATTTAAAGATAACAAATTATTTAAAGTTGAAAAAGCGGGCGAGTCTGCTGAGGGAAGAAATATATATTTAATAACGCTCGGCAGCGGTTCAAAAAGAATATTTTTATGGTCTCAAATGCATGGAGATGAGCCGACAGCTACGATGGCTTTGTTCGATATCTTCAACTTCTTCAAAGCTGTTGGATATGACGATTATAAACAAAGTGTCTTAAATAATTGTACGATATATTTTATGCCGATGGTCAATCCCGACGGCGCAGAAGTGCACGAGCGTAGAAATATTTTCGATATTGATATAAACCGGGATGCAGTGAGGCAACAGACCCCCGAAGGAATACTGCTGCGTTCAACGTTTGAAAAATTGAAAGCTGACTTTGGTTTTAATCTTCACGACCAAAGCACTGGGTATAGCGTTGGCAACACTTTTAAATCCGCAGCAATATCATTTCTTGCCCCAACAACTAACTTTGAAAAAACTGTGAATAATGTTCAGGGTGATGCCATGAAATTAATAAGCGAGCTCTATTTAATGCTTTCGAAAATTATTCCCGGTCATGTTGCAAAATATACAGACGATTTTGAGCCGCGTGCATTCGGGGATAATTTTCAAAAATGGGGAACAAGTACAATATTAATTGAATCAGGAGGATGGAAAGATGATACTGAAAAACAGTTCCTTCGTAAAATAAATTTTATAACACTCCTCTCCTCTTTTGAGAGTATTGCAAAAGGAAATTATAATCGCTTTACATCCGAGATATATGACCAAATTCCACTAAATGATAAATACATGATGGATGTTATTCTTCGTAATTTAAAGACATCGATGGAGGGAAAAGAATATTTAATCGATGTCGGAATCAACCAGAACGAACAAAACTTTAACAACTCAAAACAATTCTATTACCGTTCATCAATAGAAGACCTTGGCGATCTTTCGGTTTATTACGGGTATAAAGATTTGGATTTGCGCGGAATGTCAATTGAACCAGGAAGAATTTTAGAAACTGAATTTAATTCTTTAGGCGAAATATCAAATCTGAATTTCGATGAACTTCATCAAAAAGGTTACACAACCGTTAGGCTCGCCGATAAATTTGACGATCCATTTACTAATTTGCCGATAAATATATCCCTTACTGAAAACATCAACACGAAGACAAACATAACCATGGGTAACCATCCTGACTTTGTTATAAAACAAAATGGAGTAGTAAAATACATAGTAATAAATGGTTTTTTGAGAGATGTAATTAATAAAACCGGCGAAATAAAGAATGGCGCTGTTTATCGATAAACAACAGTAGTTCATTTGAAAAAAAAAAGAATTTTGGTGTAATTGAACTGATTAAAATAATAAATCAATAAAGCCGTTCTAAACATATGTTTTTTCCATTTTTTCTGTCGGTTATACAGAAGCAAAATCAACTATATAAAGATTTTGAGCGTGAAGCAATTCCTCACATGGACGCTTTATATAATTTTGCGTTTAAAATGACCGGCGATAGTGATGATGCAAACGACCTTGTCCAGGAAACTTACATGCGTGCTTTCAGGTTTTTCGATAAATTTGAAAATGGAACTAATTGTAAAGCCTGGTTGTTTAGAATAATGAAAAACACATTTATCAACGTTTATAGGAAAGAATCAAAATCTCCCGAAAAAGTTGATTATGAGGAAATAGAAAATTTCTACGAAAATATAAAAGCATCCAACACCGATGATGCTCATCTCGAAAAAGATATTTATGATAATCTTTTAGATGACGAACTTACGAAAGCAATTTCTACTCTTCCAGAGGATTTCAGAACAGTAATACTTTTGTGTGATATTGAAGGTTTTACTTATGAGGAAATTGCTGATTTTGTTGACGCCCCAGTTGGGACAGTTCGTTCGAGACTACATAGAGCACGCAAAATGTTATTTACAAAGCTTCACTCATACGCCATTGATAAAGGATATTTAACCAAGGATTTAATTTAAGTGCAACTGTATAATGAAAATAATGAATTGATCACTGCACTAGTGGATAGAGAATTGCCCGCAGATGTTGAAAGCGATCTATTAATCAAAATTAAATCTAACGCAGATTTATTGTACGATTACAAAGTTCAATTATTAATTAAAAAAATAGTAAAAGGCTGTGTGTTCCGAAAAACTCCTGCCGCCCTCAAACACCAAATAATAAATCAAATTCAAACTGAAAGAGAAAAAAAGAACTCTAATTTTGATTTTATTTACGGTATATTCCGACGTCCGATTTATGCTTTTGGCTCGGCTTTAGCAGTTATCACAGCTATAATTTTGCTTCTTTTTAATCCTATTCAACAAAATAGCGGCTACAATTTCGGACTTGAACAGCGAGGGCAGGACAATATGTTCGTACAAGCACGCGGTAATTTTCAAAGTTTATTGAATGGAAAACTTGCCCCACAGATTACAACCACCGATGCTGAAGAAATAAAAACTTTTTTTGAAACCGAAGGTGTAAAATATAAAATTATCATCCCAGAAATAGAAAATTATTCACTCGTTGGTGGTGTTGTTTCTGATGAACAAAGCGAAAAGTTAGCTCATCATGTTTATGCTGATAATGAAGGACATCTTATTTATCTTTTTCAGGTTGATGAATCTTACCTTGCTAAAAACGGCATATTAAAAATCTCGGATACTCTTCATTCATATTTAGAAAGAGGTAATTGTTTTACTTTTAGTGATTCTGGCGTTTCAACGCTGATGACGAAAAAAGGCAATAATATTTTTGCCATTGTGTCTAATGTAACGAAGAAAAAATTGGAATCTCAATTTTGCAATATTTGATTAGGAACCATTATGTTTATTATAAAAAATATTCTTCTGCCTACTGATTTTAGTGAAATCTCGCTAACCGCCGCCGAGTATGCTATCGACCTCGCAGTCCAGTATGGAGCAAAAGTTCATATGCTTAATGTATTGGAAAAAACTCCTCCAATTCTAACCATCCGTTCACTTGACCTTTCGGAAGAAAAAATTATACAAAGTATTAAAAACGACGCAATTAGTAATCTTGAAAGCTCGGTTGCAAAAGTAAGAAAAGGTAAAGATGTTTCAATTCAACCGGTGATCCGGAACGGAATTGATTATCAGGAAATAGTGAAATATTCAAAAGATGAAAAAATAGATGTTATTGTAATTGCAACACATGGTAGAACCGGAATACTTCACACACTGCTCGGGAGTGTGGCTGAAAAAGTGATCCGTTTTGCCAAATGTCCCGTTCTGGTGATCACTCCCCCCGAAATATATGACGAGCAAAAAACTTGATAATTCTATCTTTAATTTATATATTTAGTGTCCGTTTATTCGATGTAAAGGAATTTTAAATGGCTCGTATAAAAAATATTGAAGCATTTTGCACTAATTGTGGTGTAATTAGGAAGATGGAAGTTACCGGTGAATTAGCAGGTGAGGAAAATCAGAATAAACGCTGGGCAAAGTGCAAAAAATGTAAACAAACGATGGTAATAGATCTTGCTTCGGATGTTAAAGAAATGAAACCTTCTCTGGTAGGCATCGAACCCGACGCAACAGATTATTCACCCCAAAAAACATTTTCGGTGGGAGATGCGATTTACCACAAGGAATGGGATGATTACGGAAAAATTGTTGCCAAAGAAGTAATGGCTAACGGCAGAAGTTCTATTGCAGTAGAATTTCAAAAGTCGGGATTAAAGAAATTAATTGAATCATTAAACCAATAAACAACCGTAGAGAGAGGTGAATAAATTTGGTTGGTAT
>Ga0210044_10006201_pt1 | contig 15873 bp, 16 predicted proteins | sample CryGey13umfilter_2_FD_183959 | JGI IMG/M metagenome (GOLD analysis project Ga0210044, IMG submission 183959) | Groundwater microbial communities from aquifer in Utah, USA - Crystal Geyser 4/9/14 3 um filter (SPAdes) (version 2) | ecosystem: Environmental > Aquatic > Deep subsurface >...
GAGGTCGATGTGAGAATTAGCTCTTCAATATCCTGCGCGCAGGCGACTCCGCAATCGGGATATTTCAAATGGAGGGGACAGCGATAGCAATATGGAGAAAGCGCATGTTTGACGCCGGGAATCGATGCTCCCGGTTGACGCCAGGCATAATTGCCGGTCATGCTCATCGCCAAAGATGACCTTCCGCTATATGAATGGCGCAACACAAGAACTTCATCGCAACCCGTGAATTTCTTGGCGATCATTATGGCGGTTTCATCAGCTTCGGTGCCGGAATTGGTGAAGAAGCTTTTCTTTAATTTACCCGGAGTTATCTCCGCCATTTTCTCGGCAAGCTCGACCATCGGCGCAGTTTGATACAACGTGGAAGTATGCTGGAGCTTATCGATCTGTTCTTTGGTCCGCCGATTTACTTCCGGGTGCGAATGCCCCAACATAGTGGTCAGTATCCCGCAAAAGAAATCGAGATATTGATTGCCCTCGGCATCATAAACATATTTCCCCTCGCCATGAGTCAACACCAGCGGCTCTTTATAATAATTAGCAACGCAGGGCATCAAATATTCTTTTTGCTTGCGGCGGATATCGGGGGAGTTAATTTTATTATTCAATTGGTACCTCGTTTTGACATTTCGTAGGAAGGGTCGATTGACGTATCACATCGGAAATAGGTTAGCCATTGCTTTAGGCTGTTTGACCCAGTTTGCCGGATCAATCGACCTATCATTTGCATCCCCAAAAAGCGGCAAGGGATGGGTCAAATCGCCTACTCTCACGAATATAATCAACGGTATTCAACATAAAAGCTATTTCTTGTATCATGCCAATTGACCCATCCTACGATTTGGTCGACCCGCCACTTATGGCAGCAGCCGCACCATATCCCCATACGTTTCCGGGCGGCGGTCGCGGTAGAATTGCCAGACATTACGCACTTCTCGGATCATATCGAAATCCAATTCAGCGGTAACCAGTTCATCGGTATCCCGCTTCGCTTGAGCAATGATCTGCCCGCGGGGATTGCAGAAATAGCTCTTGCCATAAAACTCGCCGATATTCCACGGGGCTTCGACACCGACCCGATTTATCGCCCCGACGAAATATCCGTTAGCGACCGCATGCGCCGGTTGTTCCAATTCCCACAGATATTCCGACAATCCCGCCACCGTCGCGGAAGGATTGAAAATAATCTCCGCGCCATTCAATCCCAATAGACGCGCCCCTTCGGGAAAATGACGATCATAGCAGATATAAACTCCGATATTAGCGAATTGAGTTTTGAAGATCGGATAACCAAGATTCCCTGGTTTGAAATAAAATTTCTCCCAGAAGCCCGGCTGGACGTGCGGGATATGAATTTTGCGATATTTGCCCAGATATCTGCCGTCGTTGTCGATGACCACAGAAGTGTTGTAATATACGCCGGTCATCTGCTCTTCGTATATCGGGACAACTATCGCCATTCCATGTTTTTTGGCGACCTCCATCATAAGTTTGGTGGTTGGCCCTTCGGGGATTTTCTCCGTGAGAGCATACCATCTGGCATCTTGCTCCGCACAAAAGTAGGGACCATAAAACAGTTCCTGCAGGCAGAGGATTTTTACTCCTTTGCCACCCGCCTGTTCGATTAAGGGAAGATGCTTTTCAATGCAAATATCTTTGATTCTGTTGATGGGTGTATCGACATCCCAAGCCGGCGTATGGCACTGGATCAAACCGCACAAAACTTTTCGGGGCATATTGACTCCTGTTTCTTTTTCTATTTGAGCAATGGGTTGAAACCCATCATTATTCTTGTTCGTGAACATCCCCGCTATTTGCCGGAGAGTTCCCTTATCCTTTTACGCACACCTTCAAGATGCAAGTTACCCGGCCCGGCAAGTTTAATGAATTGGCCGTATGCTTGGATTGCCTCCCCCACCCTCCCTGTAAGCTCACACGATACTGCCTTATGGTAAAATGCATTAGCATCCTTCGAGTTTATCGTCAACGCCCTATCGTAATCGGAAATAGCCCGGTCATATTCGCTTATGTCAGCATAGGCAATCCCCCGATTGAAAAAGGCTTCAGCGTCACTCGGGTTTATCTCCGACTCCGGGTTGTAAGGTAAAGGGATCACATTCGATTGAGGCTGCCGGTCTCCAGTCTCAACACCGGCCAGCTTGCTGGCGACTACTCTCATCCCGGTTTTCAAAAGCTCACCGATGTTCCCCTCGTGGTCATAGGTAGCTGTCTTGATTATCTCTCCGGTTTCCACATTAACCATTCGTGACGATACCGAGTAAATGATGCCAACCCTGCTTACGCTTCCGGCGACCATTTGGCCGGCGCCAATGATCTGTCAGGCGGCCACGATGCATTTATCCTCAACGCAACCAGTCATACTGAATCCTTGCTCAGCCAACAAAGCGTTCATCATCTCTCTTTCCACGACCTTCCACTTCCCGGTTTCGACCAGCTCTATCCGCAACCTATCGGTCAGGGCCGCGGCTTCGTCTTTGGTTACTCCTCTGCCGGTGAAGTCCATAACCGCGATGGTGGGCTGGGCGCTCGCAGTCGCCCAAATAACAAATGTAATAACGATGATAAGAATAATAAATGCCGACAACTTTATATTCATAGTGTCATCCCGTTTTATTTGCATTAAATGGAAATATGCGGCTTGAATATCAGATTGTCAATAGGTCTTTGTGTGTGGGACAGCGAAAGCAGATACTGGGCGTTATAACACACCCCTTTATCCCCTCTCAAGAGGGGAATTTATTTTAGTCCCCTCTCAAGAGGGGAATTTATTTTAGTCCCCTCTCAAGAGGGGAATTTATTTTAGTCCCCTCTCGAGAGGGGTGGCCGAAGGCCGGGGTGTGTTTCCCTCTTCATCGGGTATCCCTATCTAACGGGACGGGGTGTGTTCTTGTCGGGGTCAAGACCCCGACTTACCCGATTTAGCGAACCCAATTAAAACCATCGCTCAATTACAATTCTCTTATCTGTATAAAACTCTACGCCATCGCGGCCGTAAGCTTTCAAATCTCCATAAAATGAATTCTTGGCGCCGCCGAAAGTGAAAAATGCCATCGGAGCGGCCACGCCGATGTTAATTCCCAACATCGATATGCCAGCTTCATATCTGAATTTTCTCGCCGCCGGACCGGATTGAGTGAATATCGAGCAGGTATTGCCGTATTGGCAATTATGGATTATCGACAAAGCTTCATCCAAGTCATTCACCCGCATTATCCCCAGCACCGGCCCGAAAATCTCCTCTTTGGCGATGGTCATATTAGCCGTAACATCATCGAAAACGGTTGGACCCACATAATAGCCATTTGGATATTCCGGGACAACCGCTTTGCGGCCATCCAAAAGAATCTTTGCGCCTTCTTGGATGCCTTTGTTGATGTATCCTATCACCCGCTCTCTATGCGCCGCCGAAATCACCGGTCCCAAAGTCACCGAGTCATCAAGTCCATTCCCGATTTTCATTTTCTTGGCCGTCTCGACCAACGCATCGCGAATCATATCATCGGCGGAGCCGACCGTCAGCACTATCGCGGTTGCCAGGCATCTTTCGCCAGCATTACCAAATGCGGAATCAATCAGCACTGACACAGTTTTGTCCATCATGGCATCGGGCATAACGACAGTGAAATTTTTGGCGCCGCCTAAAGCTTGCACCCGCTTACCATTCTCAGAAGCTCTACGATAGATTTGCTGCGCCACTTTCGATGAACCTACGAAGGAAACTCCTTTGATGTCGGGATGCTCTAACATCGCCTTAGCTACCTCCGCATCACCATTGACTAAGTTTATCACGCCCGGAGGAAATCCGGCTTCCTCCAATAATTCGAATATCCTCGCCTGACATAGCGGAGTCTGCTCGGAAGTCTTAACTACAAAAGTATTGCCGCAGGCCACCGCCGTAGGGAAAAACCACAATGGCACCATGGCCGGAAAATTGAATGGAGTGATGCATCCGAAAACTCCCAATGGCTGGCGGATTGCAGTGCAATCGATTCCCGGGGCGACATCCTCCAGATTGTACCCCTGCATAACAGTGGGAATGCCGCAGGCTACTTCCACGTTTTCAATCGCGCGCCGCACCGAGCCTCTGGCTTCAATAAGCGTTTTGCCATTTTCAATGGTAAGGAGCCGCGAAAGGTCTTCGAAGATTTCCTCCAGTAATTGTCTTAGCTTGAAGAAATATCTCGATCGGACAATTGGAGGGGTACGCCGCCATTTCGGAAAGGCTTCTTTTGCGGCCTTTACAGCCTTGTCGAAATCGTCCTTATTCGAAAGAGAAGTCTTCGATATAACTTCGCCTGTGGCGGGATTAGTGATATCGAGAAACCGGCCCGATGCCGACTTAACCCATCTCCCATTGATATAGTTTTGCACAATAAGCGGTATTTCCCTGGAATTCAAATCGACCTCCATGGTTTTTAATGAAGCACAGATGTTTTCGATTATCAATATAGTAAAATACTCCACTTCATTCCGCAAACTAATTTTGGTCAAGACGCTTCACCACTTATCAATATCTAATTTGTGGTCCGTTTCCTGATGATTGTGCCAAATCATATTTATTGCTTGCTGTCTTCATCCAAAGAAGCTTATCATTGCTCCGATTTGTGAGGATTCATGGGAGCACAGAATGGTTCGATCGGGCGTGCCGATATACATATTATTGTTTTCCTTCTTTCTTACAATGATCTGTTGCGACGAGAAACCGCAAGTGGGATCAAGTGACTTCAGCTTCCTGAAAGAGCGATTTGATGGCGCCTCGCTGGAACGCATATCGGATCCCGAAAGGTTTCCAGCAGAATCTTTGTGGGTTTATATAGACGGCGCGGCAGATCTTTACCTCAAAAACAATGTCCTTGAAATGGCCGCAGCATATTATACGCTGGATCAGACAGAAGTAAACGCCGAAGTCTATCGCTTTGACGATTCTGCCAATGCAATGAGAATGTTTCATTCGATCCGACCGAATAATTCGATTACGACCAGCTATGGGAAGGAGGGCTTTAAGTCTCCATCAAGCATTGAATTCGTTCAGGGCAATTATCTGGTAAGACTAATAGGATACGACGACGATGCTCAAACGCAGATGGCATTGAATAATTTAGCCGAAAATCTGGATAAATTAATTCCGAAAAATTGAATTATCCGTTAGTGCATATTGGGCAATCACTTCTATGATTATCCCGTATGGTATGATGCATTTTTTGCTTGACATTAAATGCTGAAATAATTATGAATAGTGTGAGTTTATAAACCATTGTTTAATAGTGTTTTCGTCTGAGAGGTTAGTATCGCTATCTTGCGTCTGCCTTCAAAAGAAACATTATTGGACGCTTAAGAGTAACGCATTTTGGAGGAAAAAATGCAAGGTAGCAAGCTTTATGTCGGTAACCTCAATTATTCCGTAACCAGTGAGCAATTGGAGGAATTATTTTCCAATTATGGCCAGGTAAAGAATGTAAACATCATCGAAGGCAAAGGATTCGGGTTCGTGGAAATGTCAGAACCCTCGGAAGCCGATAAGGCAAGGGAGGAATTGAATGGTTCTTCATTCTCGGGACGCACTCTAAAGGTTGACGAAGCCCGCCCACCGAAAGACAGGCAGGGAAGAGATTATCGCAGGCAGTAGCTTATAATTGTGGTCCATTAATAGCAGGGCGGCACCGAAATTAATCGTAGCTTGAATTCAGAGCAATCCGATTATATTTTTGCATTGATTAAAAATCAGGATTTCAGTGCCGCCTTCACTTATGCAAAGCCGAGGCCCTGCGAAGAATCATCTAATCTGAAAAACCCGCTCTATTTTTGTTGCCCAAGGAGATGCCAACCGCCCAATTGATGCACATCTCAGGATAGAGTATTTCATAAACTGAATCATATCAGGGACTCCTTTTTCCCGCGGTTCGTGGAATGTCAGAATCATAAAAGCCGCCAGAAGACGTAGCGCGCCCGAAATAGCAAATAGGATATGATAATTCACGACGGTCTGTTTGCCCAGCTGGAAGTGCATATGGCTCCAGCTCTGTGCTAGAATTCCGCCGACTACGGAAGCGGCGAAAAACGCCAGGCCGGTCACCACCGAGAACATAGCCAGATAAATAGTGCGCCGCTCTTTGGGGCTACAGGCAATAGGGATGTTGAATGCCGCCAGAGTAAATCCTGTCCAGAGTATACCGGTCCAGATTGATTCCGGCGCCAAAATCCAAATATAACCTGGCCTTGGAATCCACCATATCAGAGGCACCAAAGCAATTCCGAAAGCACAAAAAGCCAATACCGGTTTGCTTCCGAATCGGTCGATTATTTTCCCCCAGGGCTTATTCAGCAGAACCGCCACCAATGCCGCTACAGCTGAATATACAGAGATCAAGGTGAAGCTCATTTTTAGATTATTCAACATATGCGGAGCGAAGAATGCCGCGGATGTCCCGATGGCAATATTCCAGGCGACGAAGATTTTCAGCAGGCGCCGAAATTTTCTATCCTGTAACGGTTCCATCAGATGCGACCAATTGATGTTTGATCTGATCAATTCCGCAGGTTTATCTGGGAGTCTATTCAAAAGGATCGCCGCCGCCAAAGCAAACGAGCAACCAAGTCCAATGATAATTGCAAATCCCATGCTCTCCTGATGAACGCCGCGGAATATGTCCAATACGGCGCCTCCCACCAAAGTAGCTGATATCGTGGCGATGGCGATGGCGGCGTTCCTATTGCCAAAATAGCGGCCTCGAATCCTTCCGGGAACCAGATCGGCAATCCAAGGAAGCCATCCCGCGGATGAAATCATTATGGCGACATTAGAAATAATCACTACTACGATCAATGCCTCCAGACGCCAGTCGCCGGAGAGGAAAAGCACCGGGATCAAAATCCACCAGACTTGCCTTCCCAATACCGAGAACCACACGGCGATCGATTTCCGCTTGCCAGTGGCATCGACCATAAATGCCGAAAGCAACTGCGCAACCTGCGATAAAAATGGAATCGCGGCCAATAAACCTATCTCAAAATCATTTGCGCCCAGCATGAGCGCCAGACCCGTGAGAAATACACCGCCGGTCAAGATAATAAAGACTGTAGCTAATGAACCTTCGATAGTGATATATGAAAGCCATTTCCGCGATATCAGAGCGGTCTTGTCTTGAGCCTGGTTTTGACGGGAGGTTTTTGCTTCAGAAGATTCAATTTTGTTCGAAATAGGCATTTTTTTCAGATTGAATGATTGAGTTATAAAATCAGTAGATAATAACAGTTTCATTGTTCCGGCAGAATTATCTCGAATTATGATAACATCGCTGTCGGTCCCTATAATTCATCGGAATGGTCAGTACGGTATTTAATATACGGAATCTACTGCCCTTTGTTTAGTTTTATGAAACTATTTTTTAAGCTGGCAGGGAATGGGGAATATCTATCCAATATCGCGAGATAAAATTCTGGATAATAATTTGGGCCTACAAATCAGACCATAACAAAAATCAAGGCGTTTCCTAAACCTTACGTTCAGTAGAATCTATTTGACCTCAGAAGCTGCTATTTCTTTTAATTGCACATCGAAAATCAATGTTTTCCCAGCCAGAGGATGGTTGCCATCCAGGGTTACGCTATCAGCCATTACATCTTTAACGGTCACATTAAATACCTGCCCGCTCGGATGACGCATCTGCAGTTGCTGGCCAATGGCGGGGTTTAGGTCAGGTGGAAAATCGGTCTTGGGAACGGTCATAAACATTTCGGGCCGGGAAAGACCGTAAGCGTCTTCTGGAGATAACGTGATGGTTTTATTTTCGCCAACCTTCATCCCCATGATTCCCTTTTCGAGTCCAGGGATCACCCCACCACTCCCGAGAGTCACTTCTAAAGGACTTTCAGCGGATGAGCTGTCAAAAACCACACCATCTTCCAGTTTCAAGACATAATGCACTTTTACCTTGTCCCCTTCTTTGGCCACTGGTTTTGCCGAGCAGCCGATGAGGAAAACAGCCATAACTGATAAAATTAGCAATCCGGTTGTAACGATTTTCATAGCGTATCTCCTGCTTATACTACGTAAATTTCCATTTTCTGTCCACAGATAGAAAGTGGATTTGGAATTTATTGTGATCCCGCCGCATATCAATCTTGATGATAACCAAAATATCGGTGCGATCGCTTAATTGAATAAATTAAATCGCTTCATTCCTAAAAGGCAAACTATTTTTCGACCAAATAATAGAAGGTCCGTCACGCCTAATGATTAGTCATCAGGAAATTCCCGCCATGGCCGTCTCTATTTCTTGAATATGAAGAACGATGCCGCCACAAGAAGAACAAACCCAACAGCGTGGTTCCACTTCCAATTCTCCCCGAGATAATAAATCGAGAATATTGCGAAAACGACAAGCGTGATACATTCCTGAATGGTTTTTAGTTGCACAGCAGAATAGTAACTATGACCGATCCTGTTCGCCGGAACCTGAAAACAATACTCCGCAAAGGCGATCAACCAGCTAATTAAAATGACCGTAAAAAGAGGCGTCGATTTATATTTTAGATGCCCATACCAGGCAAAAGTCATAAAGATATTGGAAATCATCAAGAAAACCATCGGCAGTAGAGGTTTCATCAATTCTCCTCTTCGAATGACTGAGTATTTCAGCAATATGAATTATTTAAGACCTTGTCAATTCTATCTCGTGCGATATCGGCGCAAAACGCAAGCGATACAGTAAGAGGATTTATCATACTTTGGAAAAGTGATAAATATTACTAAGAACGATGAATACCGCAAGCACTTTTATATTTGGAGCCCCATAATAGAATTCGAATTGTCGTTAATAGTGGCATCTCGAACGATATTGTATTATATTGTCTATGGCAATTCAGAAATCACGTGAAAACCGAAAATGATAGAAAAACTGGTTGACATATAATGGTAGCATTGATAAATTCCATGGCGTCCCAAATTGATTTCGGGATTGAACAGATTCAAGTTTCGGATTCACAATTTCAGGACCCTTTCATACAATTTTAGAGATGAGCAATTGTTTCGCCGGCGGATGCCCGCTCGTTATAGATATTCGCTTCAGAGCGCTATTCTCAATGGCGGAGATTGTAGATGAAAGATTATTTTCTTAGCATTATTCTTTTTGCGGAAAGGCATGACCGAGCAATTATTGCATTAATACTTGTTATGGTCATGTTCGCCGGAACTGTTTATTCCATCCATTTGGGAGATAGGCTTCGGTTCGCGGATGAAATTGAATATAACCTTCTGGCCAATAATCTGGTTAAAGAGCATCAATTTCGGCTTGGTTGGGACGAGCCGACAGCATGCCGGGCGCCTGGCCTGCCATTTGCTATGGCTCCTATGGTTTGGTTTGGCGCAGGAATAGTGCATCTCAGGATACTGAATTTCCTTTTCTTTGCCATCAGCATATTTCTGACTTACAGGATTGTCAAACGACAGTCTTCGAGATTTTCAGGAGTCCTGGCTGCAGTGATAGTCCTCTGCTACCCAGTGCTGTTTTACACTGCCGGAACTTTTTATCCCGAGACCCTGGCCAGCACATTATTTCTTATGGTCGTATATCTTCTGCTTGGAAGCGAAATATCTGCATGGAGATTTCTTGTCACTGGGTTAATCGCGGGATTCTTGGTCTTGGCATCGCCATTATTTGCCCCAATCCTGGTTATACTTGCTATCTGGTATTGGATCTCCAAGAAACCTCGGAAACTTATTGGCCCTTTGCTTTTCGGATTGGGCATATTCCTGGTAGTTGGCGCCTGGACAGTGAGAAACTATTCGGTATTCGACTCTTTTGTGTTCATATCAACGCGATCAGGATACACGCTCCGCATTGGGAACAATGCAGACACTACCCCCAGCAGTTGCGCCAACGATATAGCCTATATGCAGGAGGCAACCGAATTGGCCAAGACTATGAGTGAGCCCCAAATTGATAAATATTTCAAAGCCAAAGCGGTAGAATATATTCTGAACAACAAGGCCCAATCGGCCAAAATGTATTTCTTGAAATTCCTTAATTATTTTAACTACCGCAATGAGCTTAGCACCAAATCGGAATCATCGACATTGCGAGACCTAATCATGCTATTCACGTATGGGCCTCTGCTACTGCTCCTAATAATTAGGTTAATCTTGTCAAAAAGATATAATTTGCTATCAATGGAGAAATTATTCGTCCTGCTGTATGTATCTCATGCAATGCTGACTGCAGTATTTCTGACCCGTATCAGATATCGAGTGTCCTTTGATTTTCTAATTATCATAATAGTTGCTATCTTCATTAATTCGGTACTGCGAGATTGGTTGCAGAGAAATTCCCACCGCTTGAATACCGCCCAGTAGGTCCTACACCAAGAGAAAGATCCCTCGGAGAAATTTCCTGATGTTTCAAGATAAAAAAGTAATCATTGTTCTTCCCGCCTACAACGCAGAGAAGACGTTGGAAAATACGTTGAAAGATATTCCCGTTGGCGTGGCAGATGAGATTATTCTTGTTGATGATGCCAGTACCGATGGGACTGTGGGTCTGGCAAGAAAAATCGGCATTACTGTTTTGGAACACGATAGAAACCAGGGATACGGTGCCAACCAGAAAACTTGTTATACTACTGCCCTGGATAAAGGCGCGGAGATTATAGTGATGATTCACCCTGATTATCAGTATGACCCCCGTATAATACCATTTGCTATTGGCTTTCTGGCCACCGGAATATGCGATATCATCATTGGGTCGAGAGTCCGTACCAGGCGCGAGACACTGGAGGGAGGCATGCCCATCTATAAGTATATCTCAAACCGGATCTTGACCATTTTCGAGAATATCGCTCTAGGCCAAAATCTTGGTGATTTTCATTCGGGATTCCGGGCTTATAGAAGAGAGGTTTTAAAGACGGTCGATTTCTTTCAAAATTCAGATGATTTTGTATTTGACACAGAATTCCTTGCCCAGGCGGTATATCATAATTTCCGAATTGGCGATGTACCGATCCCCACAAGGTATTTTGCTGAAGCTTCATCTATCAATTTTCGCAGGAGTCTCAAGTACGGCATTCAAACCGTGATGGTCATGTTGAAGTTTGCTTTAGCCAAATGGGGAATCCACAAGTCCAGGATTTTTCGAATCCGATAGGGAAATTCTCTTGAAATAATTATAATATGCAATAATGTGCATCAATATGGGCCGCAAGAGCGACACAACCTAACTTAAACTAATACTAAGGAGGATTTGGATGCTGAAAGAGTTCAAGGAATTCGTTATGCGGGGGAATGTGTTGGATATGGCCATCGGCATAATTATTGGAGCCTCATTTGGGAAAATCGTATCATCATTGGTCAATGATGTCTTGATGCCTCCGCTTGGGCTGATACTCGGAAATGTAGATTTCTCCAACCTGTTCATCAATATGTCGGGCAAATCCTATGCTTCGGTGGCTGAGGCAAAGGCGGCCGGAGCGGCGACACTCAATTATGGCCTGTTCCTCAATACTGTGGTTGACTTTATGATCGTTGCTTTTGCTATATTTTTATTGGTTCGGCAAGTTAATCGCCTGAGGAGCGAGCGTCCGCCGGCTCCCGCAGGTCCTCCGACCAAGCAATGCCCTTATTGCCTGACCAGCATTCCATTGGTGGCTACCCGGTGCTCGCATTGCACGTCGGTGCTGGATACCCAATAGGGGGAGTGTTGAAAAACCTTATTTAGCAAAGAAAGTTACTTAGTTGTCATTCCCACGAAAGTGGGAATCGATAGTAGTCAAAGAGATAGATTCTCCGCTTTCGCGGGAATGACATAAGGATTAAGTCCGGAAACCACTTTTTCAACATGCCTTAGGATGACAATGATGCCAAGATGGACTCAAATATGAAATCGCCAAGTTCATTTCATTCCAGGCCCGACTGACTTCAGCATCTCCTTAATCCCGCCGAGGGATGATAGGATACCGGTCGCTTCATAAGGCAAAAAGATGGTCTTTTCGTTTTGGCCATCAGTCATACTCTTCAGGGTCTCAAGATACCGCACCGCCACTAAGTAATTGATCGGATCACCCTCTTCTTTGATCGCATCGACAATTAGCTTTATAGCCTTGGCTTCGGCTTCAGCCACATTAATTCTCGCTTTGGCTTCGCCCTCCGCTTGAAGTATTTGCGATTGTCTGACACCCTCTGCTTTTGCCACAGCAGCGTCTCTCTCCCCTTCGGCATTCAATACCATTGCCCGCTTTCCCCCTTCAGCTTCAAGGATAGCGGCACGTTTGTCGCGCTCAGCTCGCATTTGCTTTTCCATAGCGGTGCGGATGTCTTCAGGGGGCGTAATATCCTGCAATTCCACTCTATTGACCTTCACTCCCCATTTGTCGGTGGCCTCATCGAGAATTAGTTTGAGCTTGGAGTTTATGGTATCGCGGGAAGTCAAGGTTTGATCGAGATCCAACTCTCCGACTACATTCCTAAGGGTAGTCTGGGTTAATTTCTCGATCGCATTAGGGAGGTTATTAATTTCATAAACCGCTTTCTTGGCGTCGGTCACCTGGAAATAAAGCAATGCATCGATTTCAATAGAAACATTGTCCCTGGTTATGACTGACTGCCGCGGAAAATCATAGACCGTTTCGCGCAGATCAATCCGATTGACGGTTCTTTCAATCACCCGCTTTCTGGTATCGACATCGGCATAGACATACCTCCAGATTACCGGTCGGGGCTTCTCCAGAAATGGCCAAATTATATTTATTCCGGAGTGTAAAATCCTATCATATTTCCCCAACCGCTCAATGACTACTACCTCTGCTTGCTGGACAATTATCAACCCTTTGGCTATCAGGGCTATGACAAAAACTGCGATTAAAAGGATAATAATAAGAAAAGTCTCCATCTCCTACTCCACCTTCTTTACTATAAGTTTATTGCCCTCAATTCCAGTAACAACCACCTTTTCCCCCATTGAAATCTCCATCTCGCTGGAAGAAATCGCCGACCACTCCTCACCCCCGATTTTTACGCGACCATGCTTCAGGTTCGCCTTGATAGCTTCAATAACCACGCCTTGCCGGCTCACCAAAGCATCGACATTGGTCCGTGCCTCAGGCTTATCCTTACTGAGATACTTCGAAACCAGCTTTCTCGAAGATGCAAATAGGATTAAAGAGCTAAGGGCGAATGTTAAGACTTGCACTTTGAATCCGGCGCCGATGGCGGCAATCAAACCGGCGATGATCGCGCCGACCCCAAAATTGATCATCATAAAGCCGGGGGTAAATATTTCCAGAATCGAAAGGATGATTCCAATTATGACCCAAACATGCCAAGCCTGCATCTACTAACCTATACCAACATCCTATTATAAAATAAATAGTAGTTCAATCGATAGACTAAGTCAAGCGGAATGGCAAGTTGCCAGAATCAAACAGCCAATCAATTAACAGGCAACTTAAGGCATTATGATCGGGATTGCGAATTTAAGAACCGAAAACCCCCGAATCCCAGTGGAAATTTGGTGATTAATTAGACGCAACCGGTCGGCTTCGGCAGACCCCCGACTTTGCAGCCACCTTTTGCCGGACCTGACGGGTATAACTCATATATCTGTTTGAGGCTGAAACCTGTCTCCTTGCAGAGTTTTCGAATCACGGGAGCTGTTCCGAATTCCAAGTAATAATCTCTTAAATACTTGGCAACTTTCCAATGATCCTCGGTCATCTGATCAACACCTTCAATTTTCGCCAAAGCGACGGCTAACTCTTCATCCCAAGCTTTGGGGTCTTTAATGAAACCGTCCTCGTCAACTTCTATTTTCCTGCCATTACCGAATTCGAGCCAGGGCATACCTAATTTCTCCTTCTCTATCGTCAATACTTGTTATCACACTTGAGAAAGACTACATTGTCCGACCGTAGAGCAGTCCTATCTGCGGTCTTGCAACCATCACATTTATCCGCAATAACACTTTGAATCCCCTTTTGTTCTGCCAGCAAGACGGAGTTCCATCCTGCCGGCTTAAATCCATTTATTGAATCGCATTATTTCTTGGAAGTTGACGCATCACCTGTTGCATAACCGTGCAACTTAATCTCGACTTTCTCATCCAAGCCCGCATAATACTCGCGTAGAATCGCCAAAACCTCCGGTCGACTGAATTCCATTGGAACCTCGCCGCCTTCCGATAGCGCTTTGCGAAGCGCGGTACCGCTCAAGAAAAGCCGATCCTCTTTCTTGTGGGGACAAGTTTTCATCGAAACCATTCCCCCACACTTGAAACACCAGAATGTCCAATCGATCGGAAGCATCTTGCATTCCAAGGCGCCATCCCAAAGCTTAAAGAAAATATCTTGGGCATCGAAGGGACCATAATAGTTGCCCACACCAGCGTGGTCACGGCCTATAATCATATGAGTGCAACCGAAATTCTGCCGGAATAGAGCGTGAAGCAACGCCTCGCGAGGGCCGGCATACCTCATATCCAATGGATAACCGCCTTGAACCACCCGGCTCTTGTCGAAATAATTTTCCACCAGAGTATTGATGCACTTGACACGGACATCTGCGGGAATATCCCCGGGTTTTAGATTTCCAACCAATTGATGAATATATAACCCATCGGATACTTCAATAGCGATTTTTGCCAGATATTCGTGAGAACGGTGCATTGGGTTGCGCAGTTGAAGAGCGGCAATTGTCTTCCAACCTTTCTCTTCGAAAATCTTGCGGCTTTCGGCCGGACGCTGATAAATACCTTTGAACTCCTCCGGGAAATAACTCTCAGAAAGCACTTGAACCTGACCGGCGATATTCCATTCTTTCTGACCAAGCACCATTTGAACACCAGGATGCTCGCTATCATTGGTGGCAAAAACCTTTTGGCATTCGAATTTCTTATCGATCTTGTAGGACTCAGTGACTTTCATAATAGCCATATATTCCTGAGTCTCATCCGAAATAAGGGCGATTTCAGTTCCCGGGTCAATTTTCTCACTATGCGACATTGTGATCGGAATTGGCCAGAAGATACCATTGGTCATCTTCATATTCTCACAGACACCCATCCAATCATCATAACCCATAAACCCTTCGAGTGGAGTAAATCCCCCGATACCCAGCATAATGAGATCACCAACTTCACGTGAAGTGATTGCCACTTTGGGCAATGTCTTGGCCTTTTTTCGGCCCTCTTCCCGTTCCTTCCCCTCCAGCAGAAGGATTCTCAACTTATCACTACTATGAGGTCTAATCAATTTCGGACTTGCCATATAGTAACCTTTATTCTAACATTGGTATCATTTTCACAAGTTGTCGTTATATAATAGCTGGCTTAGTCCGTGTAAAGCAAAAAATGAGAAATTTCAAGAATACGGGCGTGATCCGATTAGACCCCTGCGCTCAAATAAAGAAGGGTAAGGAATTATTTCCCCAGAGCTTTTGTAGGTTTTGGCGGTTAGCGCTCCAGCGCTGGCGCAAATTGAGCGGTCAGCCCTGGAGGGCTAACCCGCAAATACCATAAAAAAGGGTGGGCACAGAGGCCCACCCCTACGTAGAGTTAATCGGCGGTCAGAAGGTAGGCGGGCGGCCTTGGCCCAAACATTCGGGGGTCAAGTCGAAGATCCGGATAATCGGTGACCCTCGCCGACTATACTTGTGGTAGCGCAGACATTCTTGTCTGCGTAATGTCAAGCGCCGGCCAGCTGTCTGGAAGGCCACGCTCCGTCGTGGCTGATGGAATAAAGGACGCGATGAAACGCGTCCCTCCAGTTCCCTCACCTGCCTCCGCCTGCGGCGGAGCCACCCTCTCCCGATGAACGGGAGAAGGTCACAAGGTCGGTCGGCTGGTTTACCGCCTACAAAAACCGGTA
>Ga0210044_10006204_pt1 | contig 15867 bp, 13 predicted proteins | sample CryGey13umfilter_2_FD_183959 | JGI IMG/M metagenome (GOLD analysis project Ga0210044, IMG submission 183959) | Groundwater microbial communities from aquifer in Utah, USA - Crystal Geyser 4/9/14 3 um filter (SPAdes) (version 2) | ecosystem: Environmental > Aquatic > Deep subsurface >...
CCACCACCGAAGCGATCACCAGCACCGGCGCCCGCACAGCCATCCAACCCGAAACCCCGTCCTTCTCCGCCCTCGCCCGAAAGATTCGAGAAAAAGGGATTAGTACAATTAAATAACGCTTCTAAGATCGAACGGAGAACCTCACTCCCGACACCACCGCGCAAAGTCAAGAGCCGCATACGTCAGAATCACATCCGCACCCGCCCGCGCAATTGAAGTCAACACCTCCGTCATCGACTCCCGCTCATCAAGCCAGCCCCGCGCCGCCGCCGCCTTCACCATCGCAAATTCCCCGCTCACATGATAAGCGGCAATCGGTAGCGCCGACTCCGCACGCAACTGCGCAATCACATCCAGATACCACGAAGCCGGCTTCACCATCAGCATGTCCGCGCCCTCCGCTTCATCGAGTTCCATCTCGATCGACGCCTCCCGAATATTGGCCGGATCCATCTGATACGTCTTTTTGTCCCGCGGCACATTCGCCTGCTCCACCGGCGCGGAATGCAGTGCCGTGCGAAACGGACCGTAAAGCGCCGATGCATACTTGGCCGTATACGCAAGAATCAACGTATTCGTAAATCCTTTCTCATCAAGCGCGTTCCGAATCGCGCCGACCCGACCGTCCATCATGTCCGAAGGCGCGACAACATCCGCCCCCGCTTCCGCATGAAGCACCGCCATCTCCGCGAGCACTTCGACCGTCTCGTCATTCAAGATCTCTCCCGCTTCGCTCACCAATCCATCATGCCCCAGCGAAGAATACGGATCAAGCGCGATATCGGTAATCACACACGCCTCCGGCAACTCGCGCTTCATCGCAACAATCGCCCGACAAACAATATTCCCCGGATTCAACGCTTCCGCAGCCTCCGCCGTCTTCAACTCACTCGGCGTATCCGGAAAAATCGCAAACGATTTCACCCCCAGTTCCATCGCGTCTTCACATTCCGCAATCGTCCGATCAATCGACATTTTACGACGACCCGGAATCGCCTCGATCGGCTCAACCACATCCGTACCATCTACAATGAAAAGCGGAAGAATCAACCGGTCAGGCGTCAATCGCGTCTCACGCACCATTCGCCGAATCACTTCCGACCTCCGCAAACGCCGAGGACGACGAGCCGGACGATGACGATCGTGCTCATTCAATAGTTGATTACCCATTACCATATTCTCCTGACAGTTGGGAGTGGTATTGCCGTCCCGCCCGTACAAATCTCAACCACGCTGGCGCACTCGTTTCCTTTTCACAAACGCATCAACTCGCGCCGACCTTCGCCCCTCCCCTCCCTGCCGCCACAATGCTTTGATTTCTGGGCGTCTCCGCGTTCCCATCCGCCAGTATCCCCTCCGCCGTCTCCGTCCCCACCCGCACACAATCATTAATCGAGACTCCCCGCAAATAATTCCCCGCAAGAAACAGCCCCGGCAGCCGCGCCGTCTCCCGCTCCAGCCGCTCAATAAGCCCCTCATGCCCGGCATACATCTGAGGGATTGCATCACGATACCGTCGCACATTCACAAGGTCCGGCTCCCCCTTCACTCCCAGATATTCTTCCAGCGCCGAAGTCGCCGTCTTGAGCAATTCTTCATCCGCCAGATTCACCGCATCACGATCCCGCGCTCCACCCATGAAAACACGCAACAATGTTCGACCGTCAGGCGAACTTGTCGGAAAAACACTTCCTGCATAAAGCGTCCCCAACAACGGACACAACGGCTCATTGCGAGGCACCAGAAATCCGTACCCGTGTATCGGCTGCGTTAACTGCTCGTTGGCATAACCCAGATTCAGAATCACAATCGATTCCGATACCATTCCATTAAGAATCTCCGAAGCGCTCGGCACCAACGCGCGCAACAACTGTGAAGCCGCCGGCTTGTTCACCGCAAGAACCAGCCGATCACAGGTAATCGTTTCCCTTTCCCCCGCCTCGTTTTGCACCGTCAACTCATGCACACACGCCGATTCGTCAAATCGAATCGACTCCGTTACCACCCCGCAGCGCAATCGACCATCGCCCTCAAGTTCGTTTCCCATCGCCTCGCCAAACGCGCCCAACCCACCCTCAAACGAAATCAATCCGCGCGGTTTCTCCTTATTCCAATCGTCGCCCGACTGCTGCGCCGCCGCCTTCTTCTTCCCCTTCAGCGCTTTCATGGCTGCGAGGATCGGGCTCCGCGCACTCTGATCAAGCTCCCACGCCGGTTTGAACACCGCCTTCAAACTCAACTTCCCACTGTCACCCGCGTAAATCCCCGACACCAGAGCACTCACCAGCGTATCCGCCGCCTCTTCACCAATCCGACGCGCTGCCGCTTCATGTATCGTCGGTTCAGAACACGTCGCCGGCGCACTGAACAACATGCCGCGAATCAACCGCATTCGACCAGAAAACGACAAAAGCGAACTCGTTGCGAGCGCGCCCGGACCCGACGGGACTTCACGAACCTTCCCCTTCCGAAAAACATAACGCGGCTGCTTCGGATCATCCGGAAGAACCATCGGAACCCGCTCTTGCAACGATTGAATCAATTCATGAAACGCGCGATCCCGAACAATGACATTAAACGGCCCCTGCTCCAGCACATACCCCCGCTCCCGCTTCGTCGTCATGCACCCCCCGACTCGCGCCTCCTTCTCGAACAGCAACACATCCCGACCCGCGCGGTGCAAACGAAGCGCAGCCGTCAACCCGCTGATCCCACCTCCAACTACGATGATGTCATGATGCCGTCGGGAGTCCATCGCAATCCTCCTTCATTCAGGTGCGCGTTCGAGTTCATCATTTCCCGAATCCCACGCCCGACACGTTTCAATCAACAATCGAACATTCTCAATCGGCGTATCACGAAACACCCCGTGGTTCAGATTCAGAATATGTCCCTTACATCCCCCCTCACGAATGCAAGTCTCAACCGCATTCCGAATGTCCTCCGCCGTCCCGCTTCGCAACACTTCATTATCAACATTGCCCTGCACCGCCACCCGATCCCCGAATCGCCCGCAAACTTCGCGAAGATCAACGTTCCGCCCCACACTGATCGCATTCGCCACCGTTTCCACCATCAACTCCACATTCGCCTGTTCCTTCGCAAACAAAATGATTGGCGCCGACTCCCGATTCACCCGCGAAATCACGCGCTCGTGATACGGATGCGCAAACTCCCGGTACTCCTTCGCCGAGAGTAAGTCCGAAACCGACTCAAACATCTGCACCGCATGAACTCCCTGCGCAATCTGATAATTCAAATACCCCGCCGTCATGTCCGTCAGTTTTTCAAGCAGTGAGTGCAGCACCCTCGGCTCATCGCGCATCATCCGCCGCGTCCAATCAAGCGAACCGCCCGGACTCTTCCCCTCAATCAAAAACGCCGCAAGCGTAAACGGCGAACCCGCAAACCCGAGTAGCGGAACCTCCCCGTCAATTTCCCGCAACACCGTCCGGATCGAATCCCCGAAAAACGCCAGCGAATCCGCCGGGTCAAACGCCCGAAGCCCTTCCACATCCGACCGATCCCGGATCGGCCGATCCAGCACCGGCCCCGGTCGAAACACAAACCTCGCGCCCATCGGATCGAGGGGCGTTAATATATCCTGAAAAATAATCAACGCATCCACCCCCAACCGCTTCGGCAAGATCGTCAACCGCGCCGCCAACTCCGCATCACGAAAAACCGCTTCCAGCGGCAAACCCGACTCCTTGCGCAAACGCCGATACTCCGGATCGCACCGCCCCGCCTGCCGCATCAACCACACCGGGGGGCGCTCCGTTCGCTCTCGCCGAAGCGCCCGTAATAAAAGATCATTACGACACGCCGGCGCCTTGGTCGAGGCCTTGTCGGTTTGCTTCGTTTCAACAGCCGTCATGACCGACATCTCCTTGCTGCCTGCCCGCTCGCAATCATCACGCATTCGCCGAAAACATCTTGAGCGCACCTGCATGATAAGCATCATCATCCAGATACCCGTCAAATACCGCCGCAACATTTCTCGCAAGCACCCGACCGAGCGGAGCCGTAACATGAATCACACTGTCCGCGCCGATCGTCACCAATCCGTCACTTTCCAGTTCCGCAAGATGCTTCAGTTCCTTCGCAAAATACTTCGCAAAGTCAATGTCATATTTCTTCTCGAACTTCGCCGGCTCAACTCGCGAGAGACAATACAGATCACTCAAAACCTCCTGCCGAATCAGATCATCTTCCGTAAGCCGCTTTCCGCGATGGACCGGCTCCCCACCTTTCTCCATCACCGCCATATACGCATCCACATCATGACGATTCTGCAAATACCCGATCCCCACCAAATGACTGATCGACGATGCACCCACCGCAATCAGATCAAGCCCCCCGCCCGTCGTCATCCCCTGGAAATTACGCTGCAACGTCCCGTCGCGCAGGGCTGCGCTCAGCATCTCATCATGTTTCGCAAAGTGATCCAACCCAATGAAATCGTACCCGTTCGCCTCAAAAGTCTCGATCGCATCAAGAAACATGCGCAGTTTCGTTACACTGTCCGGCAGTTGCGTGTAATCCATCCCCCGCTGCGTCGCGATCTTCTCCGGAATCTGCGCGTAATGGTAAAACGCAACCCGGTCCGGCGACAACTCAATCGTCTTCAATACCGTATCGTAAACTGTCTCCTCCGTCTGATAAGGTAATCCGTATATCAAATCAAAATTCACGCTGTCAAACTCAAGGGCACGGCACACCTTCACGAAATTCCGCACCATTTCGATCGGCTGAATCCGCCTCACATGCTTCTGTACCTGCTCGTTAAAATCCTGCCCCCCCATCGAAACACGGTTAAAGCCCAATCGCCGCAACGTCTGCAATTGCTCCACCGCCGTTTCCCGCGGATCCAGTTCAATCGACATCTCACAATCATCCGCAATCGTAAACGACTCACGAATCACATTATGAATCTCTTCGATCGTCGCAGAATCAAAATAGGTCGGCGTACCGCCGCCCCAATGAATCTGCTTCAGCGTTCGGTGCGAATTGCGCTTTCCCCCACGCATCCGAATCTCCTTCTTCATCGCTTCCACATACCGCTTCGTCCGCGCCTTTGCGCCCGGCTGTTCGTGCTTCTGAATGATCCGCGTACACGCACAAAACTTACACAACGAATCACAAAACGGCACATGAAGATAAAGCGACAAGGACTTCGGATCCTCCGCCGACTCGCTCTCCAGAAACATCGCCTCGGTCTCAACCGGATTGAGATCGTTCTCCCACCACGTAGGCATCGGATACGCAACGTGCCGCGGGAGCGACAATCCCGAATATCGCTTGAATGTTTCCATTTTAACCTGATCAATAAGACGCATCACGATTCTCCTTCCCACTCAGGGTCGGGCAAAAAATTCGGCAGAACAATCACCAATCACTTCAACGGCGCAAACGCGGAAACCCCAACCGCTTCATCACTTCGGCAGCACCACCGACACGATGACTCATCAAGCACTGCAGCAGCCGCATCCGCCGCAATCGCCGATTCAACCTCTTCCACAATCTCGCGAAACGCTCGATCATGCCATAGACCATCCGCATGACAATTCACCAACCGCTCAATCTCCGTCGCATCCACCAGCGTAACCCCGTCAATCTCCCCGATCGATCGCTCAATCGAACCCATCGTGTTGAAGTCAATCATCAAGACTGGACGCTCTCCGAAATCACGCCATCCCTCAACCTGTTCACGTGTCAGTACCGGCTCCGAACGGTCAAGCCCGAACAGAATCAAATCCGCCTCCGCCATCGCGTCAGCCGAATCCTTCCCCGTATACTCGTTCACATGCACCCGGCGACCTTTTCCGACCGCCTTGCGCAACAGTTTCATCCGCTGACCGTGATTGCAACCGCGATATACAAGTGAAAGATGTTTATCTTCAACTCCGAACTTCTCTCGCAACGCGCGAAGAAGTGATCGCGAAGTCGTCGATCCTCCCACCGCTGCAATCTTCGCAACCATCGAATAATCCAACCCGTATACCCCCGCAATCAATCGCAGCGCAACCGCGCCGTAACTCTCCGCCCGTTCGCCAAACTTGCTTTCGTTTACCAACCTTCGATGAAACGCGCAAACGTCATCCAGCATCGCATCCGTCAACGCACCCGCCGTACCTGAATGCTCCGCAATGCGCCGGCTTGTCTCCAACTGATCCAGAACATCCGTCTCAGCCGGCAACTGACTGTTCAGCCCGCACGCTGTACGCAACAAATGTCGCCACGCATCACCGCCGCGTAACAGATTGGTCGCAATCGCAATGTCCGTTCGACCCCGACCGAACGCACGCTTCGCAAGATGCTCCAATCGTTCTTCTGTTTCCGCATCCGATTCCGCCTGACCCTTTTCACCGAACCATCCGAAAAACTCCGTTCGGCAACACGTATTCCAAGCGAAAATCTCCCGTAACCCGAACTCCTGCTTCAACTCGCCAAGAATCGGTGGCATGTCCTCTTGCGCAATCTTGGTCGAACGAAACGCTTCCATATCATCCACATGCACAATCTTCGCATCCGCCGGAACAGGCAGTCGCCCCGCTCGTGAAACTCCCACCATCACCAGCGTCTTCACTCGCTCCTCACGAGACGGAATCGGCTGATGAACCTCAAAAAGCGTCGCCGCCGCCTTCGTCGATTCACTCTTGCCGTGCCCATTCGCCCCATAAACCGCATGTGGGCCGCGCAACACCAGATTCCGAAGCGCATCAATGAACGGCCCGTAATCATTCAATGCCGGACACAAAACCATCCGACGACCGTCCTTTTCAAACTCCCCGCGATAGCCAATGTTGATTTCTTCAAGAGTCTCAATGCAATCCGCCATGAAACTGATCGGAACGACCAGAACATTCCGCTCACCCTCATCCGCCAGTTCCGCCAGAACGGTCTGCGTACTCGGCGTGATCCATTTGGCGGGACCCAACTTGCTCTGATACGAAACGCGAAGCCGATCCGTCGGCCAACCCAGACGCTCCGATATCAATTCCACCGACTTCAGAATGTGCTTCTGATAAGGATCACCCTTCCGAATGTAAGACTCGGGCATCGAATGAGTCGAAAACATCAGAATCGAGTTCGTCGGACTAAGCCCGTTTTGATTCGCACAGTCGAATATCAATCGCGACTGCGCCTCTATGTAACCCGAATCGTCGTGCCAGTCGTTGCACACTCGAATGTTCGCCGTGATCTGATGCAACGGCACACATCGGTAAAACTCATTAATCGCCGTCCGCGTCGTTGGTCCGCTGAAGTGCGGATACATCGGTATCACCACCAGTTCATCCAACTCCGCCTTTTCAATCTCACCCAGGACCGAATCAATACTCGGATTCCCGTAACGCATCGCGTAGAAAATCTGCCAACCCTTCGGCAACCGTTTCTCCAATGCCGCGACCTGATCCTCCGTGATGAACGTCAACGGCGAACCACGGTCCGTCCAGACCTTCTGATACGCTTCCGCCGATTTGTGGCATCGGAAATACGCAATCATCTTCGCCAGCGGACCATTGAACCACGACATCAGTCGCGGCAACTGGATTACTTCCGGGTCCGCCAGAAACTCCGCCAGATAACGTCGAATCGCTTCCGGGCTCGCATCATCAGGGGTACCCAAATTGATCAGAAGAACGCCCTTGGCGGGCACGTGCGGATGCGGACCGTCCGCGCCCGGTTCGCCCGTTTCTTCGAGCGATTCATCGGTGAATACACGGCCGTCCCGTTGGGGAAAGAGCAGACTCATGGCAAACTCCCATTTGAGGTTGTCTCGCCGTCGATGCAAACTCCGAAGGGTCGTTCCCCTCATTCGTTTGCATTTTCGTTTCAGGATTTCAATTGGAGTGCTGCGGCTTCGCGCTTTGGCATCTTCTCAATATCTCTGAGAATTCACGCTTTCCAACCTATCGAATCAACTTCGAAAATCGGATCGCAACGCAAAACCTGCCTGAGAATCAGGCGATCGAGACAACGGGTGGACCCCTCAGAACGCAACAACTCAGCCGATCATGGAACCGATGCCGCGAAACACCGACTTGGGCAATCGCTCCGCAATGCTGACCAAATTGAATCCGTCGCCGCGAAACCAAGCCGCCGTAGACACGACGCAGAATCTTCGACAAAACCTGACCACTGCGGCGCCGCGATGCAATCCCCGCAACCGTCGCACCTGCCAGAATCGCCACCGGAGCCGGCTGACTCGAAACCGCCTCAAGTGCGACCGTCGCCGCGTTGTTGTGCACCATCGCCGCAACGATCCAGAAAATAATCAAGGCCTTCGGGCGTGTGTGATGCCTCAGAAAATGAACATCAAGAATCTTCAGAACGAAAAACGTTATCAGCCCGATCAGACCGATCAGCGCCAGAACAGGCCCCAGAGTGAACCCTTCAGCCATCAACCCCCGTATCGTCGAAATGAACGGGTGGGCGTGGATCGCAAGAAGACTCACCCACCACACGCGCCGCACGACGTGCCACAGAAGGTCAAGAAGATGTTTCGTGCCGCTCTGCATCATTGCTCGGTCATCAACTTCAATCCCCGCTAAACTATTCGCGCGTCCGTCCTTTGGAGGTATTCTACAACACCTGCGCCCAAATGGAATTCTCTATATGTCGAATCAGAATCCGACTCTACCGACGAGACCGCCTCCATCGGTTATCGGCGTTTTTCGGCTGAAAACACCGATTATTTCTTCTCCGCAACCTCGACTTCCGGAAGGTACTCAGCCGGAATCACATGATCCTCAAGCCCGTTCTCGAAGTCCCACATGATGCTCACGATCCACCACCTCCCACCCGCCTTCATCAACTGAATGCTGTTGATCCCGCGCGAATATGGCTGGGGATCCGCCTCCGCATGGCGAGACGCATACGTGCTGAACACCTGCGCAACATTCCCGTAGGCGTTCGTCGTACGATGAATCTCCTTCTCGAAATAACCCCCACCCTCAAAATAATTCCGATTCGCCGACACGAAATCCTCCGGCGTGATGATCACCGGCGAAACCTTCCCGTTCGAAGACCGAGCCGTCACAAAACGACCATCATTCATAAACAACGAAAGCAATCGATCCCAGTCACGCGCCACTCCCTTCGCTCCCGATACCGAGGCGTAATACGCGCTCACGATCGAATCAATGTCCTTCACATCCTCCGCCTTCGCCTTTGGACGATTCGCACCCGCCGCGTTCGGAGTCATCTCCGTCGGAACATTCTCCGGATGACCCGCAGGCATTTGTGGCTTCGTCTCCATCTGCGGATGACCCGCCGGGAGCCCCGGATCCTGCTGCATTCCCATCGTACCCACCGCCAGAGTAGCGACCATCGTAAATACGCCGGCCGTCACAAATGTGTGCTTCAAGCTGAACTGCATCGTGGTACCCTTCTTTCCAATTGCGAACGTCCGACGAACACGCCGATTCTTCGCGTCAATTCATGATTGATCACTTCCAATTTTTCTGCCCCGCCCTATTCCGCCCCTTTCGCTTCGATCTCCCGCCGTGCCGCCTCCGATCGCGCCAGCGTTCTCGATTCAATCAATAACAGAAGCGCATACCCCCAGAGGAACACAATACCGATTGCATACCCCCCTATCAGATAACTGTTCATGACGCACCTCCAGCCGCCCTGGCAACTCGGCCTGATGACTCCGTCCTTGTCTCGTCCCCCACCGGATAATTCAAATCACGCACCCGACGGTTGATCCTGTATCGCGTAATCAAGAGCCCCCACATCAACAGGCTCACCGACACGAACCACCAGAGTAAAGTCACTTTCATCGCTGGCGCAAGTTCAATCGACCGCGGATGAATGTCAGGCATCAGTTTCACCGACAAATATACCACCGGAACATCAAGAAACGCTGCAATCCCGTAAACCGAACTCACCAGAGCCCTCCGCTGAGGTGACTCAATCGCGGGACGAATCATGAGATAGACAACGTAAAGCAACCAGAGAACCAGACTGAACGTGAGTCTCGGGCTCCACGTCCACCATTGTCCCCACGCCTCTTTGCCCCAGATCATCCCCGTAAGGAGTACGACGGAACAATAAAGCGCTGCAATCTTCGCCGCCGCCGATGCCAGATCATCCCACCACATCTTTCGCTGCCACAGATACCCGATACTCGCAATGAACACCACCATCGCGGCAATGAACGTGTTGATCGCAACCGGAAGATGAAAATAGAAAACCTTCTGAATCGGGCCCATCGTCCGTTCAACCGGAGTAATATCGTCGCGAAGCAACCAGATCGTCCACGCAAACAGCGTCAGCGTCACAATCCAGAATGTTACGGCGAGGATTTTCTTACCCGAAGTCACGAAACACCTCCGCTGTTTACGGTTCCAGAACAAGTTCGAACACAAGCCAACTCATAATGAGAAAAATAACGTCAAATGCCGCCAGCGTCCCCAGACCCAGAACATTCATCGATCCCGCGCCTTCAAACAGCGATCGCATCATCTGAGTCGATACGATGATAATCGGCAAACTCAACGGAAACACGAGTAACGCCAGCAATCCCCCTTGCAACCGCGTCGAACTCACCGCCGCCGCAAACAACGTCCCCACCGCCGCAAATCCCGTCATCCCTAGCGCAATAATAATCGAAAACCCGAGAGCATGACCCGAAATGTCAAACCGAAACAACAGAATCGCGACCGGCGTAACCACCAGCGCCAACCCCGCAATCAATACGAGATTCGTAATCAATTTCGCAATGAAAATCGCCCCTCGATCAATCGGCGCTACCAGAAGCCCCGCAAGCGCATCATCATGACGCTCCACCGCCATCGTCTTTTCGAAACACAAAACCCCGCCGAAAATATACGCCACCCACAAAATCGCCGTCGCCGAAAATCCGCTGATCGGCTTCCCCGCACCTAACCCCATCCCCAACACCACCATGATCAGAATCCCCAGCACCACCACCAAGCCGATCGTCTGACGACCGCGCGCTTCAATCCGCACATCCTTACCCACAATCAAAATGACCTGGCGGTAAAGCGGCATCATGACCCGCCCACCTCCTTCAACACCTCACCCGTCGTCAACTCTTCCGCCGCTGCGTCAATCACCACCCGACCCTGTCGAAGAACCACCGCACGCCCCGCGAGTTCAAGCGATTGACCCACATTGTGATTCACCAGAACAATCGTCTTGCCGCTCTCGTTCAATCGCTGCAATACACCCTCCAGCATCGCCGCAGACGGCGCATCCAACCCCGCAAACGGCTCATCCGCAAGGAGAAGCTCCGGATCGTGCATCAACGCGCGAGCAATCGATGCCCGCTGCGCCATACCCCGGCTCAACGTACCGACTGCATCAAACCGACGATGATGCAAACCCACCTGCTCCAGCAACACCTCCGCCCGTTGCCGGGGATTACGAACCCCGTATAACCGCCCGAAGAATAAAAGATTATCAAGTATCCCCAAGTCACGATAAAGCATCATCCCGTGACCGATCAATCCGATCCGCGAACGCACCGCTCCGTTTTCTCTCGTCAGACGTGTGCCGAATAGTTCAATCGTCCCCTCACTCGCCGGGATGAGCGTTGCAATGATCTTAAGTAACGTCGTCTTGCCCGCCCCGTTCGCGCCGAGAAGCGCGGTGAAATCACCCGACCCGATCCGGATATTAATATCCCGCAGAATCCGCCGATCGTCGATCTCCTTACCCAACTCCCGCGACGCAACAACGTCAACCGACGCCGCACCCTCGGTGCGTTCCTCAGCGATCCGCTCCTCAGATTGTAATTCAGGTTGGACGGCACACACGGTCACGGGTTTCTCCATTCGTCATCGAATTCAACGACGAAATCCTACCAATCCACCCCTCCGCCTGATCATCGCTTCCTCGACCTCTTCGACCCTCGCCTTCGTGGACTTGATCCCGATCCCGATCCCGAAAAAGCCCCCGTGGCTGCGGGCGCCGCTGCCGGCGCCGGTGATTTAATGAAGATCAAAATAATTCCGCCGAGCAAAAGTACCCCAGCCCCGATTCCCGCAATCAACTTGAACGCCGTTCCCGTGCCGCTTTCCGAATCCCCTGCTCCCGCTGACGATGCAACGCCTCCGCCCTCAGCCAACGACATGTTAATACCGCTCAACGAGAGCGCCACACGCTGCATCGCAGAAAGGTTCCTACCTGCGTAATAGGAAACGCCCGACTCGCCCATCTGCTGTTCCCCGCCGAACTCAACACCAGAAAACGATTCCACCTTCAGCGTCTTCGGGATGATGATCATTAATTGTGACACCGGCGAATTCACCGGTATTTCAAAGTCAATCCGACCCTCCGGATCTGCGTGCACGAAATAACTGAATTTGAACTCACTCTTCCCCGGCATCAGCGGCAAGTGACTCACAATGTATCCCGTGTCAATCGTCGCTGCGTGCTCCAGAAAACCCGACCCCAGATCAACCGCACTCGCCCATTCTGAAATCCCGAAAATCACCGTGTTCCGCGATTGGGTTCCCGGTTCCCCATGACCAACCCCGATCCACGTTTTCCCCAGTGGGTTTCTCGCAACCGCAAACTCCGCAACATTAATCCCGTGAACCGCAGGCGTGATCATCAAATGACGAGTCTCAATGTCCCAGTTCGGCTTCTCATCCGTCGTTTCATAGCACGTCACAGTCAGACGCTGCTGGGGATGCGCCGGATCCATCAACACGCCCGGCTCCTGATATTTCACCTCACCGTACTGCACACGCACCAGTGGATAAATCCCACCCGCAATCGGCAAATCGCGAAGAACAATCACTCCGAATTCATCCAATTGCGTGTTGATCGTATCAATAATCTGATTGTCCTGAATCAACGTAACTTCAACCGGCACCAATCCGATTGGAGGAGCGCCCGGAGTCCCTTGAACCGCCTGAATCGCAAGCGATCCCGCCGCAAGGAGCGATTCCGGGGGCGCTTGTCTATTCGGCTTCGCAGTCGGCTGCTCCTCAGGAACGGGAAACTTATTTCCCCCCGTGTCTTCCTGCGCCATCGCAATCGACGCCGTCCCAAATGCCAGCACCGCCATCATGAGGATCCTTGCGCAACGCAATGATCTCTTCAGGTCGAACTCAATCGGGAAAAACCGTCGGGCTTCACGTTTCATGCGATCGACTCCGCCGTTTGCTTGGTCGCCACCACCTGCTGATGCTGTGTGTTTGAAGCGACACCGAGAATCGGTTCAGACACGTTCTGTGATTCAACCGGATGAGGATGCCGCGCAGATACCGGGAGAAGACGCGGGAGCATGCCGAAAGTTCCACCCAATACCATAACGATCCCGCCGATCCAAATCCACAGCACCGCCGGATATATGTGTGCCATGACCGTCGCCGTCGAGCCGTTCTCACCCCAACCCGCAAGAACCAGATACAAGTCAGATTTCCAACTCGTCAGAAGGGCAATTTCGCTGTTCGGTTGATCGTCCCAGCCGGTGTAGAAACGACGCTGCGGAGTCATCAATCGACTCTCGCCGCCCGGCTCCGTCAGAAGAAATGAACCCTGCACCGCCACGTAATTCGGTCCTTGCACTTGCGAAACAGATTCCATTTTCAATGAATAACCGCCGATCGATCCACGCTCGCCGGGCCGGAGTTCGATCACGTTCTCAACGGTGAATAGCCGCGAGGCCGATACTCCGATGATCAGAAGCATCATCCCCAGATGCGCCAACTGCCCGCCGTATCGACGATGATCACGGTCAATCAGACGAACACCGGTCATCACGAAATTTTCGCCCGTATTCTGCCTGCGGGCATGCACCGATCGCGCAAACTCAACCATCACCGCAAGTGTACCCATCACCGCAATGAACACGCACAAAAGTTCCCACACATTCCGCAATCCCAGCGCCGCCGCAACCACCGTTACCGCAAATGCGATCGACGCCGGAATCACCAGTCGATGCATCACCTGCGACGCCTTGATCCGACCCCACGGAAGCACCGGCCCGAATGCCATTACCAGCGCCATCAGCAAACCCATCGGCGCCACAACCCGATCGTAAAACGCCGGCTTCACCGTTACCGGCTCCGCGCCCACCCATTTGGATAACAAGGGAAACGTGGTACCCACCAGCGTCGTCAGCATCATAATCAAAAACAGAATATTCACCGCCAGAAATGCTCCTTCCCGGCTGACGAGTCCGTTCAACTCGTGCTCGGGACGCATTGCTCGGTATTTCCACCCGAACAACACGACACTACTGAGCGTGATGATGAGGAGGAACACGAGAAAGAATGTGCCGATGAGCGACGGCGCAAATGCGTGAACGGAATCAATGACCCCACTCCGGGTAATGTACGTCCCGAAGATGCACAAAATGAAGGTCACCGCCGTCAACGCTACATTCCATCGCTTAAACATGCCTTGATGCTGCTGAGACATAATGGAATGTAAAAGCGCCGTACCCGTCAGCCAGGGAAGGAGCGATGCATTTTCGACCGGATCCCACGACCAGTAGCCGCCCCAGCCGAGTTCGATGTAAGCCCACCACGCGCCGAGAATGATCCCTGCCGTAAGAAACACCCACGAAAAGATCAGCCATCGACGCATCAGAGATAACCAGTGATTGTCAACACGACCCGCAATCAACACCCCGCACATCACCGCAAAAGGAATGGTGAATCCCGCATAACCCATGAACAACAGGGGCGGGTGCGCAATCATCCCCGGATCCTGAAGCATCGGATTCAACCCGCGACCGTTCATCGGGCCGACTCCGCCATCAAACATCACAAACGGATTCGCCGCAAACAACAACAACGCTGCAAAAAATCCGTTTGTCACCGCCAAAACGAGTATCGCTATGGCGTGATCAATTCCCTTCCATCTCCGAAAACCGATCACCGCCGTCAAACTCATTATCGCGAGAAGCAATCCCCATAAAAGCAAACTGCCCGATTGGCCCGCCCAGAATGCCGCAATCTTGTAACCAATCGGAAGCGCGCGCTCCGTATACTCTGCAACATACTTGAATGAAAAGTCACTCGTAAGTAACGCGTAAACCAGCGCACCCGATGCCGCACAGAAGAAGAACGCAATTCCCCCGATCGACCAGTTCGACCAGCGAATCATTTTCTCAGAGCGAAAGCGGACCCCGGCCAGCGCGAACAATGCCGCCAGAACCGATACCAGAACCGCCCCCGCGAGCGCAAGGTTGCCCAGTGAAGCGGTCATGATTATCCGCCTTTCGTATCAGTATCTGCCTCAGTTGTAACGGTGTTTTGCGCATCCACGCCGTCCGCCGCTTCCGATGAGCCCTTCGGCTCACGCGTGCCGTGCGGAGATTGTCCATCCTCCGCTTCATACTTGCTCGCGCATTTTGTAAGCAACGTGTCAGCCCGGAAAATTCCGCCCTCGTCAAGATAACCCTCAACCACGACCTCGTGGTCCGGTTTGAACAAATCAGGAATCATTCCGCTGTACTCAACCCGTACCTGATTCTTCTCTCCCTGCAAATCAAACTTCGCCGTCAGCGCACCCCGATCTTCCTTGAAATTCTCGACGCCGACCTTCCCGTGCAAACGCAATCGCTTCCCCTGAAACGATGCAACGTTCACAATCTGATCAACCTTGTACGAATAGACCCAGCCGTCGCGGATTCCCGCAACCACCAGATACGCCACCGCAAATAAGATGACCAGTCCCCCCACTACAAATTTAATACGTGCATGCGCCATTTTATCGGCCTCCTCATCATCATCATCAGTTAGATGCCAATTCTGTCTGCACCTCTGCTTCCATTGGTGTCTGCTCAGTGCCCAAACAGACAGCAACCCCTGTGCCAAAGCCCATAAACCACCCAAATATAGATAATCAACCGAAAACACCCCTCCCCCCCCCCCC